>Ga0210405_10000407_pt1 | contig 58914 bp, 29 predicted proteins | sample IncBWH11MmetaG_FD_155492 | JGI IMG/M metagenome (GOLD analysis project Ga0210405, IMG submission 155492) | Forest soil microbial communities from Barre Woods Harvard Forest LTER site, Petersham, Massachusetts, United States - Inc-BW-H-11-M | ecosystem: Environmental > Terrestrial > Soil >...
ATGGATTCTGATGTAGTCTCCTGATGTCGTTCATTTCGGAGTCGTTCATATGGCATTTGCTCGTGGGCCGGACGTCGAGCCACAGCCGCAGCCTGCCGCGCGATGACGACTGCTTGCGACACCGCTGAATGCCGGAGTAACGTTGCTTCAATTTCTCCCAGCTCAACGCGGAACCCTCGAATCTTTACCTGGTGATCATTGCGGCCTATGAACTCGATATTTCCGTCCGGCAAGTAGCGCGCCAAGTCGCCAGTTTTATAGATTCTGGCCCCAGGATGGCTGCCGAACAGATCGGGAACGAATCTCTCCGCCGTCAACTCAGGGTGGTGATGATAGCCTCGTCCGACTCCCGCACCGCCAATGTAGAGTTCCCCGACCACGCCGATAGGACGTAATCCATAATGTGAATCAAGAACGTAAGTCTGGACGTTACCGTGGGGAGTACCAATCGGAATCGAACGCCGCGAATCAACCGCAGAGCACACAAAGGATGTTGCTTCCACCCCAGCTTCGCTGGGACCATAGCAATTGTGTAATTCTGCATTCAAGCGCGCGAAGAAACGGCGGACCAAATCAGCCGGTAAAGCTTCTCCGCCAGCAAACACACGGCGGAGAGAAACGCACAGTTCGATGCCCGGTTCATCCAGAAATACCGATAGCATGGACGGATTGAAATACATCGTGGTGATCTGACGCCCGTTGATTAAATCCCGAAGATAAGTGCTATCGAAATGCCTGCCAGGACTCGCGAGCACAATTGAAGCGCCAGCCGTCAAAGGCCAGAAGAATTCCCACACCGAAGCGTCAAAGCTGAACGAAAGCCGTTGGAGCACACGATCGTCCGCATCGAGCGGACGTGCCTCCTGCGCCCACTGCAGGAGGTTGCAAACGGCGCGATGCGAATTCATCGCGCCTTTTGGATTCCCAGTCGATCCGGAGGTATAAATCATGTATGCAAGATTGTCCGGTGAGGCAGAGGTTGTTGGATTCGCCGTGTTCTCATTTTGCAAAGTGGAGCATTCGGCATTGAGAGTCACGATCAGGCGCTGCGAATCGAATCTGACGCCGAGCGACTCTTCCACGAGAAGCACGGAAACATCAGCATCCCGCAAGAGGAAATCGAGCCGCTCAGCGGGGTAAGAGGGATCGAAAGGAACGTAGGCTGCACCTGCCTTCAATATGCCCAGAATTCCGATCACCAAGGCACAGGAACGTTCCATGCAGATGCCCACCAGTGATTCGGGCTGCACTCCCAAAGATTGGAGATGATGCGCGACTTGGTTGGCCTTAATATTCAGCTCCGCATAAGTGAGGAGCTGCCCTTCAAACCAGACCGCACCGGCATCGGGAGTACGTTCCACTTGCGCTTCGATCATCCGGTGAAGACTCAAGGCCTTCGGATAACTCGTTTTTGTGAGATTCCAGCTTTCAAGCGTAAGCCGCTCTTCCGGCGAAAGCAGGGGGAGTTCAGAGACGCGCAGTGAGCCGTCAAGGGATCCCAGCAAGGTACGAAGATTGCCCGCCATGCGTTCAATTGTCTGCGGTCCGAACAGATCTGCATTGTATTGGAGGCCAAGGACAAGTTCGTCTTTGGCCTCACACGCTTGCAGAACGATATCGAATTGGCAGGCATCTTCTCCAAGCGGAACCGATTCAAATCTCAGCATGTTGGTTTCGAATACCGCCCTGGATTCACCAAGCGCAAACTGTCCCAGGGCTGTCCCAGCGATCTCACCCTGGAACGCGAATAACGCCTGAAATAATGGAGAGCGGCTCGGATCACGCTGCGGCCTAAGCTTCTCAACCAATAACGAAAACGGAAAATCCTGGTGTGCCAATGCGCCCAAAACTTTTCCGCGCACCTGAGCCAGAAGCGTCTCAAACACCGGATCGTCGGCCATGTTCACTCGAATCACGGCGGGGTTAACGAAATAGCCAGCCACCGAACGAAAGGCAGAATGAGTACGTCCCGCAGTCGGCGATCCGATGAGCACCTCCGATTGGCCGGAATAACGATGTAGCAGCACCGCCCATGCCGATAGCAACACGTTGAATAAGGTTGTGGCATTTTTAGAAGCAAGCCTCCGCAACCGGCTCCTCAAGCCAACATCGCATCTGAAGTGGTGTGCAGCACCGCGATAGGTCTGCACCGCGGCGCGCGGATGGTCCGCAGGTAAATTGAGTACGGGCAATTCCCCGGCCAGTTCTTCGCGCCAATACGCCCAGTGCCGCTCGCCTTCTACCCCGGCCAGCACTTCCGCCTGCCAGTGGACATAATCTCCGTACTCAAGCTCGGGCGGGGGCAGGGATGCTAGGTTGTTGCTGCCCGCCTCCGATTCATACAGGGCCGCCAATTCCTTTATGAAGAGCGAGAGCGACCATAAATCAGAAATAATGTGGTGTATGGCAAATAACAGGTAGTTTTCTGGCTCCGATGTGCGAAAGAGAATGCACCGGACAGGCGGAACAGACTCCAGATCAAACGGATCTCGCGCTTCTCGAGCCATCTGTTTCAGCAGCTGATTCTGGGTCTCATGCCACGGCCGCACTTCCAAAATGGGATCATCGCCGGTCGACAAGAGCTCCTGCACTGGATTTCCATTCTCTAGTTTGAACACAGTTCGCAACGCAGGGTGTCGGCGAACCACAAGCTCGAATGCGCGCGCCAAGGCCTGCTCATCCAGCGGCGATACAATTCGTAGCGCTTGGTAAATGTGATAAGCCGAATTCTGGGAGTCCAGCTGACAAAGGAAGAACAACGCGCGCTGCCCATGCGAGAGAGGGTATTTGGCAGCGTTATGTCGCCGCGGCGCGGCAGTCACGGTAGTGCCCGTGGCTGCCAGCTGTTTTTGCCAGCTCAGCGCGGCTGCCACTTCTGTAATGCTAAGTCCTGAAATCAGATCGGCAAAAGGTAATACGATCCCTGCTGTTTGCTCAATTTCATGCGCCAATTCCACTGCGGCAAGCGAATCCAGTCCATAGCGAGACGGCGGTTGGTCAGCCTCAATCATCTCGATCGGGATACGCAGCCGGTGCGCGAGCTGGAGAATCAACCACGTCTGCCAGTCATCAATTTGAGGCTTCCCATCTCCCGTTATCTTGAAATCTGGCGCGGTGAACATCGCCCGCCATTCGCTGAGAATTCCCAAACCGCCGGCGAGGAAAGCTTTGCGGCAGAGAAAGCGTTGAATTTTCCCACTCGTGGTCCGTGGAATTTCTCCGGGACGCGTGAGCGTAACCGCATAAAGCTGCAGTTCGTGTTCCTCTGCAATGGCCTGACGAAGCGCCGCGATCACTGTGCCGGTCTCAGCCTGAATCCGGGGATTGATCTCCTGCACGAGCACCAGCCGTTCTTCGCCTTCGGCTTCAACAGAAAATGCCGCTCCAATACAACCCCGCAGCGCAGGATGAGCTTTTTCCGCAGTTGCTTCCAGATCATGCGGATAGTGGTTGCGGCCGCGAATAATGATGAGATCCTTGCGCCGGCCGGTGATAAAGAGTTCTCCATCCAGCAGAAATCCCAGATCGCCCGTGCGCAGGTACGGCCCTTCGCCGGTATCGGCAAGCCGCGCTTCAAATGTGTCCGTCGTCTCTTGCCGGCGATTCCAATAACCGTTGGCGACACTCGGACCGAAAGCCCAAATTTCTCCGACTGTGCCAGGTTCGCAATGCGTCAATCGTTCGGGATCAACGATGGAAACTTCGTGTCCGGCACCTGCCCTTCCGCATCCCACCAGCACGCGCCGGCCCGGTTCTTCTGAGGAAGTTGGTATCACCTGGTTTCTTTCTAGGGCGTCAGCTTGCACGGCTTGCATGACCGGGCCAATCGAGGTAATTCCGCCGGTCACGAAGAGCGTTGATTCTGCCAATCCATAACACGGCACAAAAGCGCTGGCGCGAAATCCGCAATCGCGAAACTCAGTGGCAAAATTCTCCAGGCTCCGCGCCCGGACGGGTTCAGCTCCGCTGAATGCAACTCGCCAGCTTGAGAGATCCAGATTTGCCTTTTGCTCTGCAGTGATCCGGTTATAGCAAAATTCATAGGCAAAGTTTGGGCCGCCGCTGGTGGTGGCGCGATAGCGGGAAATTGCGGCAAGCCAGCGTGCGGGATTTTGCAGGAACGAAGTCGGCGGCATCAGAATGGATTCCGCCCCGCAGTAGAGCGGTTGCAGCACATTTCCAATCAATCCCATATCGTGGTAAAGGGGCAACCATCCCACGACGATGTCATGCTCAGTTTGGCCGAAGGCTTTCTGAATTAGCTCCTCATTGTGCATGAGGTTTGCATGAGTAACCTGCACACCCTTGGGAATTGAGGTTGAGCCAGAGGTGTACTGAAGCAAGGCCAGCATGCCAGAATCAAGGTTGACTGGTTCCCATTCCTCGGATGCATCCGCTGAAGCAGAGTCGGTCGTCACTACCGCAAGCTGCTGGAATGCCTTATCGTTCACGAAGCGGTGCAGGGCTTTTGTCTTGATCTCTGAGTTGGTGAGCGCTGCTGCTGGAGCTGCATCCTGAATGATGCCAATCAGGCGATCAGTGCCGCGGTTCGGTTGTGGTGGATATGCAGGGACAGCAACGCGCCCACCATAGAAACAAGCGCAAAGAGCGATAATAAAATCCAGCCCTGGCGGAAACAGGAGCAGTACTCTGTCACCGATCGCGGAGTGTTGTTCCAGAAGGGCAGCCACGCTGCGCGCCGCGCGATCAAGCTCGAAGTAGGTCAACCGCCGACTTTCGACTTCACCATCCCTCAAGAAACGATACGCGGTCTTTTGTGGCCGCCGCTCCGCATGCAGCCGCAGGCAGGCCGCCAGCGTGGACGCTGTGATTGGATCTTGGGCGGATGATTGGTGTGCCGAAACGCTCATGAGAGTTGTCTACGTCCTTCGGTCATATTTATGCTGCTCGATCCAGATCAATGAGAGCTAATAGGAGCGTGCGCGCTATTGTTCATTCCGATTGTGCGAAGGACTCTTTACTGACGCTTGGGGAGCGACAAGTCCGCCTACGTCCAGATTGGTGATTTCACAATTCCACTTTTCCAGTTGCGGTTGGTTTTGTTCCGTGCTGACCTAAACTTTAAACCTGGGCGGCAGCCCGATGGACCAATTCCTGCAGTTCTCGAATTTTCACTTTATTAGTAGAGGTCCTCGGAATACGAGCGCTGAAAATCACGACATCAGGAGTCCTCAAGCTACCCAGTTTTTGACCTATATAGCTTATGACCTGATCAGACGCCAACTGTATGCCTTCGCGTGGCACCACAAAGGCCGCAATTTTTTCCGTTCCCTCCTCTTCAAAACGGACTGTGGCGCTATCAGCAATGGCATTCATTCCCATCAGGCAGGTATCCACATCTTCGAGATAAATCTTCTCTCCGCCGCGAATGATCATGTTCTTCTTTCTGCCGGTGATGTAGATGTAACCCTCTTCATCGTGGTATCCGAGATCACCACTTTTGAACCACTTATTTCCCGGGCCGCCAAGACAGTCCACAGAACTTTTGAAGTATCCCCGTGGCATAACGCTTTCGCCGGCCAGAAACAACTCCCCGATTTCGTGCGGCCCAGTTTCCTGGCCATCTGAGCGAGTCACCCTGACGGTCACCGCTGCAGGAATCCCGGCAGACCTGGCCCTTATTCTTTCCGGCGGAGAGATCGTGGCAAAACAGGTGGTTTCCGTCAGCCCGTAAGCTGGAACTATTGGGAAGTTGTATCTTTGGAAGAATTCGGCAGCCGTACTCTCTCGTAGGGGAGCCGCCCCGGACACGCAGTATTTCATGTGCTTGCCTGAAAGGTCACAATTCAGCCGGACAAACAGATCGAACATCAGCGGAACAGCACTGAAAGAATTTATGGGGTATTGGTGAATTGCTGCTTCGACGAAAGACAGCTTTGTAATATCAAACGTATCCAGCACTACAGTAGTTCCTCCCGACAACGCCATGGTCGAGAGATCGCTGATCAAGCCAAACATATGAAACAGCGGCAAAATGCAAATTTTGGCGTGAGTATGATCCAAAGTGAAGAACCGAATTGCCGTAACCGTATTGTGAATGATATTCCGGTGGCTCAGGAGAACTCCTTTAGGCTGGCTCGTTGTGCCTGAGGTGTAAATGAGCAGGGCCGAATCGTCCTCCTTGTCAAGCGAGATGAGAAACTCCTGGCCACGACTTTGACGATAAGCATCGATGTCAAGATATTTTCCAGTAAATCCTGGAATATTTATACGATGGTCCACGCAGACTAATGAAGAACCTGAATGGAGCAGAAGGTTCTGCAGTTCAACAGGCGTCACTTGTGGATTTAGAGGCTTAGCAATCGCGCCGTACGTCATCACTCCATAAAGCATGACTACAAGATCAATCGAATTGCCTGCAATCAACGTAACCACATCTCCGGCGCACACTCCGCGTTCCCGCAAAAGGCGCTGGACCCCACCTAGCGCTGAGCCGAACTCAGCAAAGGTAAGGGTTTCACCTGTAGAAGGCTCTATCAGAAACACCTTGTCTTTATATGTACGTAGCGACGGGGCTAGACAATGACTTAACGTCTTCATAGTGGTCAAAGTAGTTTTTATCTAGGTTAGAAATGAAGGTTCCGGAACGAATCCATTCCAGATCCTGGGGCCAGCTCTGAGCTTGCAAAGACTTAGTTTGCCCAAGATCTTGCCATAAGCGGGCGGAGAAGCCCGGCATAATGGGCGCCGACAACAAAGCAAAAGTTTTTGCGGCCAGCAATTCGAGCGCTATGGCAGTATTGCGCGTTGTACGACGATCGGAAACGCGTTTCCAATGGCTTTCGCTGTGATTGAAGGAGCGTGCTTCCCGCGCTAACTCAAGCAGCAGACGCGTGACTCGTTGCGTGGAAAATTCTTTTGCGCTATAGGCCACGCCAGCGTTTCTGAAGATATCTTTCAGCCGGCCGTAGAAATTGTGCATTGCATCGGTCCATACGCCCGGCGACGGGGCGGTCCCGCTGTACTCACTCAAAATTGCGTTCCCCAACTGCCGTAACCATCCTTGCACGCCATCAAGCAGCTCCTTTCTGACGGTTTGCTCGTATTCCGCCAGCGTGAAGCTGGTTTGCTCAGTCTCTGGTCCGCTATAGGCCAAATAGAAACGCACCAGGTCAGCATTCTGATCTCGCAGTAGGTCTCTTCCCCATATAGCATGGTTGCGACTGGTGGAGAACTTCAGCCCTTCCAATCGATAAAACTCATTGGCAAGAAGGACGTGGGGCAGGCGAATCTCCGGGTCCCATGCTTGAAAAATGGCCGGAAAGAACAACGAATAGAAAAAGGTATTGTCAAAGCCGAGAAATTTTACGATCTCCACGTCTGCGCTCTTCCAAAAGCGCTCCCAGCCACCTAACTCATCAATCGCTTCTGATAGGGCTTGGGTTGCTGAAAGGAGACCCGCGGCCATTTCGAACCAGACGTACATCTTCTGGGTACTTAACCCCGGCGCAGAAAGACCCCAACTGGCTGGGTGGGTGACGGCAATTTCAGGGAGACCGTCTTTGATCAACTGTTCGCCCAAGGCCCTTACGTTTGAACTCATGGTTGCCGTATCGAAGTACTCTTGGAGTTGCTTCTTGTAAGGACCGAGCGGCAAGATGAAACGCGTGACATTACGAAGGACAGCACTTGTGCCGCATATATTGCAGACTGGATGTCGCAAATCGCTGCAGTTATTTGGCCGTCCGCATGCTTCACAGGAATTGCCCCCTGCAGGTTCGTCACAATGTGGGCACAATCCGCGGACATACGCCTCGAAGAGGTACATCTGACATGCCTCGCAAAAGAGACATGGCTCTGTTTTCTCCACGAGTCGCCCTTCACTCTGCAGTTGGTTAAAACATTGTTCCACCAGCGGCCTGTGATGAGGAAGGCGGCTGTGACGCGCCATGAAATCGATTTGTATGTGGGCAGCTGCCAGCGTCTGCTCAATTTCCGCCGCGAACTTATCCGCGGTCGCCTGGGGCCCTAACCCAATCTGGCGGCCCTTGAAAGCCACATAACTCTGATGTTCATCGATACCACAAAGATAATAGGTCCGGTTGCCCAGCATCCGGGAGTGACGAGCATAGATATCTGCCCGGAGATAAGGACCTGAAAGATGACCAACGTGCAGGTCGCCGTTAGGAGTGGGCGGGGGCGCCAGTACTAATACTGTCTTCATAACGAGCTTTTCTTTGTGACATAGAGTCGTCGAGTGAATCGAGTGCTTCTAAGGCGATTGCGGGCGCCAAGCGTACGCCCGACCCAGAACAAGCGCCAGCAACTATCAGGCTATGCGAAGTGGAGATTCGGGCCACGAAGGGTGCCCGGTCTTGGCTATATGCATCACAAAACACCCGTCCACCAGAGCAATCTTCCATAAGAGCGGGACAGTAGCGGTTCAGGATGGATAAAGCGAGTGCGCGGTCGTTCGGATCAATTCTCAGTCTGGAGATTTCGGCCGAACAATCCCATTCTTGAGCAGTAAAACTCAGGAGCAGCTTTCTCTGCTCCCGTAAAGGCAGCAGAAAAGCATCTGCCTCCGCAAAATAAAGCACTGGAGCATCTGGTGGAGGGCAATAGTCAATGTGCATGGCGGCAACTTTCTTGATCCTGATCCCTGCTGTTTGACTGAAAGCTCCTCCTGGCCCAGTCGTCAACCACGGACCAGTTGCAATCACTACGCGTTTTGCAAGTATTCTTCGCCCGTCTCCAAGCATAAGCGTATGGGCCCGCGGGATATCCTCAACCTGTCGAACCTCAGTACCTTCCCAACATTCGACGTTGTGATCGTTGCACGCTTTACAAACTAACGCTGAAGTCAGCCCTGCGGCAGAGCTATGACGGGCATTGCCTCCCACCATAACCATGTACTCTTGAGGTAAGGTGAAGGCCGGATACTTCAGATGAAGATGATGCAATTCTTGAGCGCTTGCTAGGTGCAAATCTGCCTCAATGAAAGCCGCAGCGACGTCTGTAATAACCTTCGCATGGGCCACCAGAACAAAAGGAATGTCTCTGATAGGCAACTCGGGATAGCGGGCCTTCAGATCACGATAAAAGCTCGCGCTTCGGGCCACCATGGCCCGCTGTCGAGGGTTCCGCCCAAAGGGGAGGTCGAGGGCAGCCGAGTAACGAGTTGCTCCGTCACCGACGAATGACCGGTCCAGAAGAGCGATATGCCACTCTGGCATGCGCAGGTGGGCAATATAGGCGGTTGTCGCACCTATAATTCCAGCGCCGATGATAGCCAGGTCAAAGTCCTTCACGTTCTCTATTTCCACCAAATCGAGAAAATAACCAGTGGCCCTGTACCGATATTCCTGACTTGATGTTTCCTAGGTGGTTCAAGATAGATGAACTCCAGCGGACGGAGCGAAGAACATTCACCGTCATAAATCAATTCACCGTCTCCCTGAGCCAGCATCCATATCTCATGCACAGAATGAGTATCGACCGGCGAGAGACAACCGGGTTCAACAACAAAACAGGAAGCCTTGAAAGGGATAGCCGTCGTGCCAACTGAATCAAACTGAACTTTGTGCACTGACATGCCTGCGCCGGATTCCTCCGGCGGCAGAAAGCTCAGCCTCGGAGAAATCGTCATGGGATTCGTCATCATCTTCCAGACTCCTTTGTGTATCTGCGGTTCTTGTGAAATCAAAGACAGAGTTGCTTTCTGCGATGTCATAAATGGATTCTGCTGCCAGACTATTAATGATTTTGGCGCTGCGCCACGCCATGAGGCTTAAATTGGGATCGGCAACTCCACGGTAATGTCTTGCGCCGTTCTGTATATAAATCTTTAGAGCCGGTGGACCGTCCCACTGAATGGAATAGTCATCCTGAACGACAAAGCCGTGATCTCCGCGGGCAAGGCGGTGCATGATGGGGCTAAGCGCCGGTAGCGGCATATACATCGAACCGGTAGCAAAAATCACAATGTCAGCCTCGACGCTTGCCGCCACACAGTTGAGTCCATCGCGCAATGTAAGAGCCCATCCGCCGGTCGTCGACTGTTTGAGATCCACTAATTCGGAGCGAGGATAAAGAGAACAACAACGTCCTGAAGCATTCAAGAATTCTGCCTGGTAGAGTAACTGGTAGATCCGCTCCAGCAAGCCGTTGCTAATTCCATCACTCGCCAACCTTTGCTCAGCGAGTATCGACACTCTGTCCTGCGCAGATAATCCATAGAAATAGTCGCTATAATTGGGCGTAAACAGCTCATTGGTGAAGGGTGACTCATCCAGAGGCAGAAAATTGGAACGCCTCGATATCCAAAGTAATGTCTTAGGTACTTTGGCTGCATTCGAGAGTAAATGCTGTACGATCTCCGCTCCTGTCTGTCCCCCGCCGACGACCGCGACCCTCATTCCGCCGGTTTGTGGATCCTGGCGCAGGTATCTGGAAGCATGCAACAAAGTTCCTTGGGTTTTTGCATTCATAAGCTCCACCGCACATTGGGGGATTGATGGTTGCAGCCCGGCGCCCAAAATGATATTTCGGGCCCTGACTTGCTTGTGAGGAGTACAGACTATGAATGACTCATCTGCAAGAGAGATTGAATGAACTTCTTGTCCAAATTCGAGGTTCGGCAGGCGGTTGGCAACCCAACGGAAGTACTGATTGAATTCCACACGCGACACACGTGAGAAATTGGCGTTGATGAACCGGTAGAGGCGGCGATTGACATACAGAAACACCAGAAAGGAGTAACGGCTTTGGGGGTCGGCCAGAGTGACCAGATCCTTGAGATATGAGACCTGAATGGTAGCGTCTGGAAACAACAGGCCTGGATGCCACTGGAATTCCTTCTCCCGCTCAAAGAAGCGTGTATTCAGTTTGGTCACCGGCTCCAGCAGCGCTGCTGTACTCAAATTGAACGGGCCCAAACCCACACCTACAGCATCAAGAATGCAACTGGTATCGGAGGTCAATGAAATATCCTCTGGCTTGAGATTCCAAAATGTTGGCGGCCTGAACAAGGAGGTGTGACACGTACCGATTACCGGGGAAAAACAACTCTAACGCGAGAAATGCGGTGACCGCCGTTGTACATGACCTGTAAGTAAGGGGGTTAGACGATCGTTTGTTCTTTTGTGCGATGGATGGCTTCTCGAAATGCTTCAACTGTTCCGCTACCGCTCTTGTTCTCCTGTGAGTCGCTTAGCACCTGTCCATCTTCAAAGCGGATGAGACGATCGGCCAGATGGTAATACCGGTCATCGTGGCTGATCACAAACACGGTTTTGCCCCGAGTCTTCAGCTCTGGTAGAAGCTGAACATAGAATACTTCCTTGAAATGAGGGTCTTGGTCGGCAGCCCACTCGTCAAAGACGTAGATGTCCCGGTCTTCCAAGTAAGCTGTGAGCAGTGCCAGACGCTTGCGCTGTCCCTGCGACAAATCCACGGTGGACAGTCTGCCGTTTTCAATCGTGACCTTTGTGTCCAGTTTCAGACGGTGTAGGTAGTGCTGCGCGGTTCCGCCGGTCTTCGATTCAGACAAACCCAGTAGTTGCTCGAAGAGAAAACAATCCGAGAAAACCACCGAAAAGTTACTGCGATAAGATTCCATCATGCCATGGGTCGGGATGCTGTCGAGAAAGATAGCTCCGCGCTCCGGCAGGTATAGCCCCGTAAGCAGTTTCATGAACGTCGTCTTGCCGCTTCCGTTTCCTCCGGTGATAAACACGGTCTCACCTCGCCGGAAGACCAGGCTCACCGGACCCAGCGTGAAGTCCAAGGAGTCTCCCTCCCGCCGGTAGCGATGCACTACAGAATCAAAGACAAGATGCCGCCAATCGAAGGCGGTGCCCGGCTCCTGTGCTTCCATCTCTCTGCTTTTCACGTTCAACTGAACGCCGACATCGGTTACTCGGTCGAAAGCCGCTTTGGCGCGCGCCAGATTCGGCAGCATGTTCATGATGACTTCAAGCGGCGTCATCAGATACAGCACCGTCAAGACATAGCCTGTCAATATTCCGGAGTTGATGTAGTGCATACGCGGGAAGGCTAGCAGAATCAGTCCGATCACCACAAAGACGAGCACCTGACCCCAGCTCGCGGCGAACGTATATGTCCTCATACCGCGCAAATTGTAGTTCTTTAGCAAAACCGCCGTGGGATCCACAACCTCCTCAAGAAATGCTCGCCGACGGCCATGGTGCAGTTTTAGCTCCTTCGTTCCTTCAGTGACAGCTCGAAAATGTTTTATGAGCTTCTCTCCCTCGATTCGAGCAGCACGAAAAACCTGCGCGGCCCGCAACACTGGTATCTGGTAGGTGGCTATTCCCAGCAGGATGAAGACAAATACCATTGCGAAAAGCGAAAGTGACATACTCGCCATATAGACCAGACAGCCGATCACAACCGTGATCGTGATGCACAGGACCGGAAAAAACAGGATGCTGTTGGTAATCAGGGGAATATCTTCCGTAAATACTGCAAGGAACTGGTGCGCTCCCATCTCTTCCAATTGTCGTAGTGGAGCGGAAAGTATCTGCTCAATCAGCTCCCGCCGCAGCACATACATCGCATTCTGGCCCAGTGAGTTGAGCAGGATCTCGCACAGACAGCGTGACAGGAGCAGCACAGCACACAGGCTAATGAATCCTGCAATCAGATGAGAATCGGCGCCTCCCTGCCTTTTGAGCAGGTTATTGATGACTGCCAGTATGGCAGCATTGCAAGCTCCACTCAGAATGCTGCCCAGCAAACTGAAAACCACAATCCGTGGAGACCGTTTAAGAAAGAATCGGAAGAGACTCACGCGTCGCTCCGGCTGAATCAAGGCATTTCCGAATGCGGTTAGACATCAAACAGCCGGAGTGAACGTCCCAGTTGATAGACCAGACCATTACGCCACCGAGACTCGGATACCCGATGGGATTCTGCAACCTGTACGCGCCGCCAAATCCCCTGCCGGTCGCAATATAGTCCAGTACATCCTGCATCGCTTCAGCATCCAGGAATCCAGCCCCGGCCTCTCTGCATGCAGGAACTCCAATCAGCACACGCTCTGGCTCAAGTGGCTCAAAAAACGATCTTGCAGCGCTGGATGCAACCGGAAATCCGCGAAGCAGCATGTCCGTCATGGCGACATGAAATTCACGATGCCCACAAGCATAGATATTGCCGTCGAGGGCCTTCATCGGGCCTGAATTGTATTGCTGTACGCACAACCAGCTCAGGATGTCTCGAAGTGCGGCAATCACAGGTAATGCGCATCCAGACCTGCAGTCCGCCAGCGGGTCATGCGGGTCATGATGTCCGTAGCGTGTAAATCCCTGTTGCACATAGAGAGTCTCAGGCGCCAGACTGACGGCCAAATCGGGCCCAAACCTTGAATGAAGCGATCTCAGCGCCGTGATCAGATTGATTACGACCTCGCTGACTGGCTGAAAAAGATTGCTGTCACTTTCCGTCAGGTAGAGTGACTGATTCTCGAAGTCAATATCAATCCCGTCGAAGCCATACTTTTCCACCAGACCCGCCACGGAGGTCACAAATAGCGCGGTGTCTTCGAGGTTCTTCAGTTGAACCGTTGCGTCGGCTCCTCCGATGGACAGCAAAACCTTCTTGCCTCTCTTTTGCAGTATCCGGATTCCGTTAGCGAAGTCGATTTCACCGATCGGCTCCACAAGGGTGAGCCTGATGTTAGATGTCGAACCTGGCGCTGGAACTGCAAATGCGATATTCACGATGTCATATGCGTCGGGGACGTCCGCCAAAGGGATGACTCCGGCGTCGTTCTCGAAATTGTGCCAGTACCCCCCCAGAAGTTTTGCAGGAGCGCTTTGCTTCAATAACGGTGTCATGGCCTTTTCGGTCTAAGCTCCTGCCGCCTCCGGCGCTGTGCTCAAGCTCATGGCTAACTCGCGAGAGGATTCGACCGCCTCGAGAAACGCCGGGCGCGCTGCATCGGGTACGTGCTCAGGATTCTGCGCAAGCCATAACCTTGCACGTGACCCGAGCAATGCGGGATCTCCGGACCAGTTCAGTGCGGAAATGTGGTCGGCAAGAGTCTTCAGTCTGGGATCGTCGCCTCGACGTCTCAACTGATAGATCTGTCCGTACGAGTAGTTCAGATCGGCACCGAGATTAAAGATCCGCTCCTCTGCATCCACATGGGCCGGCAGCGAGGGGACAATATCGATCGTATCCATCACCGCAACAATGCTTGTGCCACAGACAAATGCCCGCTCAAATGCACCCGCGGGAACCAGTTGCTCCGGACGTATACAATGATCCACTCCCGCCCCGGGCATATACCCGATCTTTGGAGATTGCTCTGTCAACCGCAGAAGAAGGTCCGTATCCTCCCCCATAATCGGCCTCGGTGGCCCCAAGTTTTCGTTGAGCTTCATTCCTTGCAGAGATCTGCTCCGAACGGCGAAGTTTCCACCAAAGGGCAGCCAACCAGGGGTAAGAAATCCTTCTGCCGGCTGTGGCTCAAAGCGGCCAAACAGGGGAGAAGCATGGGGACAATTGCCCAGCCAGTCAGGCGCCTCTGTGGGAAATACGCACCTGATGGGGCCACAAAAGATATTCACGCCAGGGTGCTCGTGATATGCGCGCTCATATTCCGACAACCAGCTGCGTGCTGGCCTTACATCATCATCGGTAAAGACGACCAGTCTTCCTCTGGTCGATTCCAGAGCGTAATTGATCGCACGCGATTTGCCCGGATGTGCCTCATGCAGGGCGACAAGCGGGAGCCGCGCCTGCATGGATGCCAGCACATTGGCGGTGTGATCCGTGCTTGCGTTGTCAACCACGATCAACTCCCAGTCTTCCCGTGGTGAGAGATCTTGCATGGCCGCCAGCGTGCTGCGGAGTATTTCGGCACGATTCCGCGTTGCGACCACCACCGATATCAGCGGCTGCCTGGTTTTCCACGTTCGCAGATTGTTCATGGCGGAGATCTCTCTTTGATCCCTTTTTTGAAACTTTTTTTGAACAGTTAGAATGCGGAGGCGGCGAATCGCTGGGTCGAACTGGATGCCGCATCACCCTGATGCAGGGCGGCAAACCGCCGGAGGATGCCAAACCACGCGTCTGCCAAACTGCGGACCTCGTCCTCCCGGAGAAATCGGGCAGCCCATCCTATGTCCGCTTTCAGTCTCAGCCCTTCCTTCATTTCTATCGCCGTGACTGTGATAAACAGAAAATGCTCCAAAGGCCACGGCTCTTTGGGTAATGAGTGGACCTCTGAACCGTTCTCGCCCGGGCTGGCAGCAAATACATCAGGCGAGAGCATGGACCAGTCATCACCAAGCATGGCTCCCCAGACGCCCATGTAGTTGAATGAAACCTGCGGCCTCCCGAGAGCCCTGAGCTTAGGGGCAGTTTCGGGATTCAAATAACGCAGAAGCCCGTACCCAATGCCGTGATCAGGTGCCTCTCGCAACTGGCTTCGGATTGCGTTCACAGCACTGTTCAGATCAATCGCATTCACTGCTCGTGGAACAAGCCGAACCGGATACAGAGTGGTAAACCAGCCCACGGTGCTGGACAGAGTGACTCCCGGGAACATCTCTTCTCTCCCGTGACCGTTCACGTCAACGGCTAGGGCCCTATCGTTGACGCCTCTCTGTGCTCTCCACTCATTTGCAGCAAGAGCCAGGGCAGCGAGTAGGATGTCGTTGGAACTTGTGCCAAATATTGCCGGGACGGCGATCAACAGAGGCGTGGCCACAGTGGCCGAGAGATGCATGGTTAGCCGTCCTGAATCGTTCGTCGTGTCTCCGTTCAGCCTGCACCCCGGAAGCAGTTCTCCTCCCTTTGCCAGCACCTGCTCCCAATAGCTCAGTTCTCTAGCCCTCTCCGGACGATTGGCTTCAACCGACAGAAGTTCGGACCACTGTCGATATGAGGTCCCCTTCACACTCAGATTTGGTATGGCCTCATCGCCGAGGGACTCGTAAGCCGCTTTCAGGTCGGCGGTCAGAACTGGCCAGGACATTCCGTCCATTGCCAGATGGTTGATTATTAGCGCCAGCGCTCCCGGAGCCGCTCGCCCCGAGTCGAACCAGATCGCTCGGACGATTCGACCGGCGAACGGATCCAGCCAGCTCTTCGCTTTGTCATATTCCTCAAGGAGAACGCTCGCCCGGTCCGCCCCGGTGACGCCAGCAAACTCGACGCGTCTAAGACACTCCGCGGCCGCGACCGACTTTTTTGCCCGAACCCGCAGTTTCCAAGCACTGTTCTCGTCCGTAACCTGAAGCCTGAGCATATCGTGATGGTTCAGAACCGTTTGCAGCACAGCCAGGAGGACATCCTGCGTCAGTTCCGCCGGAACCTGAAGAAGCAGCGCAGAATCATAGTTCCTGATCGGCCACTGTATTTCCTGAACCCGGGCAATAGTTGGCGTCAGGTCGAATGACTCTGCTGATTCCGAATGGGTACTGTCCTCGCTTTGCTGGGAAGGCGAATACGCCGTCCGCGGCGCTTCTTCCTGGTGTCCACGCAGCAGTGCCCGCCTGATCTCCTCGCGATATTTACCGATCCGGAATCGCAGATCGTCGGGAAACCGACCCTCCTCCGCCACGAAGGCAAGCTGACCATCCCGGATGTACAGCATGACCCGATTCGCCCTGGCCTCGTTGATAATGTTGCTAATCACATCCATAGATCACCGTGTTTGCGTATTGACAGATTCGCCGAACATCAGACTGCCCGGATTGCAAACTGAGTTCTCTGATCGTGCTGGAACTCAGAGGATTTGAAGAATGGGAAGTCTTGCTCTTTTCAGATACAAAATGACATGGCTGGCTTTGGCCCGGCAGTCATCTCGATAATAGAATTTTATGAAAACACACCTTCTTCAATGTTCTTTCCGGTTTGCGCCAGCATCTCTCTCTCCTCTGCCGCGCTTTCCATGAGCTTTGCATTTACAGCATTGACACGTTGAATGGCTCGATTCGCCAGGTGCTGAACCGTTTGGCATTCAGGAAAGTCCCGCACATCTAGCGCGATTCCGCGTTGCTTCAGGATGGCAACGGCGCGAAGCGAAAGGATCGAATCTCCCCCCAAGCTAAAGAAGTTATCGTGGATGCTTACCCTGGAGATCTTGAATATCTCCTCGAATACCGAGCACAATGCACATTCGACCTCATTGCTGGGAGCCACATAGGAACTCTGCGGGCACTGGCTCAGTGGCCGCGGTAGCGCCTTGCGGTCTAGCTTTCCATTGGCTGTCAGCGGCATATTTTCCAGCACCACCAGCGCCCCAGGCACCATATATTCGGGCAAGCGGTTCTGCAGATAGCCCCGCATCCGGCTCAGATCTAGTTCTTCGCCGGCTTGCTCCAGAACCACATAGGCCACCAGCCGCTTTTGGCCAGGCTGGTCTTCGCGAACAACAACCACAGCCTGCTTCACCGCGCGCTCCTGCGTGAGCACTTCCTCGATCTCTCCCAGTTCGATGCGGTGGCCCCTGATTTTCACCTGATTGTCGAGACGTCCCAGGTATTCCACATTGCCATCGGCGCGCCAGCGAGCCCGATCTCCAGTCTGGTACAACCGCGTCCCACTTCTTCCGCAAACGTGGTCCGGCACAAAGCGCTCTGCTGTCAAGTCCGGACGATCTACATAGCCCCGTGCAAGTCCTACGCCAGCTATATAGAGTTCACCAGCCACGAGAATTGGTACGGGATGACCAAAGTTGTCGAGAATGTGAATCTCAGTATTCGCGATCGGCCTACCAATTGGCATCCCATTTTTGATGCCATCGGCAGTGCAGAGGTAAGAGGTCACATCAATGGAAGCTTCCGTAGGTCCGTAAAGATTGTGCAATTCTGCCGTCACCTCTTCCATACACCTTCGGGCCAATTCCGGGCTGAGGGCTTCACCGCTGCATATCACTTGCCGCACACTCTCGCACTGCCTCGCAGCGCTGGCGTCCAGAAAAGCTGCCAGCATCGAAGGCACAAAATGCAATATGCTCACCTTCTTTTGCCTGATCAGCGTTCCCAGATATTCCGGGTCGCGATGCCCTCCAGGCTGTGCCACCACCAAAACTGCTCCCGCTATCAATGGCCAGAAGAACTCCCAAACGGAAACGTCAAAGCTATATGGGGTCTTCTGCAGGACCCGGTCATCAGGAGACAGGTGGCCGTTCTCCTGCATCCACAGGATGCGGTTTCTCAAACCTTGATGGGTATTCATAGCGCCCTTTGGGCGCCCTGTGGATCCGGATGTGTAGATCACATATGCCAGGTTCTCTGATGCAACCATGATCTTCAAGTTATCGGCGGACTCCTGGCTGATTTTTTCCCATTCCTGTTCTACCTTCACCAGCGTCGCTGTGCTGTTCAAGAGCCCCGCGGCAAACTTCTCCTGTGTCAAGATCACCGGCACGTTCGCCTCTGCCGCCATGAACAACAGGCGATCTGCAGGATATTCAGGATCAAGCGGCACAAATGCTGCGCCTGCTTTCAGGATGGCCAGCAACCCTACCACAAGGTCAACGGTTCGCTCCATGCAAATCCCCACCCGCACGTCAGGCCGGGCTCCTAGCTTCTTCAAGTATCGGCCTAACTGGTTTGCTCGGCGATTTAGCTGCTCATAGGTAAGCTGCTGGTCTTCAAAATCAACTGCCAGCGCGGCTGGGGTTTCTGCCGCGTGTTCCTCGAACAATTCATGCACAAACTTTTGCGGGTAATCTGCGGCTGTCTGGTTCCACTTCAGCAGTTGGGAGAGTTCAACTTCCGTGAAAAGTGATAGTTCGGCAACTGGCCGTTCCGGCTCCTCGACGATTCTTTGCAGTAGCGTGCGATAGTGGCCGATCATTCGGTCGATTGTCGACGGCTCAAACAATTCGGCGTTGTAATTCAGCCATCCTTGCAGTTCCCCGCATTCTTCCGCGAGGCTGAGGGTGAGATCAAATTTGGCGGTTGGGTTCTCGACGTGAAATGGCCGCAACTTGATCCCTCCCAGATGCAGTTCGGGTGGCGAAGTATCCTGAAGTGTGAACATGACCTGGAAGAGCGGACTACGATTTAAATTGCGCTCCGGCTGGAGTGCATCCACGAGTTCTTCAAAGGGCAGATCCTGATTCTCGAATGCATCCAACGCTGTCTTCCTGAGCTGGCTCAGGAGCTGACGGAACGTGGACGTGCGTTCCAACTCGAGACATAGCACCACGGTGTTAGCAAAGAATCCAATGAGTCCTTCAGTCTCTTTTCTCCCACGATTGGCAACTGGAGTGCCCACTGCGATTCGCTGCTGGCCGCTGTACCGGCTTAGAAGAATTTGAAACGCACCGAGGAGGACCATAAAAACAGTAGCCTCCTGTTGCAAACCCAGGTAACGGAGATGTTCCACCAACTGGCTGGGAATTACGAATGCTGAAGACCCAGCCCGCAGACTGCGACTATCCTGACGCGGATGGTCTGTCGACAATGCCAATGGAACCAGGTCCGCCAACTGCTTTCCCCAATATGCAACCTGGCGGGTTTGTTCATCGCTGTCATTCCAACGGTGTTGCCATGCAGCATAGTCGGCAAACTGCACGGGCGGTGTGGGAAGATCTGCAGCCCTGCCGTTCTGAGAAGTAGCATAAAAAGCGGACAGTTCCCGGACCAGAATTGGAATTGACCAGCGATCAGCCACCATTTGATGCAAAGCTAGGAATGCCACGTGTTCCTGCTCCCCGAGTTGCAAAATCACAGCTCGCAGCAGCGGCCCCTCAGAAAGATCAAAGGGCTTGTTAATCTCGCCGCGTATGTGCTCCTCCAGTTTTGTTCTTTGCTCGGCCAGTGAGTTGTGTCTCAGGTCAATAAACGAAAAAGGCACAGCCATTTCGTTCAAAATCACCTGCCTCAGCTTGCCGTTTTCAGATCTGAAGACAGTACGCAACACTTCATGCCGATCAACAATTCTGTTGAGCGCCTGATTTAACAACGAATGTTGTAGGGGACCATAGATGCGAACTGCTGCAGGGATCATATAGGCCGAAGATGCGGGTTCAAGTTGAGCCCCAGACCACAGCCGCTCCTGGCTAGGAGAAAGTGGCACATCTAAACTGCGGTCAACAACCTCAATCTCGCCGACTTCCTTCTGCTCTAGCCGCCGGAGGTAGCTCATGATGCTCCCTTTATGGTTCGCCAGGGTCGCCATGGTTTCCGGAGACAAAACACCTTTCTGAGCGATAACGGAGAGATCGTTTCCTTTGACACGAACGATGATGTCTCGTTTGCGGAGATCGGTAAGAATGCTTGTGATGTTCATGAAAGAATCACCCAGACCCTCCAGCGTGGCCGCCAGAGCAGATCATTTTGTTGAATGATATTTGCGGAAGAGTTACTTCGGCCGGTTTAGACCCCTAAAATCTTCTTGGCAAAGTGAAAGCAGGTAATATCCATTCTTTCGCGCAGATAAAACCGATGTGCCGCATGACGTTGTACACCTGAGTCGAGATGAAACTCCTGGCAGCCATTCTTGTTGGCCTCATCTGTGAGCCAAGCCAGCATCTGTTTCCCGTAACTCTTTGATCGGCCATTCTGATCGCTGATTAGATCGTCAACATACATGAATTTCCCCCAGGCCAGGCACTCGGAGATTCGATATCCCGCAACACAGCACACCTGCCCATCGTCGAAAAGAGCAGCAACCTGATACCCGCTGCTCAGTAATTGTCTTTTCACCCGACTGAGATATTCACCTTCTGGCACATGAGTGCGAAGCTGACTCATTACCCGATACGTAAGTTGGATGTCATTGTCAGACGATATTTTTTTGATCATCTCTTGCTGCCTCGCGGTCATAGGTTCCCGATAGGTTCCTGATTACACCCAGCGATCTGTATAGGGCGCGCTAAATTAAAACTTACCGCCTGTGTTTACAACTTGCCCGATAACATCGGCCAGCAGATCCCAGCGATCATAATGGAGATAATGACTCCCGCCTTTAATTTCCAGATACTTTGCCCCCGGCATCATTCCCGCCACAAGTTTGGCAATAGCTTGTGAGGCAATTCGGTCGCAATCGCCACCGACAAAGAGGACTGGCACTTTAACTTTATCAAGTGCGGTAACAACATCATGATTCCAGAACTCGCGCATTTGTTTGGCATACGCTACAACGCTCGAAGCATGGAAAGGATGCAGCACGAGTTCCTGCAGGCTGACATTGACCGTTGATAGTGCTTGCTGCAGTTCGCGGTCAGACATTGCTGCGCCGTCATCAGTGCTGCGGGCTTGATTGCCCTGGGACAGCAATGTTCCTTTGAGATATTCGAGAGCGGCATTAGCCGTTTCTGGATATTCCTCAATCATTTCCAGCAACGATTCCAGGTGTTTCTCGTATTCTGTTTCCAAGGACTTGTGCTGCCGGAGACCTTTGAACGATGCAGCTACGAACACCATGGAAGCAATGCGATCGGGATATCGTTGATAATATTCCAGCGCAAGTTTTGGTCCAGTACACCACGCCAGCAGCGCACAATTCTCAATTTTCTCCTGGCCCAACACCTTCTCCAGATCATCCGCATGTACCGCCTGCGAGCTGGCAACTTTGAGACCAATCGTATCGCCGTCATTACCACGGGGCGTCCACAAAATAATTCGAAACCACCGAGAGATTGCCGGAATAAGCCTCTCCCAATATCTGAAGCTCTGGCCATAAGCATTGAGCAGGACAAGCATTTCTTGCCCTTCTCCTCCGATGTAATAGTTCAGAACACCTCTGTCGGAGAGTACAACTTGTTTTTGGTCGACTCCAGATTTCCAATCAACCGGCGCACTCGGGGCACTCTGCAATTTGTAGTGGCACGCAGCAACGAACTCTTGCGGCGAAATTGGTGGAACACTAAACCAGACTTGCCCCGTCGATGACTTATTTGGAACCGCTGCGGTTGTGACCTGAGCTAACCGCTCGAGATATCTCAGAAAGTTTTCCATTCTCGCGTCAAATAGTCGGTCAACATAATTTTGTTGTTCGTGACTGGGCACACTCTGCAAATGAACCCCGGTAGACTCAGCCAACACGCAAAGACACTCGTTCAGAGACAAAGGCTGTGCCGTGCGAATATGAAAATAAGCCTCATTTGTATCGCTCTTGAGAATCTGTTCCATAGCCTGCGTTATATCGTTAACGCGAGCGATGTCAATTCTCGCATCCTGTGGCAAATAAAAGTGAAGTGGCTGGGCACTGAAGTATCCGGGGATACGGTCTTCTATTTCAGTTTTGAAACGGGTTAGATGCTGAACAAACTGCGCCCATCCTGAGGCAGGATGAAACAATATCTGAGGGCTCAATGGAAGTCGATAGATTCGAAATTTGCAGCCCCGCCGCTCCACTGCAATTTCGTTTACCAGGTGCTTCTGCTCTTCGGTGCTGCACTGTGGCGCGCCATCTAAGGATGGTTCGGTCCTAAGCACGGCGACCGTGGAGACGCTCAGATAATGAAAGGTCGGAGCTTTTTTCGTGTTCGCAAACATCAAGGCTTTTTCCATTTTGTGTTTGCATTCCTCAATCGAGTCGGCCGTGTTCGCAGTGTGCCAGATTTCATCCACAGAAATTTCCTCGCAATCCCTCAACCCGGGGTATCCGTGTTCTGTGGTGAGGGCCATCTGCTGCAAATGCTCTTCAACACCGCCTGCGCCTTCGTCCAAACAAACTCTGTGCAACTCTGGTTTGTGCAGAAACTGCATTGCCAGTCGGCGTAGTACAGGGTCTGTGGGCTCAGTAATGAGGATGTGCTTGATAGACATTGCACCAACACTCTTCACGCGGAGGCGGTTCGTACTTCCGTCTGTCAGATTAACCCCTGTAGTTCACGAATAGCCGCTCTAGAGCTGTATATCACTTTCAGATGGTTGTGAAACTGGGCAACATTTCATCCCGGATCTCTCTTGGCTTCGAGCCTTGTAATGGCTACGCAAAGGTCTCTGAAGGTCTTGATTTGGGCAATAATCTGGACATTAAATATTCTTCTTGAAGACTGCCTTTCAATCTCCAGAATCAAGCGGATGAACTGCAAAGAATCGATCCCGAGGTCCTGATTCAAAGCCATCTCATCTTCGATCTCTTCCGGCTTTACACCTCTGCTGCTCAGTTTGGCTACGGCCTGACGGGCAAACTCCAGATCCGGTCTAAGTTCCGTACTCTGCATGTTTCCTTCCCTCTACTGGCAGGATATTGAAAAGATTCTTTCCTAAGATGTTGCTGATTTCCTCTCCCGTCAGCAATGACTCACCTTCAAGTGCGGCAAACTTCTCTACCCAGTCCCGCTGGCTGCCCCAAAACCGGTGAATCGGCCAGTCCGTACCGAACATGAGCTTTCTCGCCAGACCGCGGCGAACATGCCAGCTTATGATGCTCTTGAATTCGTTGCGGTTAGCATCCGTTTGGAAACCGGAAAGATCAAGAAAGATGTTGGGCCGATACTGGGCCAGCAGCGCCGCGTCGGCATAATGCGCAATCGCAGCATGTCCAAGAATGAAATTGACATCCGGAAAATTGAAGGCTGCATCATCAACATGCTCCGGCCGGGTATGGCGGAACGGCAATGTGGCAGCGGTCGGACCTGTATGGGTCAAGACAGGAAGATGCAGCTCACGGCAAATTTCGTAATACGGAAAAAGACTTCTGTCATCGGGTGAATATCCGCACGGAGGATACAGCTTCATTCCGCAAAACCCCCATTCCCGAACCGCCTTCTCAAACAAGTCCAATCCTTCACGTCCCCGACGTGGATCCACATTCGAGAAGGCGAGGAAGCGATCGGACCGCTGCAGGACCTCCTTGTGGGCCAAATGAATTTCCTCAATTGTGAGCGCCACATTTTTATAGGCGAGACCGAAATCGATAACGAGCAATACCGCTTGGTCGATCCCCGCCGAGTCCATCTCGGCCAGCAGTTTCACACAATCAGCATCTTCATTTAATTCAAAAAGCAGATCATCGATACGATGCTCCTGTGCTGAATCCAAGTGAAAAGGCAGGTTGGACTTTACCGTCCTTGCCCAGCCGCTGAAGAATTCCCGCGGCATAATCCGATGGCTGGCAATATGGCAATGGCAATCAAGAATCACCGTTCTGAACTCACAACGAAGGAACTGGGAATGCTGGATGGAGAAAAACCATTATTTTTCGACTAACGCGTAAAATGTCGAGCGGATTGCCGACTCTATCAAGTTGCGCGAGGCTTCGCCATGCTCACTTGGAAACGGCTTTCTTCCGGGGAAAAGCCGGCCGTGAGGTTCTATTCGCAACCGATATGTTAATAAACCATTCCTTGGGAGCTCTGTTAGTTTTTTTGGCTAATGCACTGGAGTGAGCGGCGAGTGACCACTTTTTCGTTGTCAGCGGAGCACCTGCCCGTAAATCGGTCCTGGGGTCGGCCCGAGGTCTGATTTGAAAATAGGATGAGAAATTCTGAATGTTAGGACTATGTGTTTGTCATGAGCATCCTACGTTATCGCGATCGTATTGTGGTCGCTTTCTCTTGCTGTTCATTCGGGTTTCGTAACAGGATTCACATTTGTTCGCAGCATGCTTCCCGCTGTCGTATATGTGCTGGTAAGTGGATTCCCAGCGCACAGGCAACAATCGAACGAGCGCGAAGAAGACAAACGAATAATCAGGATCACGTACTGCGCCGCCCAAGATTTGGCGACAAAATCGCTCACCGTTGAGGGGGGATCTGAGTGGGGCAAAGCTATCGTAGGCGCTGAGTAAATTCCTGCTCTCGGACGAATACCGGCTCTGGTCGCAGCATATGAACTATTGCCGCTAGGCAGATCCCCAAAACCTGCCCGCAGTCTTGAGCGCATGATATGTACTCTATCGTTATACCTTAGGTGGTTTGCCGCAGATCAGTTGGCCATGATCACCGGAAATTCTCTTTTTGGTAATACGCTCTGGCACTGTGGTGGGCTCATAGTGTTCAGCATGTTGTTATATGTATTCTTTCTTGAGGCGAAGCGATCGAAGCGATTCTCCAGTGGTTTATCCGCGGGCGCGGCTGTTCTCGGACTGCTTTGGAACATAGGAGATTTGGCCATTCTCGCCCCAGGGTTGCAGCAAAATCCAGCAGTTCAGGTTCTGCATGCGATTAGCTTTTCTGCCCTTTGCTTACTGCCAGCGGTCCTGCTGCATGCCTGGCTCCGGCAACGATATGCACCACTGCGAATCGGCGGTTACCTCGTTGGTCTTGCCGCCGCGATGATGCACATTTTAGCTCACCTCAAGCGTTCCCCATCGCCCCACGCCGCGGCACTTCTGCTGATCGTGATTACGTTCGGCGGCCTGACCGCTGTCTGTCTTGGCTTGAATCTCCTGGAAAGCCGGCGGTCGTGGACAGAATGGCGCATCGCAGCCGCCATGTCGCTGCTACTGCCCGCAATTTTGTTTGTCTATTTTGAACCGGATCAGGCCTATCATTTTTTGCATCTGGGAATACCCCTCGCAGTGGTTGTGTTCTTTGCCAATTATCGATTTTTGCTTCTGGACACTTTTGTGCGGTTGAGCGTGAAAAGCATCGTGCCTGCGGCATTGTTTTTTCTGTGTTTTGTTGTGGAATCGAGATTGAATCTTCTTGCGCAAAATCAATTTGTTGCGGCGTTAGTCTTAGCTGGCGCTTTTGTTGGATGCATTGTTCTGATCCAACTCTCCAAGGTGGCCGAGCAATCATTCGCCGGTTTTATGAGCCGCCGCTTGCAATTTGAGCGGGCACTGGCGGCTCTGCGCCGCTTCCCGATCGCGGATCATGGTGAAAAAGCTTATCTCCGTCACGCCCAGGAAACCATTGAAAGGTTTTTCGAATGCCGATTCAGCCGATTTCAGGATTGCTTAGAAAGTCCAGACTCCGAGCCTTTGCACGGACCGGTGGCATTTCTCAAGCGATCGAAGTGGCCACAATTGGCGGTTGCGCCCTGGGCCGAAGCAGTTCTCCCGTTGCGCTTTGTTCGGGGGGATGGGCTTTTGTTGCTTTTTGGCGCTCGACGAGGAGAACGCCCGTATCGAAATGACGATCTGCTCGTATTGGCTCGCTTCGGAAAGATCATTGAAGAGAAGGTCGAGCGAACACGACACATCCAGACACAAGCGCTTGCCTCCAAAGCTGAATTGAGGGCACTACAGGCGGAAATCAACCCGCATTTTTTCTTCAATGCTTTGAATACACTTTATGGAAGCATTTCCCGGGACAATGTTGGCGCTAGGCATCTTGTTTTAAATTTGGCCGATGTTTTCCACCACCTTCTTCGCTCGGATCGAAGTTTTATCTCTCTCGAGGAAGAACTCAAAATTATTGAAGCCTATTTAGAGATTGAAGCCTTGCGGCTCGGACCAAAGCTTAGCACTGCGATTCACATTGACCATGACGTGCTGAAAGCTGATATTCCCGTGCTCTCTATCCAGCCTTTAGTTGAAAATGCAGTCAAACATGGGGTGATGCCCCACAATAGCAAAGGTTTCGTCGGTCTCACGGTTATATCTGAGAATAACCGTCTCAAGGTTGAGGTCGCAAACACGGGGAAATTTGTCGCGAATCCGCGGGCCGGTATCGGCCTGAACAATGTGCGACGACGACTTGCCCTCTGTTACGGGTTCGATGCTGAATTAAGCATTTCATCGAAGGACGGTCTGACCGTGGTCTGCTGTTCGATGCCTTTGTCCGTTCCAGTCTTGGGTGATGATCTCGACCATATTATGCAAAAAACCGCTTGAACTTTAATTTGTGCCGTTCATCGCCGTTGATGCTCCATTGGTGAGAATGTCAGATTCCCGTTGATGTGCTCCGTACTAGAAATTGGTGTGCGCTCCTTCTTAGAAATTGGTGTGCTCCGTGCTAGAAATTGGTGAAAACAGAACGCTTGCCCAACGTAGTGTAACGCTGTCGCTGAGAGTCACTATTGTCGATGATGAGCAGATCTCTCGCAGGGTGTTGCGGGAAGGGCTGGAGCAAATTCCTGGCGTCGTGGTGATTGGAGAAGCTGACAACGGCCGCTCCGCTCTGCAAATGATAGAGCAAAATCCGCCAGACCTCGTTTTTTTGGATTTGCATATGCCTGAAATTGGAGGTCTCGAAGTCATCAAGACTTTGAACCAGTATTCTCACCCTCCCGTCGTGGTGGTGGTCACAGCCTTTGATCAACATGCCATTCAGGCTCTTGAGGAAGGTGCTGTCGATTATCTGCTAAAACCGGTCGGTGAAGACCGTTTGTTCCAATCGGTGGAACGGGCTCGCAGGTTAAGGCTCAATCCGGCCGAGATCGCTACAGAGCTCGCTAAGGTAGAAAAGGTCGTGGACCGGGCCACGCACTACTGGTCGCGGAAAATCGTCGGCAAAGCAGGCGACGAATACGTATTGCTCAATGCTTCTGAGGTATTTGCGTTCAAAGCGCAAGGCGAAGTCGTGTGGATCATCACCACCAACAAGAAGTATCAGGCCATGCACACTCTTTCCGAGATCCAGTTGCGCTTGCAAAATACCGGCTTCTGTCGGATTCACCGCAACGCGATCGTCAACATGCACCACATTCGCAAGATGAGCGCCATGAGCAGCCAGCGCTGGCTCATTACCCTGGCCAATAACCTCGAATTCATTGTCAGCAAACGGCAGGCACATAGTGTCCGTCAATTGCTGAGCTTCTAGATAAGTTCTGTGGTGACGATCACGAAAGAGGAACTTATGTGAAATACTTTGGCACAAACACGATCCTGTCTTTGCTGGTTGCTCCCATTCTGATCTTTGGCTCGTTGGCCCGAGCCCAGAGCGGGGAGGGGAGCATTTCAGGAACGATAAAGGACGCAACAGGCAGTGTAATTTTGGGCAGCCACATCACCCTTCGCAACAGCGACACTCAGGTCGAGCGGACTACTCAAACGGATGCGGGCGGCTTCTACGTGTTCCCCAGCGTTCCGGTAGGACGATATGAAATCGAGATCGCGGCCGCCGGGTTCAAGCCGTACAAATGCACCGGCTTGACAATCAACGTGGATACGAAATTACAAGAGGATATAAGCCTCGAAGTCGGCGGCCCGAGCCAAAAGGTGATCGTTACCGACACCGCAATCCGTGTCGAAACCGCTGATACCCAAATTGGCGAGGTAGTTACGGGCAGCGAAATTGTTGGTGTCGCACTCAATGGCCGAAGTTATACGGACCTGCTGGCCCTTCAGCCCGGCATCGTGCCGATGTCGACTCAAACGCCCGACTCCGTCGTGATGGCAGGGGCCACTGTCACCATCAATCCTTCGGGAGCTTTGAACCCCGGCAACCAGTCAATTTCCGGGCAGCGCGAAGATGCCAACGGCTTCCTGGTCAACGGAGGTGACGTCAAGGAGTTAATGAATGGCGGCACCCTGATTATCCCTGACCTCGATTCGATCTCCGAGTTTCGGATACTGACGGACAATTTCGACGCCGAATACGGGAACTATTCCGGCGGAATCATAAATGTCGTCACTAAGTCAGGAACCAATCAGCTGCATGGCAGCACCTTTGAATTCGTTCGCAACACGGCACTCGACGCGAAAAACTTTTTCTCTCCAAGCGTGGAACCATACATTCAAAACCAGTTCGGAGGTACCCTTGGCGGGCCGATTAAGAAGAGTAAGCTTTTCTTCTTCGGCGACTATCAAGGAACACGCACAACCGATGGCCTTTCCACTGGGGACATTCCCGTCCCTACGCTCTCCGAACGATCGGGCAATCTCTTGGAATCAGCTAGCTTGTTCCAAACTGGATGTAACGGCGGCCCGTGCACAGTATCGCCTTGCAACGTTGCTGGCACCTGTCTTGCCACGCAGCTCTCAAATAGTCTGTCGAGTGCGGTAGGGGCACCAGTGAAGGTGTCTCCCGGCGAGAACTATTACGTGGCCGGATGCACTACCTATGCACAGTGTGTCTTTCCGAATGGCGTATTTCCCATGGGTGCCTGGTCCTCTCCTGCTCAGCATCTGCTACAGTACATCCCCCAACCAAATGTGGGAGACTCGATTTTCTCGACCGGTTCCGAGGCAGAGACTGTGCGCGATGACAAGTTCAGCATCCGGCTAGACGGCGGTAACTCGCGCTGGGGCCAGCTTACTGCCTATTACTTCTATGACAATTTCAAGGTTAATGATCCGTTTCCGACGGAACAAGGAGGCTCCTCGGTTCCCGGTTTCGGCGCCCTGAATATCGGTAAGGCTCAATTAATCAGTCTTGGCGATTCAAAGACAATCGGCACTTCAAGCGTAAACGAGGTCCATTTGGACTATATGCGGACCTACAACAATGTGGGCCAGCCCTCAGGCGGAGTTGGGCTAAGCTTGACAGCGCAGGGTTTTGTAACTGGGGTCGGAACCCAAGGCATTGTTCCGCTCGATCCTTCCATCGAGGGTCCCGAAAATATGATCTTTAACTCATTTGTCGTCGGGATGCCGATCACCAATCTGACGCAAGAAAACAATACCTACACGGTTAGCGACGATTTTTCAAAGGTCGTAGGCAAGCATTCGATCAAGGTTGGCTTTCAGGGGATCCTCGACCAGATCAACGTTCATCCGGATCCCGAGTTTAACGGAGGGTTTACCTTCACTGGCAGCGAAACCGGTTCGGATTTCGTGGATTTCCTAGTGGGCGCGCCAAATCTCTATAACCAGGCCGATTCGCAGGCATACTATCCACGGCATAAATATTTCGGAGGTTTCGGGCAGGACAGCTGGCAGGTCTCGCCCAATTTTACCCTGAATTACGGAGTTCGCTGGGAGTTAATGGAGTACTGGTCCGAAAAATATAATCAGGTTCCTACCTTCATCCCAGGAGAGCAATCCCACGTCTACCCGACAGCCCCGGTCGGTATTGTGTACGTGGGTGACAAGGGGGTTCCGAATACGCTCGTGCCGTCTCGAAATCGTTTTTCACCGCGGGTAGGTCTGGCTTACTCCCCGAGCAAATCGGACGGATGGCTCGGCAAGATTCTTGGCAGACCGCAGCAAATGAGCATACGAGCCGGCTATGGGATTTATCATTCAGTCATTCAAGGAAACACGATCGCGTTCGATGAACCGCAGCCCCCTTACGGATTGAGTCACACCAGCCCAGCTCCCCCGCTATTCGCTACGCCCTTTACTAACGCGACTGGCGAAACGAACACCAATCCATTTCCGCTGACCTTTGTTCCGTTCGGCGCTTCTGTGTCGCATCCTATCTCGAACATTAATTACTCGCAGTACGAACCAATTGCCGGCATGACGGCACCGCCCCCTACGAACACGTATCCGTACACTGAGCAGTATTTTTTTTCAATCGAGCGCGAACTGAGTACAAATACAGTGTTGCAATTGAACTATGTCGGCTCCGAGGCACATCATCTGCTGCTCGTGTATTCAGCGAATCCCGGCAATCCGGCTCTTTGCCTCACATTGCCCGGTTGTGGCCCGGGCGGAGAGAACACTTCATACGTCACCTCTTCCGGTCAGACAGTAAATTGCACCCGCATGGGTCTTGGGTGCGACTTCGGTAATGACAGTTACGAGGGAAGCATTGGCAACTCTAGTTACAATTCATTTCAAGCCAGCCTTCGGCACACAGGCCACGGACTCAATTTTACGGTTGGGTATACGTACAGCAAGTCAATCGACCAGGCGTCGAGTCTTGCGGATGTCGGCGATCCTTACAATCTTGCGCTGACACGGGCACTTTCGGCCTTCAACCTGACGCAAAACCTGGTGGTTACCTACCAATACACGCTCCCATTCGAGCGTCTATTCCGAAGTTCCAATCGCCTGACACAAGGCTGGGAGTTATCAGGAATTACCCGAGCCAGCACGGGTTTTCCTGTGACACTCTCCAGCGACGACGACAATTCTCTCCAGGGAAGCAATCCCAATGGCGTGAATAACCGTTACTTCGACTTGCCGGACGTTGTGCCCGGCTCGTTGGAAATTAACCACCATCCGGCGAACGGGAAGCCCTATTTCAATACTGCACTGTTCACTCCAAACGCTCTAGGCACCCCCGGCGATGCTTCCCGGCGATATTTCTCGGGGCCAGGGACATTCGACACCGACCTTGCGTTGCTGAAGTCTGTCCGTATATCCGAAGGGAAGGCACTTCAGTTACGGATGGAGGCGTTCAACGTCTTCAATCATCCTCAATTCTTCGGGCCATCGGCTGTCAATGGTAATATTTCGAGCCCCCTGTTCGGCCAGGTAGTACAGGCTTCTGCGCCTCGGCTCCTTCAACTCGCGGCCAAGTTCACGTTTTGAGCGGCGCTTACATTGATCATTTCCACATGACGACATGAATGAGATCGTCAATAATCGGTCGTGGGCTTCATTCAGTCTTCCAAAGAGTCAGGTGGACTAGCTCAAAAAAACGCGACTTCGAATGTGTGACGTAGTTTAGCTCCCGGCGGCTCTTGCACTCGAAGCTGTCCCATCTCAATCGAAAAGATATGGCTGTACCGCCGCATCCTTGGGCTCCTTGAAATTGCTCAAGCCCACACCCAACAAACGATATCGTTGCTGTGGGTTTGTCTGAACGCGTTCTCGCAACCTAAGCGCGATCTCAACCAACGCTTCGCAGGAGGATAGCAGTGAATTTGGCGTATGTCTGCGAGTAAAAATCTTGAACTCGCTTGTCTTCAACTTCAGGACAGCCGTGCGGGCCATCCGCGATTCTTGGCGGGAAGCCACCCAGAGCTTTTCTGCCAGACGCCGTATCATGGGTTCGGTTTCGGCCAAGAGAACATCCTGCTCAAACGTGTCCTCGACTGATATAGAATGAGTAGGCCGATCCGGCTCGACTTCATTCTCGTCGATGCCCCGCGCCAGTTCGTGCAAGCGCACACCATAGCGGCCGAGAAATTCTTCGAGCGCCGACCGATCCAGTTTTCTTAAGTCCGCTACCGTCTGGATCCCAAGTTTTGCCAGCTTCTCTCCTGTAACTTTCCCCAACAACCAGTTGGGCGAGGGATTTTCCCAATTGGGCCGAGGTCGCCGGTGTCTGAGAAACCAAGTCCGGTAGATTCCCGATAGGCTGTCCGTTGTCCTTGTGGGAAGCATCGGAATCGCTTTCCAAGCTGTCAACAAAAGTCAACCTCGCTATGGCCGAATCCCCCGCTTCTGATCGCATTGCATTCGCCTGGTGCCCTCCTCAATACCGGACTGCACATGTGCCCTCCGGAGAAAACGCGGGACGGTCACCGCTTTGCCGACGAGCAGTCCGTTCTCTGCAATCCGGTTTGCCTGTGAATAATCGCGAAATACGGGCATTATTCGTGTATTTCAGCGCAGAGCGAGCGAAATTTCTTTTCAGTTAAGACTTGCTGGCGGAGGAAGAGAGATTCGAACCTTCAGTACAGTTTTGGCAGGCTAAGCCTCGACATGTCCGTAAGTTGCAGATAGCAAAATCCTGCCGGAGAATTTCACCCGAAACCCGACATCAGAACTGGGCAATCAGTCCGGTTTCGATTCGCCATCCATTCGAACCTGAAAAGCGAAAGCGAGGCGATTCCTAGCAAGAAAGTGTCACTTTGCGAAGGCCCCCAGGGAGTCTAACTTTGGCTAGCAGTGACTGCGTGCCTAGCGGGCAGTCCAAAAAGCGAAAAACCTATCCGCAGGGAGTGCTCCAAAAAGGCAACTAAATAGAGATTTTTCAAAGATTCTTGCTCATGCTTTGTGACACGACCTCCGCCACTTGATGGGTATTTAGCCACGTATAGGCCCAGGTTAAGGTGACTGTTGTCTTGATGTCGAAGGTGAATGTGCCCAGCCAGGAGCCGCCTGAAAAATTCTCCTCGGTGCCGAAGGCCTGCTTATAGGTGTACGAAGTGCCATTGGAAATTGCTTCAAGCGATGATTCGCGAATTCACTGCACGACGATCGTTGACAGGTCGCCTACGCAATGAAGAGAATGACGGATTGCATATCCCTCCTGTCAAAGCTTGATCAGCTTCCGCACACCGGTTCTATCGTATCGCCACGCCACTGAAATTGTCGGCAGCTCCGGCAGTCTTCAGCGAATCATTGCCATCGCAGCTGCGAGTCTCGGTGAGCAGACGAATGTGCCCACCAGCAGACTTCAACCGCCGCGTGTGACAAACGCTCTTGTGACCTGGTAATCACGTAGCTCGCGGATGGTCGGCAACATAGGTGGCAATGAGTTCCGGAAAAAGTCAAAGCGGGCTTCGCCACATCATCGATTTCTGATCGCATTGCATTCGCCTTAACCCTCATTGTAAACCGGACGGCGCAGGTGCCCTCCAGAGAGGGCGGGGCGATGCCGCGCCGACGAGAAGTCCGTTCTCTGAGGGGCGTTAACACGTTAACGTTTGCCTTAACGCCAACTTCGAACATCGAATTCTCGTGAATTCCCCTTAGACTCTCTGGTCAAGATCGATTTGCCGCAGAAATTAGAGCGCTCTCCGCCGCATGGGCTCGCTGATTTTGCATGTTTAGTCGCTCCGTTGGCGCCATTATCCGTGAATGAACCCCAAATCACTTGCTACATAAGCCCTCCAACGGACAATGTCGCTTTTGGATCAGGAATACCCCGCGTAGCGGTGCAAGTTCAAGACACCAATTAAGTTCGAGGCACCAGTAACAAGGAGCATCATGTTTCCCCTATACAGCAGCTTTCATTGTCAAATCCGTCCTCACAGCGTGAAATCGCACGGCTCACGACGCGGTGCCCATATCCTTGAGAGCGGAGGCGCGCGCCGGAATTTAGAGGGATATTATACTCGCATCGGGCTAGCGGTCCGGACGCTCTTATTCTTGATTGTGGCAATGGGCTCGATCAGGGCGAACGCGCAATCGGCGCCGCCGGCATCTCCTCGGATCACGATCAATCTTTCGGAGGGAGTGCCCAATTTCGTCTCGAATGCGGCAGCGACGGATCCGAATGCCGCTTTGCCACAAAGCAATTGGTGGTACGAGAACAATGAGGATTCCACGACTTTCGCGGCCTCCAGCTATGTCGAGGTCGCTGCTCCTTCCGGCGGCGAGCCTTCTTGCGGCAGCACGCTTTCCGCACCCAACTGGATACAAGTGGGCATTCCGAACGACGCGAATATATGGCGCACGTTCATCAATCAGGCATCGGGCGGTGGACAGGGGTCTCTGTGTGGACAAAACAACTGGTATCGCCTGCACTTCAAGGTCGACCCGGCATATGCCAACAGCAAGATCATGGTCGAGTTCGAGGGTGCGCACACCGGCGCGCAGGTATACATCAATGGAACGCTTCTGACGGGGATCAGTGCAGTCAATGCCAACGCACAAGCGTCGCACGTCGTGGGTTTTATTCCCTTCATTGTCGATCTCACGCCGTACGTGAAGGCCGATGGCTCAACCGACAATGTGCTCGCGGTGAGCTCTTCCCGGGGCAATACGTGGTTTGAAGATCCTCAATTCTCCGAAGTCTTCCGCTTCGGTCAGGCCATGGCCGGATTATTTCGGCCGGTAAAGATGTTCATCACAAATAAGGTGCACATTCCAGTCAATGTTTATTCCAATCAGAAAACCTGGGGCACCTATGTGGCAACGGTGTCCGAGGTTCCTGCTTCGAGTGGCACCGCGACAGCCAACTCGGCTGTTATTCAGGTTGAGACCAACGTTCTCAACGAGAATACGACTTCCCAAACAGTGACTCTGACTACGCAGATCGTCGACGCGAACGGCAACGTAGTAGCCACGGGTGCGCCACTCACTCAGACAGTAGCTCCGATGACGCCGGGCAATTTCCCGTCAACGCCGACTCCAATGTTCAGTCAGCAGATCACGGTGAATAATCCCACATTGTGGTATCCAAACAATTCCATCTACGGCACGCCGTATATGTACACAGTTAACCACATCGTCAGCGTGAACGGCGCAGTGGTCGATGTAGCGCAGAGCCCGCTTGGCATCCGCACCATCACCTGGGATAAAAATTTCCCGTACTTCAACGGCTATGCGATGAATTTATGGGGCGGCTCCGGACGCTATGATTATCCGGGGTTGGGATCGTCCGTTCCCGAAGAACAGCAATGGCGCGACCTCTCCCTGTTGGCCGCAGAGGGCGGAAATATTTATCGTCCCGGCCACTCGACCTCGAGCGAGGAGTTCGTGAACGCGGCCGATGCCTACGGCATCATGATCGACCAGCCAAGCGGAGACGACGAAGAAGCTTTCGCTTCGCCGACGGCCGACATGATCACGCTGAAAGAAGAGCTGCATCGCGACATGATCCTTCGCGATCGCAGCCACCCGTCGATTCTCGACTGGGAGTCGAATAACGGCACCATGGAAGAATCCATCGGCGAGGCCCTTTTGTCCATTAACTCGATGTGGGATCCGATCAATACCCGCATCGCAGCCGACCGCACGCCTGACCTTGTAAACGGATATTTGCTGGGCTGCACACTGGAAGGCTGCGAGGTCGGCGTCAAGAACGAGTTCCCCAACAATCCGGCCTGGGGTGCAGAATATTGGGGCACCGGCACGGCCCGCGGCCTGGCTTGGAATTTTGAGATCGCCTTTGTTGCGCCTTTTTTAGACAACTGGCGTCAGGGTAAGGCGGCGAACACCATGGGAATGGCGCAGTGGTACTTTGCGGATACTCCCGGTGAAACGGGCCAATATGTGGAAGCCGGAAATAGCACGACTGCGCCCGGAAACTCGAATGACGTTCGCTCGCTGGGCGCTTCTTCGATGGACCAGAACCGCCTCCCCAAGTTGTTGTATTACGTCTATGAGGCCGCCTGGACACCTTTCTCGCTCAAACCGGTCGTTCGCCTGGCAGGTCATTGGAACCTTTCCTCTGGAAGTGTCCAAGTGAACGCCTTCAGCAACTGCCCATCGGTCGAACTGCTGGTCAATGGCGTACAACAGGGTGCGATTGAGACGCCAAACCCCTGGAACTCGAACGATGAAGGGAATCAGACGGAAACCGCTACCTTGATACCCTTCCAGACGTCTTGGATCGTGCCGTGGGTTTCCGGCACGGTGACGGCGGAATGCCTGAACGCGTCCGGAGCCGTGGTAGCGACGGACAGCAGGACGACGGCTGGAGCCGAGAACAAGATCGTGCTCACTGTTGTTCCTGAGCTGACCAAGCCGAATGGCACGACCTTCCAGGTTACGGCAAATGGTTCCGACGCGGCTTTTGTTACCGCCACGATAGAAGATGCGAATGGAAATTGGGAACCTCTTGCCTCTGACTTAGTCACGTTTTCCGTGACGGGTCCGGCCACTTATCAGGGTGGAACCGAGCAATATCTCTCCACAAATACCAACGCATACTCTGAGGCTAACTCTACTTATATAGGCGGAGTGCCTGACGCTTTCTATCACTCGCCCGGTGACCCTGAGTTGCAGGTTGAGGGCGGCATGACCAGAATCGCCCTCCGCAGCCAGTTCACTGCTGGAACGGTAACGGTGACTGCTGCGGCTCCAGGACTGGCAAGCGGTTCAGCATCTTTTACGATTGTCCCGGTGCCTGATCCTCGCTCAAGCACGGTCAGTTGCACCACAGCTCCGTCGGCGCCAACCGGGCTGACGGCGACGGCTGCTTCCTCCAGCGTCATCAACTTGACTTGGAACGCAGTAACTCCACCGGCTAACTGCACCATCAGTTTCTATAACATCTACCGCAGCACTACCAGCGGGTTCACTGCCTCTTCGGCAACCTTAGTAGCAAGCGGAGTTACCACTGCCAGCTACTCCGACACCGGCCTCGCAGGTTCGACGACCTACTACTATTTGGTTGAAGCAGTTGACGCGGACGGTTCATCGGGGCCCTCGGGACAATCCAATGCAACCACGCGGGTCACGCCAGCGTGCACAACAGTTCCTTCCGCGCCAACGGGGCTTACGGCCACCGCGTCTTCCTCCAGCATCATCGCTTTGAGTTGGACGGCAGTTACTCCTCCCGCCAATTGCACCATTAGTTCCTACAGCGTTTACGGCGGAACGACCGCGAATCCGACCACATTAATTGCGAGTGGGCTGACGGGCACAATCTACTCCAACACGGGCCTCACAGCTTCGACAACTTACTACTACGTCGTAAAAGCGCTCGATGCGGACGGGACATCGGCGGCCTCGGCGCAGGCCAGCACTACCACGCTGTCAGCATCCTCCGGAGTTTCCATCGCATCCATCAACGCCGGCGGTCCGGCGGTCAGTAACTCGGGCGGTGGCGACAATCCCTTTGTTGCCGACGAAGATTACAGCACCGGTGGCACCACCTACTCGGTCACCAACACAATCACCATACCCGCCAGCATTGCTACCACTGCGGCTCCCGCGGCCGTCTACCAGTCGGCGCGTCAGGGAACCGTCACGTATACCATTCCTGGCCTGATCGCTGGAACCAGTTACACCGTACGACTGCACTTTGCCGAGCTGTATTTCTCGGCAGCGGGCGATCGCGTGTTTAACGTGGCCATCAACGGAACTGCGGTGTTGACCAACTTCGATATCTACGCGACGGCCAAAGCGAACTACACGGCTGTGGTGGAGCAGTTCACGGCAACCGCCAACAGCAGCGGACAGATTGTGATCGCCTATACCAACGGCAGCATCGATCAGCCCATGATCAACGGCGTCGAAGTACTGGGCGCATCCACGAGCTGCACCACTGTTCCGTCCGCGCCCACCGGGTTCACCGCGACCGCATCTTCCTCCAGCGCAATCAGCTTGAGTTGGAACGCGGTGACTCCTCCAGCCAACTGCACTAACATCTCTTACAACATCTACCGGAGCACCACCAGCGGATTCACTCCATCGTCAAGCAATCTAGTCGCGAGCGGAGTGACCACAACAACTTACACAAACACGGGCCTCGCCGCTTCGACGACCTACTACTACATCGTCGAAGCGCTCGACGCGGACGGCACGTCCGCGGCTTCGGCGCAAGCCAGCGCGACGACCTCGACCGCCGTATGCACCTCTGTTCCCCCCACCGGGCCGACGAATCTGGCGGCGACGGCGTCTTCTTCCAGTGCCATCGGCTTGAGCTGGACCGCGGCTCCGGTGAACCCTCCCTGCACCCTCACCTCCAACAACGTCTACCGCAGCACCACCAATGGCTTCACTCCGTCGTCGAGTAACCTGATCGGAAGTGTATCCGGAACCAGCACCACTTACTCCGATACCGGCCTCGCGGCTTCGACCACGTACTATTACCTCGTTGAAGCGCTTGACTCATTTGGCAGTTCGGCAGCGTCGGCGCAGGCCAGCGCTACCACGTTAACGGGATCCTCGGGAACTTCCATCGCATCCATCAACGCCGGCGGCCCGGCAGAAAGTAACACGGGCGGCGGCGATAATCCCTACGTAGCGGACGAAGACTTCAGCACTGGCGGCACCACCTACTCAGTCACTAACACCATCACAATACCGGCTGGTGTTGCGACCACTGCCGCTCCGGCGGCTGTCTACCAATCGGCGCGCCAGGGAACCATAACTTATACGATTCCCGGCCTGATCTCCGGAGCCAGTTACACGGTACGCCTGCACTTCGCCGAGCTTTATTTCTTGGCAGCGGGTGACCGTGTGTTCAACGTGGCCATCAATGGAACCGCCGTGTTGACCAATTTCGATATCTACGCAACGGCCAAGGCGAACTTCACGGCTGTGGTGGAGCAGTTCACAGCAACCGCCAACAGCAGCGGCCAGATTGCGATCGCCTTCACCAATGGCACCATCGATCAACCGATGATTAACGGGGTTGAGGTACTGGGCACGTCCACGGGCTGCACCACAGTTCCGTCTGCGCCGACCGGGCTCACAGCAACCGCATCATCCTCAAGCGCCATCGCTCTGAGCTGGACAGCAGTGACTCCACCGACGAACTGCACCATCAGCAGCTATTCAGTCTATGGCAGCACGACCAATGGTTTCACTCCGGGCTCGGGCAATCTGATCGCCGGCGGAGTAACCAGTACCACTTACTCGAACACCGGACTAGCGGCATCGACCACTTACTACTACAAGGTCGAAGCGGTCGACGCCGACGGCCCATCGGGAGCTTCGGCACAAGCATCGGCTACCACGCAAGCCGGATCGGGCACGGACTTCGTGGCCATCAACTCCGGCGGTCCTGCCGTCAGCAACTCGGGCGGCGGGGACGCTTTTTTCGTCGCTGACGAAGATGTAACCGGCGGTGGCTCCGACACATCGGCGAACACCATCACCACCGCAGGAGTAACCAATGCCGCGCCCATGGCGGTCTATCAATCGGAACGCGCCGGGACTTTCACCTATACGATTCCGGGCCTAGTCGCGAACAGCTCGCACACGGTTCTGTTGCACTTTGCCGAGTTCTACTGGACGGCGGCAGGGAAACGCATCTTCAACGTGGCCATCAACGGCACCACGGTGTTGAGCAACTTCGACATCTACGCGACCGTAGGTACCAACAAGGCTCTGGTAGAGCAGTTCACAGCCACCGCAAACAGCAGCGGGCAAATTGTTATCAGCTACACCAACGGCACCGCCGATCAACCGAAATCCAGCGGCATCGAAATCCGCTGAACGAACTCAACTGAACCCAGCAGCACAGACAGGAGAATTATATGTCGAGTGATCTTTCACTTTCGGGCAAGATGGTTCGTAACGTTCTCCTTCAACTGGCGCTGGTTTTCGCTCTTAGCCTGGCTGCTACAGTATGTGCGGGTGCGCAGGATGTCGTGGCCATCAACTCGGGTGGCCCGGCAGTGAGCAACTCGGGCGGCGGTGACGCTTCCTTTGTAGCCGACGAAGATGTGAGCGGCGGCGGCTCCGACACATCGGTGAACACCATCTCCACCGCAGGTGTAACCAACGCGGCTCCGATGGCGGTGTATCAATCGGAGCGTGCGGGAACCTTCACCTACACGATCCCGGGCCTGACTGCCGGGACTCAGTACACGGTATTGCTGCACTTCGCCGAGTTCTATTGGACCGCTGCAGGAAAGCGCGTCTTCAACGTTGCCATCAACGGCACGGCCGCGTTGAGCAACTTCGACATCTACGCCACGGTGGGGGCAAACAAGGCTCTGGTGGAGCAGTTCACGGCCACCGCAAACGGCAGCGGGCAAATCGTGATCGCCTATACCAACGGCACCGCCGATCAGCCAAAATCCAGCGGCATCGAAATACGAGCCTTATCGGGCAGTTGCACGACCATTCCTTCGGCGCCGACCGGACTAACGGCGACAGCGTCTTCCTCCAGTGCTATCGCTTTGAGCTGGACGGCAGTAACTCCTCCGGCCAACTGCATCATCGCTTCTTACAGCGTCTATAGCAGCATCACTAATGGGTTCACGCCGTCGTCCAGTAACCTGATCGCCAGCGTGACCGGGACCTCCTACACCAACACCGGCCTCGCGACCTCGACCACTTACTACTACAAGGTCGAAGCGGTCGACTCGTTTGGCACATCGGCAGCATCGGCCCAGGCCAGCGCCACTACGCTGGCAGCATCAGGCGGCACGTCAATCGCATCCATCAACGCCGGCGGTCCGGCGGTCAGTAACTCGGGCGGCGGCGACAATCCCTTTGTTGCCGACGAAGATTACAGTACCGGTGGAACCACCTATTCCGTCACCAACACAATCACCATCCCCGCCAGCATTGCTACCACTGCGGCTCCCGCGGCCGTCTACCAGTCGGCGCGTCAGGGAACCGTCACGTATACCATTCCTGGCCTGATCGCTGGAACCAGTTACACCGTGCGACTGCACTTTGCCGAGCTTTACTTCTCGGCAGCGGGTGATCGTGTGTTCAACGTGGCCATCAACGGAACCGCGGTACTGACCAATTTCGATATCTACGCGACCGCCAAGGCGAACTTCACAGCTGTGGTTGAGCAGTTCACCGCCACGGCCAACAGCAGTGGCCAGATTGTGATCGCCTTCACCAACGGCACCGTCGACCAGCCTATGATCAACGGTGTCGAGGTATTGGGCTCATCGACTGGCTGCACCTCTGTTCCGTCAGCGCCCACCGGGCTGACGGCGACCGCATTATCGTCCAGTGCCATCGCTTTGAGCTGGACAGCGGTAACTCCTCCGACGAACTGCACCATCAATTCCTACAGCGTCTATGGCAGCACCACCAACGGCTTCACTCCAGGATCGGGCAACCTGATTGCAAGTGGAGTGACGGGAACCACTTACTCCAACACCGGCCTTACTGCTTCGACCACTTACTACTACAAGGTCGAAGCGCTGGACGCCGACGGTTCGTCGGCAGCTTCGACTCAGGCCAGCGCTACCACGCAAGCTGCATCGAACACAGGTTACGTATCCATCAACGCTGGTGGTCCGGCGGTCAGCAACTCGGGCGGAGGCGACAATTCCTTCGTCGCGGATGAATATTTCAGTGCCGGCGGAACCACCTATTCGGTCACCAACACAATCACCATACCCGCCAGTATCGTAACCACTGCCGCTCCGCTGGCCGTCTACCAGTCGGCGCGCCAGGGAGTCGTGACTTACACCATCCCCGGCTTGAACGCAGGAGTTAGCTATATAGTTCGTCTGCATTTTGCCGAGCTTTATTTCACGGCAGCGGGAAATCGTGAATTCAATGTAGCCATCAATGGCACGCCGGTGCTGACCAACTTCGATATTTACGCCACAGCCGGTGCAAGTTACATAGCTGTGGTTGAGCAATACACCGCAGCCGCCAACAGCAGCGGCAATATCTTGATCGCCTTCAGCGATGGCGCTGTCAATCAACCGATGTTCAATGGCATCGAGGTGCTTGACGCCACTCCTTGCAGCACGGTTCCCTCGGCTCCAACCGGTCTGACGGCAACCGCGTCTGCCCCCAGCGTCATCGGCTTGACTTGGACGGCGGTTGCCCCTCCGCCGAACTGCACCATCACTTCCTACAGCGTCTATGGCGGAACGACTGCGAATCCAACTACGTTGATTGCCAGCGGGCTAACGGGCACGACTTACTCGAATACAGGTCTCACAGCGTCGACGACGTACTACTACGTCGTAAAAGCGGTCGATGCGGTCGGCACATCGGCAGCCTCGGTGCAAGCCAGCACTACCACGCCAACCTATAGCGCGATCGCGCCTCCAACCAGCCTGACGGCGGTGGGCTCGTCCTACCAACAGATCGATCTGCGCTGGGTTGCAAGCACGGCCCCTGCTCCAAACACGGCCCCAGTAAACTATTCGATATACCGGAGCACAACCACGCCCTTCACTCCGTCGGCTGCGAATTTGATGGGCACCACAGTCGGGATCACCAACTACGTGGACAGCAACTATCCCGCCACGCTTACTGCGGGCGAGTCCTCCATCCCCCCAGGTCCTGGAATTCAGCCCTCGACGATGTATTACTACCAAGTCGTGGCTTCTACCCTGTCAGGAATTTCGTTAGCTGCTACGGCCTCAGCCACATCACTTCCGGCAACGCCGTCAACTACCGCTCCCGCAGCTCTAACCGGATTGACCGCGATGGCAGAGAACGCCAACGAAATCGATCTGATCTGGAATTCGACTAACTCCGGGGTGGGGACGGTAGCGACAACGTATTACATCTACCGCAACACAACGCCAACCTTCACAGCCGGGGCCAGCAACCTGATTGGAACCACAAAGAGCAACTGGTTTCAGGATGATGTGCTTACAGCGTCGACTCAGTATTACTATCAGGTCTTTGCCAACAACACGATTGGAGTTTCGCCGTCGAGCGCAACGGTCACCGCGACCACATCCGCACTGAACCCTAATCTCTGGGGCGGTGCGCCCTTCTGGGACGCCAGCAACATACCTACTTTGCCCCCCGGGGACACCGTGATGATGAAGTTCCTGAACCGGACCAACGGGAAATATACGAACGATCAGATAATCTGGACCGCAACCCTCAACGGAGTCGCAACCACCTATACGTTTGCGCAGCAGCCCACCTTCGCGATGCCGCCTAACTCGTCGGGACGAATGTATTTCTTCCTGAATGATCCGACGTTGGACGAGGACAACACCGACTACTGGGACTATATCGAGTTCACAGCCGGCGCAACCTCCATCAACATGGACACAACGCGCGTCGACGCACTGGGCGTCAAGATTGCATTTAATCTGGTTTGCGGCGACGGAACAAATGTAGCGCTCGGAGAAAATCAAGAGACCTTTACGGAAGACCGGTCTGTTACGCTCCAGCGTTATCTAGCCGCGGCTCCATATAACACTACCGGCGCCGCTCCATATGATTTCCGGACAGACGAGACAACGTATGGCCCGTATCGGATCATTGAGCCGGGTGGCGCTGGCTTTAACGCTGGGGGACCATACCAGAATTACTATGCCAACTACATATCTAATATCTGGTCCTTCAACGGGATTACCATTCCGGAAGCAGGGCCCAACGGTTCGGGCTTGGGAGCCAATCCGGACCTTTCCGCCGCCATCTTCAGGCACACCGCTCCTATCTCGGGTACGGCTGAATTTAACTCGGCCGGGGATCTAACCAACGAGGGAATGTGGGGAAATCCTGCAAGCTTCTATCAGCAAGAACCCTACGATCACTACGCGCAGTGGATCGAAGCTCAGGCGATCAACATGCAGCAGTATGCCTTCCCGTACAACGATGCGGGTGGATACTCGAGCGACATCGGCTGTTCAACCCCGAAAACGCTGCTCGTAGCCATCGGCTGGTAATAGGCGAAAGTAGTAGCATGGCGAGTCCTTTATCCTTAAGGGCGCAGGACTCGCCTATCAAGAAAACAAAATGACTCTTTGCAAAAGTAAATACCGATCCTGACCCAGAGCGTAGCTCAAAAAAGCAACTGCGTTACTCTGGCTCTATCTCGATTGCGTCAATCAGAGGGTAATTCTTGACCGGTGTGAAATCGAGTTCCAGCATGCCGTGAGCTGTGGGCTTAACGTGATCGAAGGCGATCACCCCAGCGCCGCTATTTTGACCCTGCAAAATGTCAAAATCCTTGAGCAGCGTGGTGCCGTTGCAATAGACATCGAATACGCGGCTTCCCTGGCCGCCCGGACCGCCATTGCCAACACCAAACCAACCTTCCGAAAAATAAAGCCGCATCCGGTAGTCCTTCCCGGCCACAACTGGGATGAGGTAGTGGAAGTGGCCGTACCGCTCCCATTCGAAGAGCTTGGCATTTGCAACTTTCGGCAGGTTATCTGGATGAAACGATCGTCGGCCGCCGTGAAAAAATCGCTCCGGACTCCAGATATTTCCCTGGTCGTCATGGAACACTGCAGGGCCAGCAAGCATCCGCATCGGGGCGCCGCCGTCGGACTCAGCCGGCACAATCTCGGCCGCGTTCAAGAAAGACCCGTCGGAAGTAAAGTCCAGGTGGATGTTGCCATCGCTCATGGGATGGATTCCGGCGTAGACTTTGCCAACGACAGTGTCATCGCCGCCAGCTTCATCCACCACATCGAGTGCCGCCGTCACGGCGTTGTTGATCGAGAAGTCGACCTGTCGCGCCGCTTCTCGGTCGCCAGAAGTGTCGGCAAACAGCAGCAGTAGCTGATAGCTTCCGCGTGGAACCGGAATCCTGCACTGGAACTTTCCTTCGCGCCCTTCTTGAAACAGCACCGGATCGTCGGTCCCTTGAATCTCCTGATTCGGATGCGCGAAGGTTGAGCCACCAGTGCAGTACCGGTCAGCGAGCCAAATTTGCCCGGCTACATCCGTATATGAGTGCGAGGTTGCGCCCCAACGAATGCGGATGGCCCGGTCAGTCGCGGCTCCGGCCGCCTCGGCAAATGCGGGAGCGACAGCCGCGGATTTTGTCACGGCAGTAAAGCTGCTCGGCTTCGTCTGCGGTTCCATTGGGCGGTAGCGAACGGAATAGCCTCCGAGCAACAACGCGGCTGCTCCAAAAACTGCCACATACAGCCAGGTCTTTCTCAGTGGAGAACTTGGAGCCGGAAAAACCTGGACGGCGTGCCCGGGTGGCGAGGCTTCCGCGTGATCGACTGCCGGCGCAGAGACCTGCTCCTTGCGCTCGAACTGCAGGACATACTTGCCAGCGGGAAGCCGAACGTGAATGGGATGGTCGGCTCCTTCGGTGGCGTAATACTGATCTAGTTTCTTCCTTAGAGTATGCGCCGTCACGCGCACGATCGTATCCGACTGCGGGTCAAATTGCTCAAGCCGGTGCAACGCCTGCACGGCGATGCTATATTCCTTCAGCTGCTCGGTGTGTCCCGAAAAGTACTGTTGGCCGACGTACTCGAGAAAATGCTTGAGGTTCGGCGCCTTGTCCAGTATGCCGGACTGAAGCACCCTCTGCAGTTCCTGCCACTCTTCTTCCTGCTTCGTACCCGGCTGGGGGATTGCGAAGGCCATGGGGGGATGCCTCCAATTTTTAAATCTTGGCGATCAATTATAGCGATACAAGGAGGAGGGTGGAAGAACACCATTAACAACGGAATTAACTGGCATTAACGGGTGCGGAGTAGCGCCGATAAGGTCGTAGTAACTGGTGAGTTCTAAATCGTTAGTTTCGACGGCCTTAATACCTTGACACCCGCGCGCGGAATACTGTGCCCTCCAAGTACCAACCGTCCAGCCAGTCCACTTATCGGTGAATGAACCCCGACTCACTTGCCAAAGCACCTGGCGAAACGAGAGTGTCAGAGGGTGTAGTTAGTCGGCTTAATACGAATCTAGCAAGTTAGAAGGCTGGCCCACGGAGCTCTCATGCATTCCCCTGATCGTCGATTTGAAGGCGCAATCTCCCCCCGCACGTCCTCCCCCACAAGCCCGAGCTTTGTTCGCGACTTGAGTAGGCATCAAAGCAGGCCCGGCACTCGCCTGGCCGCTAGTGCGACGGGGTCGCCAGGTGCAATTTCTTTGCTCCTCGGCATCGCGTTGATTGGGCTTCTTTACGGGCCCGGCACCGCTGCTGCGCAAAACAATACGATCTTTGGCCCCAACGTTTACGTCTTTACTCCAAGCGATTCGGTCTCGTCGATCAACTCGACCCTGAACACCTTGAATGCCAACACCCAGTTCAGCACCAATCGCTATGCGGTTCTGTTCGCGCCCGGCACCTATACCGGCGTCGAGGCCGAAGTGGGTTACTACGAGTCGGTTGCCGGCTTGGGTGAAACCCCAACAGCGACCACCATCAGCAACGGCTACTTGACCTCAAACCAGACCGATTCGAATGGGAATTTGACGACCAACTTTTGGCGCTCCGTCGAGAACATTTCCATTAATGCTATCCCATCGGGCGACACCTATCTGCAATGGGGTGTTTCGCAGGGAGCGGCCTTCCGGCGCATGTATGTGAATGGGTCGGTGGAGCTGACAAATACTAACTGCGGAGAGGCAAGCGGTGGTTTTATATCAGACAGCCAAATCACCGGCACGATCCAGTCGTGTTCACAACAGCAGTGGTACACGCGCAACAGCTCCATTGGAAGCTGGTCTGGAAATCTCTGGAACATGGTCTTTTCCGGTGTAGTAGGCGCGCCGCAGCAGAGCAATCCATTCGGCTCAGCCGATTCCTACACTACGCTCGCTACGACGCCGGTAAGCCGCGAGAAGCCCTTCCTCTATATGGACGGCAGCGGCAACTACTGGGTTTTTTCACCCGCCTTGCGCACAAACTCTTCGGGCACAAGTTGGTCCGGCGGAGGTCTGGGGACCGGAACTTCGCTGGCGATCAGCACATTCTATATCGCAACGCCATCGAGCACGCTGGCACAAATCAATGCGGCGCTGGCTTCCGGCCAGAATCTCATCTTGACTCCGGGCATTTATCAGTACAGCGGGTCGATTAATGTCACCAACGCAAACACCGTCGTGCTTGGACTGGGCTACGCAAATCTGGTGCCGCAGTCGGGCACTGCTGCCATCACCGTTGCGGACGTTGGTGGGATACAGATCGCAGGATTGCTCATCGACGCGGGACCGACCAACTCTCCCGTACTTTTTCAGGTCGGGACGGCAGGCGCATCGCGGGTAAGCCACGCCAGCAATCCAACATCGATCAGCGATACATTCTTCCGTATCGGCGGCGCGGTGAGTGGAACCGCCACCGAAAGCATGGAGATTGACAGCGACAACGTTATTCTCGACAACATTTGGGCGTGGCGCGCGGACCACGGACAGGTCCCTGTTGGCTGGACAGTTAACGTGGGCATGGAAGGGCTGGTCGTGAATGGTGACAACGTAACCGCGTTGGGACTCGCTGTGGAGCACTACGAAGCGGCCCAGGTGCAGTGGAACGGCGAAGGCGGCGAAACCATCTTCTATCAGAGCGAGATGCCCTATGACGTCCCGAGCCAGAGCGCGTGGATGGACGGCAGTATCGATGGCTACGCGTCCTATAACGTTTCTCCCTCGGTTACAACCCACCAAGCCTATGGCCTTGGCGTCTACTCTTTCTTCAATCAAGGAGTAAATATCATCGCCAACAGCGGAATTCTTGCCCCCGTCGCCAAGGGAGTTACGTTCACGGATTCGGTATCTGTATTTCTCGCGGGAAACGGGCAAATCAATTACAACATCGCCTCAGACAGTCTTACAGTCGATAATGCGGGCACTACGGCGGATTCGGCGTCCTACATCAGCTATATAACTTCCTGGGGAGGAACGAGCGGCAATTGCACCGCAGTTCCAAGCGTCCCGGGAACTCCCTCTGCGACGGCTGTGTCATCCAGTACTATCGACCTTACCTGGAGCGCCAGCACTGCTGGATCAGCCTGTACCGTGAGTTACAGTGTCTTCCGCAGCACGACATCTGGGTTCACACCCTCATCCAGCAATATGATTGCGTCAAGCCTGAGCGCAGCCTCGTATGCCGACACCGGCTTGAGCGCTACGACGACCTACTACTACGTCGTGGAAGCTTCGGACGGGGATGGAATGGCCGCTGCTTCAGGGCAAGCCTCCGCCACGACCGAAAGTGGCGGCGGTAGTTGCAGCTCCGTTCCTTCAGCGCCGACTGGTCTGACGGCAACCGCGTCATCGTCGAGCGTCATCGGATTGAGTTGGACGGCGGTGACTCCTCCCGCCAACTGCACCATCAGCTCGTACAGCGTTTACGGTGGGACAACTGCAAATCCGACCACCTTGATTGCGGGCGGAGTGACGGGCACGACCTACTCGAACACCGGCCTCGCTGCTTCGACGACCTACTACTACGTCGTCAAGGCGCTGGACGCCGACGGTACATCGGCAGCCTCAGCGCAGGCCAGCGCGACTACGCTGACAGGATCCTCCGGTACGTCAATCGTATCCATCAACGCCGGTGGTCCTGCCGTGAGCGACTCGGGCGGCGGCGACAATTCCTTTGTTGCGGACGAAGACTTCAGCACCGGCGGAACCACCTACTCGGTCACCAACACAATCACCGTACCAGCCAGTGTCGCCACCAGCGCGGCTCCCGCGGCAGTCTACCAGTCGGCACGGCAAGGAACTGTAACCTATACCATTCCTGGCCTGACCGTTGGAACCAGTTACACCGTACGTCTGCACTTTGCCGAGCTTTATTTCTCGGCGGCGGGGGATCGTGTGTTTAATGTGGCCATCAACGGAACCACGGTGTTGAGCAATTTCGACATCTACGCGACGGCCAAAGCGAACTTCACAGCGGTGGTGGAGCAGTTCACGGCCACGGCCAACAGCAGCGGACAGATTGTGATCGCCTATACCAACGGCACCATCGATCAACCCATGATCAACGGGGTCGAGGTACTGGGCTCATCCACAAGCTGCAGCACGGTTCCTGCGGCCCCAACTGGACTTACTGCGACAGCCTCTTCATCCAGCACTATCGGCCTGAGTTGGACGGCGGTAACTCCACCAGCCAACTGCAGCATCAGCGGTTATTCTGTCTACCGCAGCACCACCAGCGGGTTCACTCCATCTTCAATCAATCTCGTCACGAACGGAGTGACCGGAACGACCTACACCAACACCGGCCTTACCGCATCGACCACTTTCTACTACAAGGTCGAAGCTGTCGACGCGGACGGATCGTCGGCAGCTTCGGCTCAGGCGAGCGCTACAACGCAAGCTGCGGGCGGCAGTTCTGAGGTCGTCGCCATCGCTTGCGGCGGTCTGGCCGAGAGCAACTCCGGCGGCGGAGATTACTCCTTCGTTGCCGATGAGGACTTCAGCGGCGGCGGGGATAACAGCCCGGTCACAGCGACCATCAATCTGGCCCAGCCCGGAGTAAACGCGGCGCCGATGGGGGTGTATCAACACGGGCGAGCCGGAGTCTTCACCTACACGATTCCGGGCTTGACAGCTGGCAGCACCTACACCGTGCTACTCCATTTTGCCGAGACCTACTTCAGTGCAGCGGGAGATCGTGAATTCAATGTAGCCATCAACGGCACAACCGTGCTCACCAATCTGGATATCTATGGCACGGTGGGCAAAGATGCGGCGCTGCTCGAGAGCTTCAATACAACGGCCAACAGCAGCGGACAAATCGTCATCGCCTTAACGCTCGGCGCTGCCAACCAACCTGTGGTGATGGGGCTTGAGATCCGAACCAACTAGGGCCCGACCGCGGGCATTCCAATGAACTTCCGGCCGGCGGCAAAAAACCGCTGACCCCCGATAGGGAACTTTAGCAGTGAAAAGCTCTTGACACACGATGCCCAACATTTCTCGCTCGGAGAGTCACTTATGAATCGTCATAAGCCCCTGAATCGTTCCGCATACCGTTCCGGCCATGCTCCAACTCTGTTGGCTAGAACTTTCAGAGTGATGAGCGCATCTACGCGCACACTGTTCTTCCTTGCCATTTTTAGTCTCGTGGGCACAGCATCACTGCACGCGCAATGGACCCAGGTTTGGGGAGGTACTTTCACCGGCGCGGCCAACACTACTTACAACCATGCCGAGTGGTGGAACAATGTGCGGGACAATACCGGAAACATCTGGGGCGATGGAACCATACAATCCACGAGCGACAGCCTGCAGAATGTGTATCTCGATGGCAATGGCGACCTCGTAATCGCGATGACCTACAACTCGAATCCCGGTGCAGGTCAAACAAATTACACGTCGGCGAGGTTGACGAGCACTTACGCCGCCGGACCTTATGGGCGATGGGACGCCCGCATTCAGAATCCGGCCGCTGTCGGCATGGGGGCAGCCTTCTGGGCACTGGGCGCCAATGCTTACCCCGCGGCTACCGCCCCCGGTACAGCCAACCCCAGCACCAGCGGTGGTGTGCCCTGGCCCTGGTGCGGCGAGTTAGACATGATGGAAATTCAGGCCGCTACCAACCAACATAACGGATCTACTGTCCATGGTGGCGAGACGGATTCGCAGACCTACTATGAGTACAGCGGGCTTAGTTCCACCGTGAATCTGACCGGCAGCGTAACCTTCGATAATGGGTTCCATGTTTTCAGCACGGAGTGGGGACCGTACGAGATGGTGTACCTTCTTGACGGCGTCCAGTATGGCGCTATCAACCTGGCCTATCTGGGAGCAACCGACCAATGGGAGATGAATCAGCCAATTAACGTAATCCTAAGTTCGGGAGTTGGCGGGAATGGCGGAACACCGAACGGCACGGGATTCCCGTCCAACATGGTCATCAATTACGTTAATTATTCTCAGTGGTCTGCAGGCGCGCCGGCTCCTGCTACGGGTCTCACCGCCACGGTGACCAACAGCAATGCAGTGAGCATCTCTTGGAATGCCAGTACAACATCGGGTGTCACTTACGATATCTATGCGAGCACGACCTCCGGCACCGCAGCCACTGCGGCTACTCTCGTCGCGCAGCAGGTCACGGGTACTTCGTACGAGAATACCGGCTTGCAGCCGAACACGACTTATTACTACACGGTAAAAGCAGCAAATTTTGGCGGCGAATCCAGCCCAGCGAATGTAACCGTAACCACTCAGGCTCCGGGAAACAGCACTGGCATGCAATTGAGTGCAGGCGGTTATGCCGTTGGCACCTATATGAACGCCAACCCTCCCGGCCCGGCAGTGGCTGGAGCCGCAGGGCCAGCCCCCTTTGTCATTGGCGGCAATACGAACTACCACTACAATATCGGCCCGCCAGCAGGCCTTTCGGCAGTAAATACTTCGCAGGTCACAAATCCTGCGCCACTAGCCGTATACAACACCGAGCGATGGGGACCCGCGGCATGGACCGTCAGCGGATTGAATCCTCTAGCTGGCTATGACGTCCGTCTACACTTTGTGGAGTGGGCCCACACTGCCGCTGGGCAGCGGAATTTCGACGTATCCATCAACAGCGAGCAGGTCTTGACCAACTTCGATATTTTTGCCACTACCGGCGGCGCGGCAACGGCCATCGCAGAGGAGTTCTATACCACTGCGGATGAGAATGGCATCATCGAGATTGAAACCGCCCTCGGAACCACGACGGTCGCGGATCTGAACCCTACCATCAACGCCATCGAGATCATTGCAGCCACCGGCAGCAATCCCGTTGGAGCTGCCCCCGGCACAACCACTGATCTTGCCATCAACTCGGGTGGCGCGGCAGTTAACAACTTCCTGGCCGATGAAGACTACAACGGCGGCGACGTTGCTACCACGACTAACACCATCACTCTGAATGCCAATTCGGCTCCGGAAGCTGTCTACCAAAGTCAACGCTACGTGCCCTTCACCTATGTTCTGACTGGCCTGATTGCGGATGCGCCCTATACGGTCAAGATGCATTTCGCCGAAACTTACTGGACGGGAGCTGGTGAGCGGCTATTCAGCGTTACGCTCAATGGGAAGTATGTGGTGAACGACCTCGATGTATACAAGACCAATGGCGGACAAAACATCGCCTATGATCCGCAATTTACCACGAATGCCGATAGGTATGGGCAGATCATCGCGCAGTTCATTTACGGCGGCGCAGATCAGCCCTTCATTAACGGAATCGAGGTTGTTAAGAGCGGGAATCCAGCCTGCAATGCCATTCCTTCGGCGCCCACCGGGCTGACGGCGACAGCATCGTCTTCCAGCACCATCGGCTTGAGCTGGACCGCAGTAGCTCCTCCCGCGAACTGCACCATCAGTTCCTACAGCGTCTACCGCAGCACCACCAACGGCTTCACTCCGGGATCGGGCAACCTGATCGCGAGTGGAGTGACGGGAACCACATACTCCAACACTGGACTCGCAGCCTCGACCACTTACTACTACAAGGTCGAAGCCGTGGATGCCGACGGATCTTCGGCAGCTTCGGCGCAAGCAAGCGCGACCACGCAAGCGGCAGGCGGCAGTTCCGAGGTCGTCGCCATCGCCTGCGGTGGTCTGGCCGAGAGCAACTCCGGCGGCGGAGATTACTCCTTCGTTGCCGATGAGGACTTCAGCGGCGGCGGGGATAACAGTCCGGTCACGGCCACCATCAATCTGACCCAACCCGGCGTCAATGCCGCGCCGATGGGGGTCTATCAGCACGGGCGAGCCGGAGTCTCCACCTACACCATTCCGGGGCTGACGGCCGGCAGTACCTACACCGTCCTGCTGCATTTTGCCGAGACCTATTTCAGCGCTGCGGGAAATCGTGAATTCAATGTAGCCATCAACGGCACAACCGTGCTCACCAACCTGGATATTTATGGCACGGTGGGCAAAGACGCGGCACTGCTGGAGACCTTCAATACGACGGCCAACAGCAACGGCCAAATCGTCATCGCCTTCACCGTCGGAGTTGCCAACCAACCTGTAGTCATGGGAATTGAGATCCGAACCAACTAGAACCGTTCAGTCGTAATCGGAAGGAAGCTGCCGAAATGAGCTGGCGAAACAGCGGGCAAAGTTCATCCTTTGTTTACGTCTGTTTACGTCCGGGCGGACACGCTGTGGATCGGCGCACTACCAACTCGGGTTCGAGCAATTTCTGCAACGTACACGAGGTACGAGGAAGACCGGGACGGAGTCGACGTGACTTACCGCAACCGCAAGACTGCAACCCTCGAGCGGCTGCCGTAATGCGCGTCATCAACTGCACCGGGCCCGAGGTGGATTGCCGTAGAATCGAGAACCTGCTGCTGAACAATCTCTTGCGCCAGAAACTCGTCCGCCCCGATCCCCTGTTTCTGGGCCTGGATACTTCCGAGCACGGCACCCTGGTCGGCGCTCACGGTGAGCCATCGGATTTTCTTTATACGATTGGCCCCGTCGCGCAAAGGAAGCCTCTGGGAAACCACCGCAGTTCCAGAGATCCGGGTTCAGGCGTCTCAGATGTCAACACTGCTACTTCCCGCCTGCGAGCGAGAAGGGATCAAATCCATTCAGTACGAACCGACCGCGAATTTGCATTCTGCAGCTTGATGGGATTATGGAATGCATCGAACTCACTCTCAGAGGGTAGGTCGGCGCGGGAGTTTCAGTACATGGTGCCGGAAGCCTTGCAAGGCCGCACAGTTGTTGCATTTGACCAGAAACGGGCTATGGGAGGCGCCAAAACCGGTCCAAGGTCTGGCAAAAGTCACTATCGCCGGATCCCGGGGTTTTCTGATCGTATTGCATTCGCCTTATGCCTCCTTGAAACCGGACTGCGCATGTGCCCTCTGGAGAAAAGGCGGACGGTGACCCCTTTGCCGAGGAGCAGTCCGTTCTCTGAAGTCCGGTTTGCCTGTGAATAATTGCGAAATACGGGCATTATTCGGATATTTCGGCGCAGATCGAGCGCAAATCGTGTGCGGTTCAGACTGCATGGCGGAGAGAGTGGGATTCGAACCCACGTTACCCTTTCGAGTAAACACGCTTTCCAAGCGTGCGCCTTCAGCCACTCGGCCATCTCTCCGGCGAATCAGGACTATACGCGGATTCCCCTCCCAAACTGATAACACGCCTGGGGAGGCCCGCTATGAGCAGTATTGCAGCATTCATTCAAGAACGCCGCTACCTCAAAAATGTATCACCTTCCACGGTTTCTTGGTACACGCACGCCTCAAGTGGCTGCCCTTCAGAATCGCCAACGCAAGAGCAGTTGAAAGACACCGTGATGCGTATGCGAGAGAGGGAGTTGAAAGAAACAGGGTGTAACGCCGCAATTCGGGCAATCAATGCATACCTTCATTGGAATAGCGGATCTGAGCGCAAGTGTGGAGCGGGCCGTACTCATTTATTCATTCAACAGTTGAAAGAACCACAGAACATCTGCCCACGTTGACAGCGGAATCAAAGTCACGCGCCTTGTGAATTGGAAGCCCAAGCCAAGACATTTCTACCAACGGCGGCTGCATCTGCTCACGCTGTTGCTGCTCGATACCGGCTGCCGCATCACGGAGGCCCTTACTTTGCGCGTCCGTGACCTGGACATGGACAACATGCCATCACGCTGGACGGAAAGGGGCGAAAACAGAGAAGAAGCAATCCAGTCGTATTACGTGGCGTCCAGCTAACCGGCTGCGCCCTTAACTTTGCGGGGAAGAGACCAGCCGCGCCGGACGGTCTACCCAAGATCCCGCAAGCCCTGCCTTGGGTTCAGAAATCTTGGGTGGTATCCAGTTCCTGCTAAGCCCGGCTCCGCGTGGAGGGGAGTCACAAAGAGCCGGGTGTTTTTTGAACTGAAAACTTGGGATAGCTCTTTAGGATAGTTTTGTGTGCGGAACTGAATGAACCGCACTTGGATTTGACGCACCAGAGTTATTTCCAGATATCGACACGCCGACTGCAGCAGCGCGCGTCGAAGTGTTCGCCTCAGCGCTAACTCCATTGCCGTTCTCGGGTGCGACGGGCACCGGTGGCGGCTTCACTCCATCGACAACGTGATGGCTCAAGCAATAGAGCGCAAGCTCGAGACGATCGGCCACGCCCAGCTTGTCATAAACTTTTCGCAGGTAATTTTTAACGACCTGCTCTGTCGTCCCCACGCGAACCGCGATCTCTTTGTTTTTCATGCCCTGCGTGACGCATGAAACAATCACGGTTTCTTTCGGAGTGAGTTGAACTTTCGGGCGCGCTCCAGAAGGACGCAGGTTGTGTCCACGGTAGGCTTCCATCACCCAATGAATGGCTTGGTTCTCGAGCCAAGGTTCGCCGGAGGCTACTTTGCGGAGGCAATCGACCAACAACTCCGGTTCGACCTCGCGCGACAGAATGCCGTGCGCCCCTCGCCGGAATAACTCAAGCGTAAGTTGCTCGTCCGATGTAGGCGTTACTACAACAATCTTCAACTGCGGCGCCTGGCGCAACAACTCGGTTACAGCCTCAACCGGATTCGGTGTCAGCGCCGATTCGAAAATCAGCACATCGGCGGAAAATTTGGTGATGGCAGATTGGGTTTGCGGCAGCGTCTCGGCCTGCCCCACCACGCGGATATCATCTTCGAGCGCGAAAATCTTTCTGAGCCCGGCGCGGAAGATAGCCTGGGTGTCGGCCAGGATCACGCGGATCAGCCGGCCCGTGCCGACATCCTGGTGAACGCCGTGATTTTCTCCCACCCTGACCGAAGTGCTGGCCATTCTTTTCCTTACGCCTTACGCTCGTTCGAAATGGTATTCGTCAATCACTACGCCAACTCCGCGGCGGCCCTTGTCTTCAAAGCTGCGGACCACACGGCCGTGGCAGTCAATCTGGATATCGCAACGCGAGCCCACAACGTCGCCCGGTAACAGAATCGTGAAGTCTACGGCGGAGCCGACTGGAACGTCCTTGTCCATCGCGAAGAGCACGCCGTTGGCGGAAATGTTTTGCGTCTCCGCCGAGCAGGCTTGGCCTTGCGACTTCAACTCCACCGGCAGATGCAACGGAAATCGCGGAGCACTCTGCATTTCGGCATAGTGCTTGATCGCAGATTCCGCCTGCGAATCCACCGTCAGCTGTTCCTGTGTTCCTTCGCCTGACACAGTTTCTTGCGAACCTTCCCTCCAGTGCGCTTGCGACTGCTCGCGCATCTGGATTTCTCAGAACTCTTCCCGCTCGCTTTTTTATCGGAACTATTGGGCAGCGTACACCCAGGAACCAGACGTGCAAAGTTACCGAAGTCATGGAACGGAAGAGTGCTAACTGCTTGTGGATGAGTGGATTAGAGGGAATTTACAACAAAGGTTTCAGGGATGAGAGTGGCTTGAGTTCGGCCGCAAACCATGCAACGCTGACCGTATCCCAATTGCGTTGGCGGGGGCCGCCCGCTAAAACTTGGTCACTTCTGTAAAGCCAAAGTCGCGAACCTTCATCGCCGGCGCGACCATGTCAAACGATTCTTCGCCGCTGCAACGCACCGGCGCACTCATGGCTTCGACATTCGACAGCATCTGGATCAGGCTTTGGTTAAAGCGGAAGTTCCTCACGCCTTGGCGTACTCGTCCGTTTTCTACAAGGAACGTTCCGTCGCGAGTCATTCCCGTCAGGATTTTTTCGTAGGGATCGACTTCGCGGATATACCACAGCCGCGTAACCAGCACGCCGCGCTCCGTTGAGGCAATCATCTCCGCGACAGTCTGCGGATTTTGCGGCGCGGCGAAAACGATGTTGCATGGCATCTCGCCCATTTCGTTGGGAAGCGCAAAGCCATGGCCAGTCGCTTCGATCGGTCCGACCTTATCTTTATATTCCGAATGCTTCATTCTTTCCGCGGTGCCCCGCGCGTAAACCACGCGTTTGACCACTCCATTCTCGACCAACGGTAAACGTTGCCGCCGCACTCCTTCGCCATCGAATGGAGATCCCGTCTGCAGCGGATGCGTCACATCATCCCAGATCGTGATGTTCTCACCGAACAGTTGACTCCCAATGCGCCCCGTTAAAAATGAGCGCTGGTCGAGAATTGCCATGCCCGAGTAATCCCAGAACATAAATCCAACAATATCGAGCACGGCGGCAGGTTCAAGAATCACAGTGAACTTCCCTGCCGGAATCTCCGCCGGGTGCACCGAATCGATCGCTTTCTTCGCCGCGATCTCGGCCAAGCCGAGCGGATCTATGTGAGCCACGTCGGGCGAATTGGCTTTCTGCCATCCCGAAGAATCCGCAGCCAGCATGGTGATGGAAATCTCCGCCAGCGTCTGCGCATGCCATGCGCTCAGCCCGCGCGAATTGAAAATGCCCTCGACAGATTCTGAACTGGAAAAGATTCCAGCGGTTGTCAGCTTGTGCTTTTGCGCGACCTCGACAATCTTCTTAACGCCGTCGGCGCGCAACTGCGGAGTAATGACCGCAGTCTCGGCACAGTGGCGCGACGGAACATGTGTGGCGCGGACACTCCCTTTGCCAACCGAAGGGTCCGAGTTGCCCTTAGCTTCCCGTGAATCCGGCATAGGCAAAAGGTCCGGATCAGGATGCTGCAACCTCGCCAGGCTCTCCGACGATTCGACGACGCGCCGCAAGCTGTCATCGTCAAACTTGTTCGTGGAAGCGCGAGCCGTGCGTCCCCCAAAAACTGAGCGCACCGAGACAGTGTGATTTTCTTCGGCGACGTTCTGATGAATGATGTTGTTGGCAAAACGAGTAAGCGCGAATTGCCCGCCGGAAAAAAGCACCTCAACCTCGTCAGCCGAGGAAATTCGCCTGATGCGGGCAAAGATATCGGCGGCTTTGTCTTGAGTCAGCATTTTCCGAAAAGGGCGTGGAGCAGCCGGACGTCATCCAGACGCGGTGACACAAAAAAATGTCTTGTGATCATAGAAACGCATTAGCCAGACGGTCCCATATGGATCGGGCGGTTCAAATGGTTCGAAGGCGTAACGAAAGATTCCTCGACCAATAGTGGCCAGATTTTCATCCAACCGATTGATCCGTTCTCGGCCTTCGGCGCTGATTTTCAGAGAGCCATCGATGAGTCTGGCGTCAAACGCGACCACTCTAGGCATTCGGACATCCCTCTGATGATAGAAAAGACCGCGCGCAATACGGCACAGGACTATTTTGATGCGGTCAGAGTCGATGGTTAGACGAGAGGGGTTAGGCTTGTAATTTTGTAGCAAAAGTCTGGCAAAACCTAGACTAGCAGGTCGAGCAAGACTGTTTATGGCACGGACTGAATCAGCATTTTCTTTCGGAAATCTCTCTCGATCGATTCCGGTAGTGACTGCAATGCGAAAGTATTCGTCGTGCTTGGAGACTTCGCTATTGCAATCGACGCAGCTAGGCACAGTTACGAGATCAGCTGGTCTTGGTTTGCCAAAGAGACAGCGCGGTGGAATGTGGTCGCGAGTTAGTTCACGTTGTTCGCCGCAGTAAACACACTCGCCCAGGTCCATGGGTCAATGATAACAAAGGGTTCTCTGCTCTCTGTGGTGAACTAGCTGCCCTTGTAAGCACTCCCCACCTTAATCCCGCGAAACCGCGACGGCGCCGCCCCGTGCCCCGTGCCCATCACCTGCTGCGGCTGTCCCTTGCCGCAATTCGGCGTGCCCCAGAGCGTCCATTCCTCGCGCGAGCAGATGGCATCCAGAGAATTCCAAAACTCAGTCGTGATTCCGGAATAGGACGGATTCTTCAACATTCGCACGCGCTTGCCGTTCTTGATCTCCCATCCGATTTCGCATCCGAATTGAAAGTTATAGCGCTTATCGTCAATCGACCACGAACGATTCGTCTGCATCAGCACGCCGCGATCGGTTGCAGCGATCAGTTGCTCAAGCCTGAGAGGTTTGTCTCCCGGCAGCAAGCTGATGTTCGTCATGCGGATCATCGGCAACCGGTTCCATCCTTCCGCTCGCAGCGTTCCGCCAGAACGGCTCTCGCCAATCGTGTGCGCGGTTTCGCGCGAACTGAGATATCCCGTAAACAGTCCGTGAGTGATGATCGGCGTGCACTGCGCGGGAACCCCCTCGTCATCGAAGCCGAAAGTTCCAAGCCCGGGTCCGTGCTCCTGGCGCGCATCTGCGACCACGTTGACCATCTCGCTGCCATAGCGCAGCGTGCGCAACTTGTCGAGGGTCAAAAAAGATGTCCCCGCAAAATTCGCTTCCATGCCCAGCACCCGATCCAGTTCGATGGGATGTCCAATCGACTCGTGAATTTGCAAACCCAACTGCGAGCTATCCAGAATAATGTCGAACGTGCCCTCCGGACACCGGTCGGCATGATGCA
>Ga0210405_10000408_pt1 | contig 58867 bp, 7 predicted proteins | sample IncBWH11MmetaG_FD_155492 | JGI IMG/M metagenome (GOLD analysis project Ga0210405, IMG submission 155492) | Forest soil microbial communities from Barre Woods Harvard Forest LTER site, Petersham, Massachusetts, United States - Inc-BW-H-11-M | ecosystem: Environmental > Terrestrial > Soil >...
GGCGGCGTTGCTCGCCCACCAGCAGGTGCGCGCCGCCGTGGTGACCGCCGCCGGCGAGCCGCGCGGCCACCGCCGCCTCGTCGCCTACGTCGTCCCCGCCCGGCCGGAGCTCGCCGCGGCTGCCGCCGCAGGCCACGACGAGGCCTTCGGCGAGATGGGGGAGGTCCTGACCGATCCGCTGCAGCGGCTGGAGCACAAGCTGCGCCGCCTGGGAGTGCGCCGGCTGCCGTGCGGGGATGGGACGATCCGCTTCGAGCGCCCCGAGGCCACTCCGGCGCTGGCCGCCGCTCACCTCTCCCGCCGGAGCCACCGCGACTTCCTCGCCGCGCCGCTGCCGCTCGCACGCCTGGGAGACCTGCTCGCCTGTCTCGCACCGCTCGAGATCGGCGGTCTGCCGCGCTATCGCTATGCCTCAGCCGGGGGCCTCTATCCGGTCCAGGCCTATCTCTACGCCGCTCCCGGCCGTGTCGAGGGGCTGGCCGCCGGCACCTACTACTACCAGCCGGAGGAGCGCGCCCTCGCGCCGCTGGCGCCCGACGCGCGGCTGGCAGCCGGCGTTCACGCCGCGGTGAACCGCGCCGCCTTCGCCGGCTCGGCTTTCTCGCTCTTCCTGGTGGGGGAGCTGGCGGCCATCCAGCCGCTCTATGGCGCGCTGGCCCGCGACTTCTGCCTGCTCGAAGCAGGCTACATGAGCCAGCTGTTGATGCAGGAGGCCGGCAAGCTCGCCATCGGGCTCTGCCCGATCGGCGGCATGGATCAGGCGCCGCTCGGGGGCCTGCTCGGCCTGGGCGAGACCCACGTAGCGCTGCACAGCCTGGTTGGCGGACCGATCGATCCGGCGCTGGTGGCGGCACTGCCAGAGGAGCCCGCCGCCGGCGCGCCGGCCCGCGGGCGCGAGCCCTCGCCCGACTGGATCGGCGCCCTGCGCCGGTGGCTGGCGCGGACCTTGCCCGAGGCCCTGATCCCGTCCGCGTTCGTGATCCTCGACGAGCTGCCGCTGACCGCCAACGGCAAGGTGGACCGCCAGCGCCTTCCCGCCCTCGAGTCGCTGGCCGCGGCGGCGCCCGCCGGGCACGTGGCGCCGCGGAGCGATCTCGAGCGGGAGCTGGCGGCGATGCTCTCCGAGATCCTCGCCGTGGAGCGCATCGGCGTCGGCGACAACTTTTACAGCCTGGGAGCGAGCTCGGTCCACCTGATCCGCCTGGCCAACCGCCTGCGCGAGCGGCTCGGCCGCGACCTGCCGGCGGTCGAGCTGTTTCGCTGCGCCAGCATCGGCGACTTGGCGGCCCTCGTCGCCACCGGCGACGGCGGCACCGCCGGCGCCGCCGTGGCGAGCGGTGAGAGCCGGGCCAGGACCCGCCTCGCCGCGCGCGCCGGGCGGCGTGCAGGCGGGGGAGCGCGATGAGCGACGCCGCGCACCGCGACGCCATCGCCGTGGTCGGCATGGCTGGCCGCTTCCCGGGCGCCGACGATCCCGACCGTCTGTGGCGCAACCTGCGCGACGGCAAGGAGTCGGTCGCCTTCTTCTCCCGGCCCGAGCTCGCGGCGGCCGGCGTCGAGCCCGACCTGCTGCAGGATCCGGCCTACGTGCCGGCCCGCGGCGTGCTCTCCGACATCGCCTCCTGGGATGCGGCGTTCTTCGGCTCGAGCCCGCGGGAGGCCGAGATCCTCGATCCCCAGCAGCGTCTCTTCCTCGAGTGCGCCTGGGAGGCGCTCGAGGATGCCGGCTACGACTCCGCGCGCTTCCCCGGCCGCATCGGGGTCTATGCCGGCGCCACCGCCAGCACCTACTGGAGTCACAACCTCAGAAACGGCTCCGACGCCAGGGACCCGACCGGCGGCTTCCAGATCCTCATCGCCAACGACAAGGACTATCTGTCCACCCGAGTCTCCTTCATGCTCGACCTGCGGGGCCCCTCGGTGGGGGTGCAGACCGCGTGCTCCACTTCGCTGGTGGCGGTCCACCAGGCCTGTCAGAGCCTGCTGGACCGCGAGTGCGACATGGCGCTGGCGGGCGGCTCGTCGATCCAGCTGCCGACGCCGATGGGCTATCTCTACCAGCCCGACGGCATCATGTCGCCTGACGGGCACAATCGCAGCTTCGACGCCCGCGGCCGGGGCAGCGTCTTCGGCGACGGCGTCGCCGCCGTGCTGCTCAAGCGGCTCGGCGAGGCGATCGAGGACGGCGACCACGTCCACGCGGTGATCCTCGGCTCGGCGGTCAACAACGACGGCGCGGCGAAGGTCGGCTTCACCGCGCCCAGCGTCGACGCCCAGGCGGCGGTGGTGGCCGAGGCGCTGGCCGTCGCCGGCGTCGCGCCCGGCACCATCACCTATCTCGAGGCCCACGGCAGCGCGACGCCGCTCGGCGATCCCATCGAGGTCTCGGCCCTGACTCGCGCCTTCCGCGGCGGCACCGATCGCCGCGGCTACTGCGCCCTGGGCTCGGTGAAATCGAACCTGGGCCATCTCTACACCGCGAGCGGCGTGACTGCGCTGATCAAGACGATCCAGGCGCTGCGCCATCGCCAGGTGCCGCCTTCGCTCCACTTCGAGGTGCCGAATCCGGACATCGACTTCGCGGCCAGCCCGTTCTTCGTCGCCAGGGAGCTGCGCGAGTGGCGCACCGAGCCGGGCGTGCCACGGCGAGCGGCCGTCAACTCGCTGGGCATCGGCGGCACCAACGCGCACGCGATCCTGGAGGAGGCGCCGCCGGCCGCGCCCTCGGGCCCGGCCCGCCCCTGGCAGCTCCTGCCGCTGTCGGCCCGCTCCGCCGGCGCGCTCGCCGCGGCCAGCGCCAACCTGGTCCACCACCTGCGCGGGGACGCGGAAGCGAGCTTTGCCGACGTCGCCTGGACCCTGCAGGCGGGCCGGCGCGCATTCGCCCACCGCCGAGCGGTCTTCGCCCGCGGCGCCGCCGAGGCCGCCGCGGCCTTGGAGACGCTCGATCCGGCGCGAGTCGCCACCAACCTGCGTGAGCCGGGCGCCCGTCCGGTCGCCCTGCTCTTCGGCGGCGTGGGGGACCAATACCCCGGCATGGGGCTGGGCCTCTATCGCAGCGAGCCTACTTTCCGAGCCGTCGTGGACCGCTGCGCCGAGCTGCTCGCGCCGCGCCTGGGCCTCGATATCCGAGACGTGCTCTATCCCGAGCGGCAAGAGCGCTCCGCCGCCATGCCGCCGGCGGCGGTGGCGGGCGCCGCGGGCGGCGCGCCCGACCTGCGCCGGCTGCTGCGCCGCGGCGGCGAGGCCGCCGCCGGCGCTCCGGGCCGCGGCAGGCTCGACGACACCGCCGTCGCGCAACCGGCGCTGTTCGTGCTGCAGTACGCCCTGGCGAGCCTCTGGCGCGAGTGGGGGATCCGCCCGCGGGCGCTGATCGGCCACAGCCTGGGCGAGTACGTGGCGGCCAGCGTCGCCGGCGTGCTGCCGCTCGAGGACGCCCTGACCCTGGTGGCGGAGCGGGCGCGGCTCATCGCGGCGCTGCCCGGCGGCGCCATGCTGACCCTGCCGCTGCCGGAAGCGGAGGCCCGGCTGCTGCTGCGCGGCCACCTCTCCCTGGCGGCGGTGAACGGGCCGGCCTCCACGGTGGTCTCCGGCCCGGCGGAGGAGATCGCCGCTCTCGAGCTGGAGCTCCGCGGCCGCGGCGTGCCGTCGAGCCGCCCCGGAGCCACCCACGCGTTCCACTCGCCGCTCCTGGCGCCGGCCGCGCTCCCGCTCACCCGGCTGGCGGCCGCGCTGCGGCTGCAGCCGCCCACGATCCCCTACCTGTCGAACCTCACCGGCGGCTGGATCACCGCCGCCGAGGCCGCCGATCCCGGCTACTGGGCGCAGCACATGGTGCATACGGTGCGCTTCGCGGCGGGCCTGGCGGAGCTGCTCGCCGATCCGGACCTGGTGCTGCTGGAGGTCGGTCCGGGCCAGAGCCTCGGTTCCTTCGTTCGCCAGCATCCGCGGTGCTCGCGCGACCAGGCGGTCCTGCCGACGCTGCGGCATGCCGCGGTCCTCGAGGCGGATGAGCGGTTCCTCGTGCGCACCGTGGGCAAGCTCTGGCTGGCCGGAGTCGAGCTCGACTGGGCCGGCTACCACCGGCACGAGCGCCGCCGCCGCGTCCGGCTCCCGACCTACCCCTTCGAGCGTCGGCGCTACTGGCTCGATCGCAGCCGCGAGGCGCCGCCGGCGCCCGCCGCCGGGCCGCCGCGCCCGCGCAAGCTGCCGCAGGTGGCCGACTGGCTGTACCGGCCGGAGTGGCGCGAACGGCCCCTGCCCGCCGCCGGCGGCGGGCAGGCCGGTGCCGCGGCGCAGGGGGAGCGATGGCTGCTGCTGGCCGGCGCCGTGGACGGCGCGGCAGGCCCGGCGGCGCGGCGCTCGGCACCAGCGGCGGCGGCGCTCGCGGCGCGCTTGCGTCAGGCGGGCCACCGGGTGGCGACGGTCGCCGCCGGAGACGGCTTCGGGGTGCTCGGGCCCGGCAGCTACTGCGTGCGCCCGAGCGCCGGCGACGACTGGCGGGCGCTGCTCGCCGAGCTGCGCGACGGCAACCGGCAGCCGGCGCGGATCGTCCACCTCTGGAGCTTGACCGGCGAGGACCCGCGGCCGCTCGCCGAGCGGCTGGCGGAGCAGCAGGAGCTGGGGTTTTACGCCCTTGTCGCCCTGGCGCGGGCGCTGGACGCGGCGGGGGACGCCACGCCGCTGCGGCTCACCGTGGTGGCGGACGGCCTGCAGCCGGTGCTGCCGGGCGAGCGGAGCGACCCCGAGAAGGCGCCGCTGCTGGGTCTCTGCCGCGTCCTCGCCCAGGAGATCGCCGGTCTCTCCTGTCATGCCGTGGACGTTCCCGGCGCCCTTGGGGTCGCGGACGGCCCCCAGGCACCGCCGGCGGGTGAAGCCCTCGACGCCCTGGTCGCCATGCTGGCCAGCGGCGGAGCGGCGGACCCGGCGGCCGACCTCGGGCCGCCGCCGCTTACCGCGTGTCGCGCCGGCCGCCTCTGGGAGGAGGTCTACACGCCGGTCGGTCACGACCCTTCAGGCGGCCGGGAGCAGCAGGCGGCCGGCCGGTCGCGGCTACGCCAGCGCGGCGTCTACCTCATCGCCGGGGGTCTGGGCGGCGCCGGCCTCATCCTCGCCGGCCATCTTGCCCGCGCCGCCGCCGCGCGGCTGGTGCTGGTGGGGCGGACCGCGCTGCCGCCGCGCTCCGAGTGGGCCGCCTGGCGGCGCGAGCGCGGTGCCGCGGACCCGGTCGCGCGCCAGCTGGCCGCCGTGGAGGGCCTCGAGGCGTTCGGCGCCGAGGTGGCGGTGGAAGCTGCCGACCTGGCGGACGGCGCCGCGCTGCGCGGCGTCGTGGAGCGCTGCGTCGCGCGCTTCGGCGGCCTGCACGGCGTCGTCCACGCTGCCGGCCTGCCCGGCGTGGCGGGTCTCGTGCCCCTGCGCGAGGCCGGCCACGAGCTCTGCGCCGCCCACTTTCGTTCCAAGGTGCTGGGCACGCTGGCCCTCGCCGAGGCGCTGCGCGGCCATGAGCTCGACTTCTGCCTCCTGATGTCCTCGCTCTCGACCGTGATCGGCGGCGCCCTGCTCGGTCCCTACGCCGCCGCCAATCGCTTCCTCGATGCTTTCGCCGCCCAGCGCGCCCGCCATGGCGAGCCGTGGCGCGCGGTGGATTGGGACCGCTGGCCGACCGGCCCGACGCCGGGAACGGCCGCGACGGCCCTCGCGTCGCCCTACGAGATGACGGCCGACGAGGCGATCGAGGTCTTCGAGAGGTGCCTGGCGCTGGATGGCCTGCCGCGGGTCGTGGTCTCGACCGGCGCCCTCGCGGACCGCCTCGCGGAGAGCGCTCCGCGGCCGCTCGCTCCGCCCGGCCGGCCGCTGCCCACGGCCACCGCCGCGGGCTATGCGCGGCCAGACCTCCGCGTTGCCTACGCGCCGCCGAGCAGCGAGCTCGAGCGCCGCATCGCCGCCGCCTGGCGGCAGGCCCTGGGCCTCGAGCAGGTCGGCGTTGACGACCATTTCTTCGAGCTGGGTGGCAACTCGCTGGTCGGCGCGCAGCTGCTCGCGCTGCTGCGCCGCGACCTGAGCCTGGAGATCCCCGCGGTCACTCTCTTCGAGGCGCCCACGGTCGGCGCTCTGGCCCGCCTGCTGGCCCCCCGGCTGGGTGCGCCGGCCGCGGCCCCGCCCATCGCCGGCACGGTGCGCGCGGCGGCGCTGCCGGCGCCGGCGACCGGCGGCGCCGGCAGCGAGGTGGCGATCGTCGGCATGGCCGGCCGCTTCCCCGGCGCCGGCAGCGTCGCCGAGCTCTGGCGGAACCTCTGCGCGGCGCACGAGGCGGTCAGCTTCTTCGGCGACGAGGAGCTGATCGCGGCCGGCGCAGACCCCACCGAGATCCTCCGGCCCGACTACGTCAGGGCGCGGCCGATCCTCCGCGGCGCGGACGAGTTCGACGCCCGGCTGTTCGGTTACAGCCCGCGCGACGCCGCGCTGCTCGATCCGCAGCTGCGGGTCTTCCTGGAGTGCGCCTGGGAGGCGCTGGAGGACGCGGGGTACGACCCACAGCAGACCGCCGCGCCCATCGGCCTGTTCGCCGGCGCCAGCTTCAGCACCTACCTGCTCCGCCTCTACAGCGACCCCGAGCTCGCCGCCACCCTCGATCCGTTCCAGATGATGGTCGGCAACGACAAGGACTCGGTGCCGACCACCGCCTCCTACAAGCTGGACCTCAAGGGGCCCAGCGTGGCGGTGCAGACGCACTGCTCGACGTCGTTGGTGGCGGTTCACCTGGCCTGCCAGAGCCTGCTCGCCGGCGAGTGCTCGCTGGCGCTGGCCGGCGGCGTCTCGATCCAAGCGCCGCAGAAGCACGGCTATCGCTATCAGCTCGGCGGCCAGGACTCGAGCGACGGCCACACCCGGCCCTTCGACGCCGGCGCCACCGGCACCGTGTTCGGCGACGGCGTCGCCATCGTGGTCTTGAAGCCGCTGGCCGCGGCGCTGGCGGACGGCGATCGCCTCTACGCCGTGATCAAGGGCTCGGCGGTGAACAATGACGGCTCGCTCAAGGCCGGCTACACCGCACCCAGCGTGGACGGGCAGGCGCGCTCCGTGGCCCTGGCCCTCGCTCGCGCCGGCGTGGACGCGGCCACCATCTCCTACGTCGAGGCCCACGGCAGCGCCACGCCGCTGGGAGATCCCATCGAGCTCGCGGCCCTGACCCGCGCCTTCCGCGCCCACACTCCGGAGCGAGGCTTCTGCGGCCTGGGCTCGGTGAAGGGCAACGTCGGCCACCTGGACCGGGCCGCCGGCGTCACCGGCCTGATCAAGACGGCGCTCGCGCTGCGCGACGGCGTGCTGCCGGCCAGCCTGCACTTCGAGCGGCCCAACCCCGAGCTGGACCTCGCGTCGAGCCCCTTCCACGTGGTGGCGGAGCGGGCTCCCTGGCCGGCGCGAGGCGGCCCGCGGCGGGCGGTGGTGAGTGCGCTCGGCATGGGCGGCACCAACGCCCACGCGATCGTCGAAGAGGCGCCGCCGGCCCCGCCCTCGGGTCCCTCGCGCCCCTGGCAGCTGCTGGCGCTCTCGGCACGATCGCCGGGCGCCCTCGCGACCGTCGCCGCCGGCCTCGCCGGGCATCTCGCGCAGCGCGAGAGCCTTGCCGCGCCGGCGGCCGGCGCCGGCGCCGACGACCCGGACCACCGCGAGCTGGCGGATGCGGCCTTCACGCTGCACCTGGGGCGGCGGCACCTCGAGCACCGCCAGGCCATCCTCTGCCGGAGCCGCGAGGACGCCCTCGCCGCTCTGGCCGCCGGCGATCCGCGGCAGGTCTTCACCCAGGACCGCAGGCCTGCCCAACGCCGCGTGGCGTTCCTGCTGCCGGGCCTCGGCGACCACTACCCCGGCATGGGCCTGGGCCTCTACCGGTCCGAGCCCACCTTCCGGCGGCACCTCGACCGCTGCGCCGAGATCCTCTCGCCGCTGCTCGGCGCGGACCTGCTCGAGCTGGTCTATCCCGCCGGCCTCGACGAGCAGGACGAGCCCGTGGACCCCGCCGCGGCGACCGGCGACCTCCGGCGGCTGCTCGGCCGCGGCAGCCGCCAGGCCGGCAGCGCCGATACAGGCCGCGCCTCCGGGCTCGAACGCACGCTGTATGCCCAGCCCGCGGTCTTCGCGGTCGAGTACGCCCTGGCGCGCCTGTGGATGGAGTGGGGCGTCCACCCCGATGCGCTGCTGGGCTACAGCCTCGGCGAGTACGTGGCGGCCTGCCTCGCCGGCACCCTCACCCTGGAGGATGCGCTGCGGCTGGTGGCCGGCCGCGCTCGCCTCATCGAGGGCCTGCCGCCCGGGGCCATGCTCGCGGTGCCGCTGGCCGCCGAGGTGGCCGCGACGCTGCTCGGCGCCGACCTGGCGTTGGCGGCGGTGAGCGGCCCCGACCTCGCTGTGCTCGCCGGCCCCCTCCCGGCCATCGCGGCGCTGGAAGCCGAGCTGGCCGGCCGCGGCGTCGCCGCCCGCCGTCTCGCCACCACCCATGCCTTCCACTCGCCGGGCATGGCGCCGATCTGCGGTCCGTTCCGCGAGCTGCTGGCGAGCGTCGAGCTGTCGCCGCCGCACCTGCCCTACGTCTCCAACGTCACCGGCAGATGGATCACCGCCGAGGAGGCGACCGACCGCGAGCACTGGGTGCGACACCTGCTGGGCACCGTGCGCTTCGGCGACGGCCTCGGCCTGCTGCTGGCGGACCCCGAGCGCATCCTGCTCGAGGTGGGGCCCGGGCAGACGCTGGGCTCGTTTGCCAAGCAGCACCCGGCCTGCGACGGCGAGCGCGGCCGGTTCGTCTTCGGGTCCCTACGCGGCGGCTTCGAGCGCCGGCCGGACCAGGCCCTGCTCCTCGCCACCCTCGGTCGGCTGTGGGTGGCGGGCGCCAGGGTGGACTGGGGGGGCTTCCACGCCCACGAGCGGCGGCGCCGGGTCGCCCTGCCCACCTATCCCTTCGAGCGCCAGCGCCACTGGCTCGAGCCGCGCCGGCCCGCCGCCGGCGTGCCGGCCGCCGGGGCGCGCCGCGGCTTGGCCAAGCAGCCCGATCTCGCCGACTGGTTCTACCTGTCGGGCTGGCGTCAGGCGGCGCCGGCCACCGCCGGCAGCGAGCCCGATGACGCCGGCGGCGGCGCCGACGCCGGTGCTCCCTGGCTGCTGCTGCTCGACGGCGGCGGCCTCGGCGAGCTGCTCGCGGCGCGGCTGGCGGCGGTCGGCCGAACGGTGGTGCGAGCGGTCGCCGGCGGCGAGCTCGAGCGCCTTGGCGACGGCGTCTGGGCGCTCGATCCGCTGCGCCGTGACCAGGTGGCGTCGCTGCTCGTCGCCCTGCGCGCCGCGGGCGGGCCGCCGTCGCGGATCGTCCACCTGGGGGCGGCGGATCCGCGGCCGCCGGCCGGTCCCGAGGAGGCCCTGGATCTCGGCTTCTACAGCCTGCTCGCCCTGGTGCAGGCGCTGCCCCAGAGTGGCGCCGGTCGCTGCCGCATCGACGTGGTGACGAGCCGGGCCCACCAGGTGATGGGCGACGAGGAGCTGGTGCCGGAGCGGTGCGCGGTGCTCGGCCCGGTCAAGGTCGTGCCGCAGGAGCTGCCGCACCTCGCGATTCGGCAGATCGATCTCGCACCCGGGGAGCGCTGGGACGAAGCGACGGTGGCGCGGCTCGCAGGCGAGCTGGCGGCGGCCTCGCCGCCGGTGGTGGCGCTGCGGGGCTGCCATCGCTGGGTGCCCTCCTTCGACCGCATGCGGGTCGCGGCGGCCGCCGGCAGCTCGCCGCCCTGGCGCGAGCGCGGCGTCTACCTGATCACCGGCGGCCTGGGTGGCATCGGGCTCGGCCTCGCCCGCTACCTCGCCGCGGCGTGGCAAGCGCGGCTGGTGCTGGTGGGGCGCACGCCCCAGGTCTCCGCCGGCGGCGGCGCCGGCGCCACGCGGGCGGCCAGGCTGCGCGAGCTCGAGGAGCTGGGCGGCGAGGTGCTGGTGGCGGCGGCCGACGTGACCGACGTCGCGGCGATGCGTGACGTCGTACGGCAGGCGGTGGACCGCTTTGGCGTCATCCATGGCGCGCTCCATGTCGCCGGCGTGCCGGGCGCCGGGCTGATCGAGCTCAAGACGCGGGAAGCGGCGGCCAGGGTGCTGGCGCCCAAGGTGACCGGCGCCCGCGTGCTCGACGAGGTGCTGCGCCCCCTGCCGCTGGACTTCCTGGTGCTCTTCTCGTCGGTGGCCGCGGTGCTCGGCGGTGGTCCCGGCCAGGTCGATTACTGCGCCGCGAACGCGGTCCTCGGCGCCATGGCGCGCGCCCGCCAGGCGGCGGGGCGGCGGACGGTGGCGATCGACTGGAGCGAGTGGCAGTGGGATGCCTGGCAGGAGGGTCTGCTCGGCTTCGCTCCTGAGATCCGGGCGCTGCTGCGGGACAACCGCCGGCGGCTCGGCATCACCTTCGAGGAAGGCGCCGAGGCCCTCGGGCGTGCCCTCGCCTGCGGTCTGCCGCAGGTGGTGGTGTCCGCGGCAGACCTGGGGGCGCTCGGCGACTTCGCCGGCTCGCTGTCGCGCCCCGACGCCCTCGGCGAGCTGCACGGCGACGGCGGCCCGCACGTAGCGCACTCCCGGCCCGCCTTGAGCAGCGTCTACGTGGCGCCGCGAGGAGAGCTCGAGAGCGCCCTGGCGGCGATGTGGCGGGATCTCCTCGGGCTCGAGGCGGTCGGCGCCGAGGACGACTTCTTCGAGCTCGGCGGGCACTCGCTGCTGGCCACGCAGCTCTTCGCGCGCCTGCGCGATGCGCGCGGGGTCGAGCTGCCGCTGCGCGCCATCTTCGAGGCGCCGACGGTCGCCGGGCTCGCGGCGCGCATCACCGTGGCTGGCGGCGAGGCGGGGCTGGCGCAGCGCGCCGCGGCGCCCGCGATCGAGCGCCTGGCGCGCCAGGGGCCGCTGCCGCTCTCCTTCGCCCAGGCGCGGTTCTGGCTGCTGGACCAGCTCGAGGCCGACCGCGCGGTCTACAACGAGAGCGGCATCTTCGAGCTCTCGGGCGGTCTCGACCCGGCGGCCCTGCGGCGCACTCTCACCGCCATCGTCGCTCGCCACGAGACGTTGCGCACCTCGTTTCCCCTGGCCGGCGAGGAACCGGCGGCGGTGATCCACGAGGCGGCGGCGGTGGCGCTGCCGCTGATCGATCTCGCCGGCCTGCCGCCGGCGCGCCGCCAGGGGCGGGCGGTGCTGGTGGCGGCGGAGCAGGGCCGGCGGACGTTCGACCTCGGGCGCCCCCCGCTGTTCACCGCGCATCTCCTGCGGCTGTCCGGCAGCGAGCACTGGCTGCTGGTGCGGACGCATCACCTGATCTGGGACGGCGAGTCGGCGCAGGTCGCGGCGCGCGAGATCGCCGCCGCCTATCCGGGCTGCGCAGCGAGGCAGACCCCATCCCTCCCGGCGTTGCCGATCCAGTACGTCGACTATGCCGCCTGGCAGCGCTCGCGGCTGGGTGACGAGGCGCTGGCGGCGCGGCTCGGCTACTGGCGCGAGCGCCTGGCCGGTGCGCCGCCGCAGCTCGAGCTGCCTGCCGACCGTCCACGCCCGGCGGTGCGCTCGCTGCGCGGCGGGGCGCGCTCGCTGCCGCTGCCGCCCGCGCTGTGGGCGGCAGTGCGCACCCTGGCGCAGGCCCGTGGGGCGACCCCGTTCATGGTGCTGATGGCCGCCTTCCAGCTCCTCCTGGCGCGCTGCGCGGACGTCTCCGACGTGGCGGTCGGCACGCCCGTCTCCGGCCGCGACGCGGCCGCCACGGAGGGTCTCATCGGCCTCTTCATCAACACCGTGGTGCTGCGCGAGACGAGCGCCCTGGCGGGCGATTTCGCCGCCCTGCTCGGCCGCGCCCGGCAGGCGGTGCTCGAGGCCCACCAGCACCAGGTCCCCTTCGAGGGGCTGGTCGCGGAGCTGGCGCCGCAGCGCGGTCAGGCCCGCCAGCAGCCCTTCTTCCAGGCGCTGTTCAGCCTGCAGGATCCGCCCCCGGTGCCGGACTTCGGCGGGCTCACGCTGCGCTTCCGCGACCTCCCGGTCGAGCTCACCAAGTTCGACCTGACGCTGATCGTGGCCCAGCGCGGCGGCGCGGCGGCGGCGACGCTCGAGTACCTGGCCGACCTCTTCGACGGCGCCACGGTCCAGCGCTGGCTCGCCCAGTACCTGCAGCTGCTCGCGGTGGCGACCGCGGAGCCCGCACGCGCGCTGGCCGGCCTCCCCCTGCTCGACGCCGCCGCGCGCTGGCAGATCGCCGGCGAATGGGCGGGCGAGGAGCGGCCGCGGCCCGCCGGACAACGCCTGGAGGACGAGCTCCGCGAGTGGGCCCGGCGCGCTCCGGATGCGGTGGTCGCGGTGTGCGAGTCGCACTGGCTCAGCTACCGCGAGCTCGACGACCGCGCGGAGCGCTGGCGCGCGCGGCTGACCGCGCTTGGTGTCGGCCCCGAGTCGCGCGTCGCCCTGCTGCTGGAGCCGGGCCTGGAGGCGCTCGTCGCGGTGCTGGCCGTGCTCAGGGCGGGAGGCGCCTATGTGCCGCTGTCGCTCCGGTTTCCCCCCGAGCAGCGCGCCCTGCTGCTCGCCGAGGCGGAGGCGCGGGTGCTCCTCACCGAGTCGCGCCGGCGGCCGGAGCTCGCCGGCTTCGACGGCACGGTGCTCGCCCTGGATGAGCCGGTCCGTGGCGGTTCGCGCCGGCCCGTCGCGAGACCGCGCCCTGGCCTCTCGGACCGCCACGCCGCCTATCTCATCTACACCTCGGGCTCGACCGGCCAGGCCAAGGCGGTCGTCGTCGAGCACCGCCAGGCGCTGTCCCACGTCCAGTCGATCCGCGAGCGCCTCCCCTTCGCTCCAGGGATGCGCTACGCCCTGATTCATCCCCTGGCCGTGGACGGCAGCAAGACGCTGCTGTTCGCCGTGCTGGCCGGCGGCGGCTGCCTGCACGTGATCACCCAGGAGCGCGCCACCGACGGCCGGGCGCTGGCCGACTACTTCGCGACGCGCCAGATCGACGTGCTCAAGATCGCGCCTTCTCATCTCGCCGCCTTGCACCGCACGATCGAGCCCGCTCGCCTGATGCCGCGGCGCTGGCTGATGGTGGGTGGCGAAGCGTCGCGCAGCGACTGGATCGCCGAGCTGCTGCGCCTTGCGCCGGCGTGCACCATCTGCAATCACTACGGTCCGACCGAGACCGCGGTCGGCGTCGTCACGCAGCTGCTGCGCGCCGGCGAGCCGCCGGCGACGGCGCCCCAGGCGCCGCTCGGGCGGCCGCTGGCCAATGCCTTCGTCTATGTTCTCGACCGGCGGCTGGCGCCGGTGCCGATTGGCGTCCCGGGCGAGATCTTCATCGGCGGCCGCTCTGTCTCCCGCGGTTACCTGAAGCGCCCGGCAGCGACCGCCGAGGCATTCCTGCCGGACCCGTTCGGCGCCGCGCCCGGGGGGCGGCTCTACCGCACCGGCGACCTGGCCCGCTGGCGCCCGGACGGCACTCTGGAGTTCCTCGGGCGCACCGACTTCCAGGTCAAGGTGAGAGGCTTCCGGATCGAGCTGCGCGCCATCGAGGCGCAGCTCGCCCTGCATCCCGCGGTCGGCGAGGCCGTGGTCACCACCCGGCCGGACGCCGCCGGCGACGCTTGCCTCGTCGCCTACCTGGTGCCGGCGCCGGGGGCCGAGATCCGGCCGCGCGAGCTGCGCGCCTTCCTCAAGAGCCGCCTCCCCGAGTACATGGTGCCGGCGGTCTTCGCGAGCCTCGACAGCTTGCCGCGCCAGGCGCAGGGAAAGATCGACGTGCGGGCGCTGCCCGCTCCGGCCCCGCCGAGGTCCGGCGACCATGGCGCCGCGCCGCCCCGCACCGCCACCGAAGAGAAGGTCGCCGCCGTCTGGTGCGAGGTGATGGGGCTCGCGCAGGTCGGACTCGAAGACGACTTCTTCGCCCTTGGCGGCCACTCGTTCCTCGCCATGCAGCTGGTGTCGCGACTGCGGCAGGCGCTGGCGCTCGACATCTCGCTGCGCGACCTGTTCGCGGCGCCCACCGTCGGCGGCCTGGCCGCCGCCGCCGAGTCGCTGCGCGGGCCGCAGGCGCCGCCGCTGGCGGCGGCCGCGGGGCGGCCGGCCGACCTGCCGCTGTCGTTCCAGCAGGAGCGCTACTGGTTCATCGTCCAGCTGGGCGGGACCCGGACCCTCTCCGCTCGCGGCTACCGCCTGGAAGGCGATCTGGACCTCGGCGCGCTGGCGCGCGCGCTCAACGCCGTCATCGCCCGCCACGCGGCGCTGCGCACCCTCGTCGACGCGGCCGGCAAGCGGCCGCTGCAGCGGGTGCTGGCCGCGGCGCCGCTCACGTTGCGGGTCTACGATCTCTCGCGGCTGCCGGCGCGCGGCTGCAAGCTCGCCCATGAGGCGTGGGGCGGGCAGTTCCAGCGCTTCGAGCTGCCGCTCGACCGCGCGCCGCTGCTGGCGGCGGCCGTGCTGCGGCTGGACGCGCGCGAGCACTCCGTGGTCCTCATGGCCCACCACGCGGCCTTCGACGCGCTGTCGTGGGCGGTGCTGTTCGGCGAGCTCGACGCTCTCTACGGCGCCTTCAGCCGAGGGCTGCCCGCGCCGCGGCTGCCGCACCTGCCGATCGACTACGCGGACTACGCCATCTGGCAGCGCCAGCGCTTCCACGGCGAGGCGCTCAAGGCCGAGGTGGCGTTCTGGGGCGGCCGCCTGGCGGGTGCGCCGCTGCTGCTCGACCACCTCGCCGACCTGCCGGCGGCGCGGCCCGGCAGCCGCGCGTCGAGTTACTCCCTGCGCCTCGAGACGCGCGTCGCGGCAGGGCTCATGCAGCTGGGGGCGAGGCACGCGGCGACCCCATTCATGACCCTGCTTGCCGTCTACAAGGCGTTGCTCCACTGCACGACGGGGCTCGCCGACATCAGCGTCGCCACCTATGCCACCGGTCGCGGCCACCTGGAGATCGAGGGCTTGATCGGGCTGTTCGCGGGCCTGGCCGCTCTGCGCACGCGGCTCGCGGGCGCGATGCCATTCACCGCGGCGCTCGCGGAGGTGCGACGGGTCACCGTCGAGGCGTTCTCACGCCAGCAGGACCTGCCGCTGCAGAAGCTGATCAGCGAGCTCTACCCGGCGGTCGATCTGCGCCGCCTCGCCGAGGCGATGTTCAGCTACCTGCCGGCGGTCGGCTCGCGCTTCACCCTGTCGCTGCCGGGGGTCCAGGTGAGCGCGCTGACGCGGGAGGACCTCGAGGGCGCCGCCGATCTCTCGCTCGCCCTCCGGGAAACCGACGACGGCGTGCGGGGCCGCTTCCAGCTGGCAGGGCGCATCCTGCCCGCGACCGGGGAGCGGCTGGCGCGACGCTTCGAGCTCCTGGCGGCCGAGGTCGCGTCGCACCCGGAGTCGTCGCTCGCAGAGCTGTGGGCGGCGGTCGCCGCCGCGGAGAGCGCCCGGCGCGACCGCCAGCTCGAGGAGCTGCAAGCCGCCAGCCGCGCGCGCTTGCGCAGGAGCCCGCGGCGCAACGCCGCCGGCTCGCCGGCTTGAGAAGGAGGTCCAGGAACATGGCAGGACAAGATCGCTTGGATTGCATAGTGGTTGGCCACAACGACCTCGATTTCTCGCTGGTCGAGCAGGCGCTGATCAAGACCCGGCACAATTCCGCGGCCTACGTCGACCTGCAGGCCAACTCGGTCTCCTACCGTGGCCGGCGCATGACCTACATGTCGCTGCTCAACGAGGTGCTGAAGGATGCGCACGGCAAGGACTACGGCCTGCACGAGTGCCAGCTGCCGCATCTCGGCACCGCCTACCTCACCAGCTTCCTGCGCCGGCGCGGCTTCGCCGTCGAGATGATCAATTTCTTCAACGAGTCGCTCGGCTTCTTCCAGGATCTGCTCGAGAGCGCCGCGCCGCGGGCGGTGGCGATCACCACCACGCTCTACGTCGAGCACTCGCCGATCCAGGAGATCGTGGCCTTCGTGCGCCGCCACAGTCCCGAGACCCGCATCATCGTCGGCGGACCGCACGTCCTCAACCTCTGCGCGACGCACCAGGAGGAGGCCCTGGACTTCATCCTCGAGGCCATCGGCGCCGACCTCTACATTCACGACTCGCAGGGCGAGCTGACCCTGGCGCGAGTGCTCGAGCAGCTGCGCCGCGGTGGCGATCTCGCCGCCGTGCCCAATCTGATCTATGTCGCGGACCCCGCGGACCAGGCGTTCCGGCGCACGCCAAGGGCGCCGGAGAACAACGACATGAACGCCGAGGCGGTGGACTGGCGCCAGTTCGACAGCGGCTTCATCACGCCCACCGTGCAGATGCGGACGGCGCGCAGCTGCGCCTTCAGCTGCTCGTTCTGCCGCTATCCGGTCAATGCCGGCGCGCTGACCTTGACCGGTCTCGAGGTGCTCGAGGGCGACCTGCGTTACCTGCAATCGATCGGGGTCCGCAACCTGGTGTTCATCGACGACACCTTCAACGTGCCGCTGCCGCGTTTCAAGAAGATCTGCCGCCTGCTGATCGAGCTCGGCGCCAGCTTCGACTGGTACTCCTTCTTCCGCGCCTCGAACTCCGACGACGAGGCGATCGACCTGATGGCCGAGAGCGGTTGCAAGGGGGTCTTCCTCGGCATCGAATCCGGCGATCCCACCATCCTCGAGTACATGGCCAAGCACGCCACCGTCGAGAAGTACCTCCATGCCATCCGCCGCTTCAACCAGGTCGGGATCACCAGCTTCGCGTCGATCATCGTCGGCTTCCCGGGGGAGACCGACGAGACCTTCCAGAACACCTGCGAGTTCCTGACCGCGGCGAACCCGACCTTCTACCGCGGCGAGATCTACTACCACTACACCAACGTGCCGATCCACCAGCGGGCCGAGGAGCTCGGCCTGCACGGCGCCGGCTACAGCTGGCGGCACCGCGGCATGGACTGGAGCCGCGCCGCCGAGCTGGTCCAGCAGATCTACCGGACCCTGCCGGGGCCGCGGGTGCTGCCCGGCTACATGTTCGACTTCTGGGCGCTCCCCTACCTCACCGGCAAGGGCTTCTCGATCGACCAGGTCAGGGCCTTCACCGACGTGGCGCAGGGCATGGTGGTGCGCGGCTTCGACCAGGCCAGGCCGGACCACGGCGCCGACGAGGAGCGGCTGCGGGCGATCTTCCGCTCTCCGGGGCAGGAGGCGGGCGCGCTGCATGGCTGAGCCCGCCAACTCCCTCGGGGTCCTCCGGCCTGCCGCCGCGACGGCGGCGCCCGAGGACTGGCGAGCCTTGCCGCCCGCCGAGGCCCTGCACCATCTGACCGGCCTGCTGGTCGAGCAGGCGGCGCGATTTGCCCGTGTGCTGCCGGCGAGGGTGAGCCCCGGAGCGCCACTGGCGCTGCTGGGCCTCGACTCGCTTGCCGCGATCGAGTGGCAGCAGGCCCTGAGCGACGAGCTGGGAGTCTCCCTGCCGCTCGCCCAGCTCACCGGCGACGACTCGGTCGGCGCCCTGGCCTTGTCGATCCTCGGCCGGAGCGGCGTCGAGCCGGTCGCCGCGGCGCCGCTGGCCAGCGCCGGCGACGCCCTCGGCGAGCACCCGGCGTCGTATGGCCAGCGCGCCCTCTGGTTCCTCGATCGCCTGGCGCCCGGGGACGGCGCTTACAACATCGCGGCGGCCGGCCGCGTGTCGGGCCGTCTCGACGTCGCGGCCTTCGGCGCGGCGCTCGACGCCCTGGTGGCGCGCCATCCCGCCCTGCGCACGACGTTTCTCGAGCGCGGCGAGCCGTTGCAGCAGGTCTGGCCGTGGCTGGCGCCGGAGCGCGGCGAGATCGACGCCCATGGCTGGGAGGAGGCGCGGCTGCGGCGGCGGCTCGCCGACGAGGCGAATCGTCCCTTCGACCTGGCGCGGGGGCCGCTGCTGCGCGTGCTGCTGTTCCAGGCAGAGGGCTCGACCGCGCTGCTGTTCGCCGTCCACCACATCGTCTGCGACCTCTGGTCGCTCGAGGTCATGGCGCGCGAGCTCTCGGCGCTCTATGACGAGCGCAGCGGCGGCGCACCGGCCCGCCTCGCGCCGCTCGCCTGGCGCTACAGCGATTTCACCCGCTGGCAGCAGCAGGTTCTGGCGGGGCCCTTCGGGGAGCGCCTGTGGCAGTACTGGCGCCGCCAGCTGGAGCCGCTGCCGCCGCCTCTCGAGCTGCCCACCGATTGGCCGCGGACCCCTGGCGCCACCCGCGGCGGCAGGCGCAGCCTGTTCCTCGAGCCGCGGCGGGCCGCGGCGGTCGAGCGGCTGGCGCGGCTCGCCGGCGCCACGCTGCCGGTAGCGCTCGCCACCGGCTATGCGCTCGAGCTGGCGCGCGCCGCCGGCCGGCAGGAGATCACGCTGGGCTTCTTGACCGGCGGCCGCGGGCGGCCCGAGCTCGGCAACCTGGTGGGCTATTTCGTGAACCCGCTGGTGCTGCGGCTGCGGCTCAATCCTCGCCTGGGCCTCCGCGATCTCGTCGGCAGGGTGCGCCAGGTGCTGCTCGGCGCCTTCGATCATCAGGACTATCCGCTGCCGCTGCTCGCCGACCGGCTGCGCCGGCAGGGGCGGCCGGAGCGCGACGCACTCTTCCAGGCGCTGTTCACCATGCAGACCGTGCGCACGCCTGCGGCCGCGGGCCTGGTCGGCTTCACGCTCGGCCGCGAAGGGGCGCGGCTGAGGCTGGGGCGCCACGAGGTCGAGTCGATGCCGCTGGTGCCCGGCGGCGCGCAGTTCGATCTCACGCTGGCGGCCGGCGAGATCGACGGCGGGGTCGCTGCCGCGCTGCTGTTCGACGCCAATCTGTTTCACCCGGCGACGCTCGATCGCCTGCTCCGGCACTGGGGCAACGCCCTGGACGAGGGCGCTGCCGATCCCGAGCGGCCGCTCTGCGCCCTCTCCCTGCTCACCCCCGGGGAGAGGCACCAGCTGCTCGTCGAAGGCAACGACAGCGCGGCGCCCGGGGCGCCGTGGCGCTCCGTGGCCGAGATGCTCGCCGCGCCGGCGGCGCGCCATCCCGACGCCATCGCGGCGTGCTGCGGCGAGCAGTCCCTCACCTACGGCGAGCTCGAGCGGTCGGCGCGGCGGCTCGCCGCCCGGCTGCAGGAGCTGGGCGTCGGCCCGGAGGCGCGGGTCGGCGTCTGCCTCGAGCGGTCGGCGGCGCTCGTCGTCGCCTTCAAGGGCATCCTCGCGGCCGGCGGCGCCTACGTGCCGATGGACCCCGCGTACCCGGCGGCGCGGCTGGGCTTCATGGCGGCGGACGCCGGCATCCAGGTGCTGGTCGGCGAGCGGGCCACGGCCGGCCGCCTGCCGTCCTGGGCGGGCGCGACGGTGTGGCTGGACGAACCGCCGTCGCCGGCCGCGGTCCCCCCGGCCGGCGCGCGGGGCCGCGGGCCGGCGCTGCTGCTCGCGGACAACCTCGCCTACGTCATCTACACCTCGGGCTCGACGGGGAAGCCGAAGGGGCAGGGCGTGTCGCACCGGGCGCTGATCAACCTGGTCGAGGCCGTGCGCCGCCGGCCGGGTCTGCGCCGTCGCGACGTCGTCCTCGCCGCCACCTCGCTGTCGTTCGACGTGGCGGTGGGCGAGCTTGCCGTGCCGCTCGCCGTGGGGGCGCGGCTGGTGGTGGCCCGCGGCGACGAGGCCGCCGACGGCACGCGGCTGGCAGCGCTCGCCGCGCGGTCGGCGGCGACGGTGCTGCCGGCGACGCCGACCACCTACGGCATGTTGATCGACGGCGGCTGGGAGCCCGGGGCCGGCTGCTTCTCGCCCTGGAGCGCGGGCGAGGCGTTGCCGCCCAGCCTGGGCGAGGAGCTCGGCGCGCGGTCGGCGGCGGTGTGGAACCTCTACGGACCGACCGAGGCGGCGATCTACGCGCTGGTCGCGCGCGTCCGTCCGGGCGCGCCGGTCCGCATCGGCCTGCCGCTCGGCAACCTCGAGATCGCCGTGCTCGGGAGCGACCTCGAGCCGCTGCCGCTCGGCGTCCCCGGAGAGCTGTATCTCGCCGGTGCCGGCATCGCCCGCGGCTACTGGGGGCGCCCGGAGCTGACCGCGGAGCGCTTCGTGCCGCGCGCCTTCGGCAGCGAGCCCGGGGGGCGGGCCTATCGCACCGGCGATCTGGCGCGCTGGTGCACGGATGGCGACGTCGAGTACCTCGGGCGCATCGATCAGCAGGTGAAGGTGCGCGGACACCGCATCGAGGCCGGCGAGGTGGAGGAGGCGCTGCTGCGGCTCCCCGGCGTCCACCAGGCGGTGGTGGGGATGCGGCCGGACGCTCAGGGCCAGGGCGAGCTGGTCGCCTGGCTGGTGCCGGCAGCCGGCGCCAGCCTCTCGGGACGGGAGCTGGGAGCCGCCCTGCGCCGCGTGCTCCCCGCGGCCTTCGTGCCCAGCCGCTGGCTGTCGCTGCCGCAGCTGCCGCGGTCGCCGAGCGGCAAGGTGGACCGGCGGGCGCTACCCGCTCCCGCGGCGCCCGTGGGCGCCGCAGCGGAGGCGCCGCGCGGCGCGGTCGAGCAGATGCTGGCGGAGATCTGGGGCGAGGCGCTGGGGATCCCGGCGATCGGCCGCGGCGACGACCTGTTCGCGCTGGGCGCCCACTCGCTGATCGCCACCGGGATCACGGCCCGGGTGCGCGAGGTGTTCGGCGTGGATCTCGGGGTGCGGGCGCTGCTCGAGACGCCGCGCCTGCTGGATCAGGCGGACCGCATCGCTGCCCTGCGGCGGCCCGGCGACGAGCCCCCGCCGCGCGTCGAGCGCCACGACTGGGGCGGCGGCGACGCCCCGCTCTCCTGCGCCCAGGAGCCGATCTGGCTGTTCGAGCAGCTGGTGCCGGGCACTCCCGTGTATCACCTGGCCGCGGCCCTATGGCTCGCGGGATCGCTGCGGGTCGCGGTCATGCGCGCGGCGCTGGCGCACCTGACCGGCCGCCACGAGATCCTGCGCACCCGCCTGGGCGAGGAGAGCGGCCGGCCCACCCAGGTGGTCGAGCCCGCGATCGCCGGCCTGCCGCTGCCGGTGCTCGATCTCGCGGCGCTGCCCGCGGCGTTGCGCCGGTCCGAGTGCCGGCGCCGGCTCCTCGAGGCGGCGCGGTGGCCGTTCGACCTGCGGCGCGCCGGCTGGCTGCGGGCGTTGCTCGTCCGCGGCGCCGCCGGCGAGGCCGCGGAGCAGGTGCTGCTCGTCGTCCTGCACCACGCCGCGGGCGACGCCTGGTCGATCGAGCTGCTGGCGCGCGAGCTGGGGGCCGCCTACTCGGCGCTGGCGCGGCGCGAGGCGCCGGCGCTGCCGGCGCTGGCGGTGCAGTACCGGGACTGGGCGCTCTGGCAGCGGCAGTGGCTTGGCGGCGAGGCGGAGGTGCGCGAGAGCGCCTTCTGGCGCGAGCGCCTCGAGCCGCCGCCGCCGCCGCTGGACCTGCCCGCGGACCGGCCGCGGGCGGCGGTCCTGAGCTACCGCGGCGGGCGGCTGCGCCGGCAGCTGCCGCGGCGCGCGGCGGCTGCCCTGGCCGCGCTCGCCAGGCGGCGCCAGGTCACGGCGTTCATGGCCGTCCTGGCCGCCTTCCAAGCGCTGCTCGGCCGGCTGACGGGGCAGCTCGACTTCGCCGTCGGCGTCCCGTTCTCCGGCCGCGCCAGGCCGGAGGCGCAGCCACTCATCGGGTGCTTCGTCAACACCCTGGCGATCCGTGCCGAGCTGGCGGCGGCGCCCCGCTTCCTCGATCTCTTGGCGCGAGTGCGGCAGGCGGTGCTGGCGGCCCACGACCACGCGGAGGTGCCGCTCGAAGCGCTGCTCTCCGCCCTGCGGCCCGAGCGCGACGCCAGCCGCCATCCGCTCTTCCAGACGCTGTTCAACATGGTCGATCGCGCCCCCGCCCCGGCCCTGCCGGGCCTGCGGGTCGAGATCGAGGAGCTATGGCCGGGGTGCATCAAGCTTGACCTCGCGCTCAGCGCCGAGCGGCAGGGCCCTGCAGGCGAGGGGATGGCGCTCGCCCTGGCCTTCGCGAGCGACCTGCTCGACGCGACCACCGCCGCGCGCTGGCTGTCGCACCTCGAGGTGCTGCTGCTCGGCGCGCTCGAGGATCCGGAGCGCCCGCTCGTGGCGCTGCCGCTGCTGAGCGCCGGGGAGCGCTGGCAGCTGCTGGGCGAGTGGGCGCACGGCGAGGGCAGCCGGGACGCGGACGCCGCGGAGACCTGCATCCACCAGCTCTTCCAGGCCCGGGTCGAGCGCTCCCCCGACGCGGTGGCGGCGGTCTGCGAATCCGCCTGGATCACCAGCGGCGAGCTCGACCGGCGTGCCCGGGACCTGGCGGCCCGCTTGCGGGATCTCGGCGTGGGGCCGGAGAGCCGGGTGGGGCTCGCCGTCGAGCCGTCGCTCGCGATGCTGATCGCGGTGCTCGCCGTGCTCGCGGCCGGCGGCGCCTACGTGCCGTTGTCCGCGCAGTTCCCTGCCGAGCGGCAGCTCTTCATCCTGGAGGACGCCGGCGCGCACCTGCTCATCGCCGAACGCGCGCGCCGCCGGGCGCTCGCCGGCTTCGGCGGCCGGGTGCTGCTGGTGGACGACGGGACGGCGCCACCTTCCGGCCGGGTCCCCGGCAGCGCCGGCATCCGGCCGCTGCCCGGCAACGCGGCGTACGTGATCTACACCTCGGGTTCGACCGGCAGGCCGAAAGGGGTCGTGGTCGAGCATCGCCAGATCGTCGCCTACGTGCGCGGCATCGAGGCGCGCGTCGGCTACGGTGGCGCCGCCGCCCTGGTGCAGCCGATGGCCGTCGATTCGAGCAAGACGCTGCTGTTCGGCGCGCTCGCCCACGGCTGCTGCCTGCACCTCGTCGCCGCCGAGCGCGCGACCGACGCCGGCGCCCTCGCCGACTACTTCGACCGCCACGGGATCGAGCAGCTGAAGATCTCCCCCTCCCATCTCGCGGCGCTGCACGGGGCCGCCGTGGAGCCCCGTCGCCTGCTGCCGCGGCGCTGGCTGATGCTCGGGGGCGAGGCGTCGCGCCGCCAGTGGGTGGACGAGCTCCAGCGGCTGGCGCCCGGCTGCGAGATCTGGAACCACTATGGCCCGACCGAGACGACGGTCGGGGTGCTCGCCTATCGCGTCACCGGCAGCCGCCGCCGGCCGTCGTCGCCGCGGGTGCCGATGGGCCATCCCTTGCCCGGCTGCTCGGCCTACCTGCTCGACCGCGAGGGCGAACCGGTCGCGATCGGCGTGCCGGGACAGCTCTTCATCGGCGGCCGTTACCTCGCGCGGGGCTATCTCGCGCGTCCCGAGGCGACCGCCGAGGCGTTCCTCCCGGACCCCTTCTGCGGTGCGCCCGGGGTCCGCCTCTACCGTACCGGCGACCTGGCGAGGCGCCTGCCCGACGGCGCCCTCGAGTTCCTCGGCAGAGTCGACAAGCAGCTCAAAGTGCGGGGTTTCCGCGTCGAGCCGGGAGAGATCGAGGCGGCGCTCGGGCGGCATGCGGCGGTGCGCGAGGTGGTGGTCGCAGATTGGACGGATCGCGCCGGCAACCGGCGGCTCGCCGCCTACTGGACCGTACAGCCGGGCAGCTCCGCAGGTGCCACCGAGCTGCGCCGGCACCTCAAGGACCACATCCCCGAGTTCATGATCCCGGCGGCGTTCGTGCGCCTGGCGCACCTGCCTCGGCTGCCGCACGGCAAGGTCGACCTCGGGGCCCTGCCTGAGCCGGTCCTCGAGAGCCGCGAGCGCGACTCGCTGCCGCCGGCCGGCGCCGTCGAGGAGCAGCTGGCGGCGATCTGGTGTGAGGTGCTGGGGCTCGACCGGGTGGGCGCCGGCGACGACTTCTTCGCCTTGGGCGGCGATTCGATCCTGAGCATCCAGATCGTGTCGCGGGCCAGCCGGCTGGGGCTGCGCCTCACGCCGCGACAGCTGTTCCAGCACCCGACGATCGCCGAGCTGGCGCAGGTGGCCGGCACCGCCGCTCCCGGCGCCGGCGGCGGCGAGCCGGCCGCGCTTGCCGGACCGGTGGCGCTGGGGCCGGTTCAGGCGGCCTTCTTCGCGCAAGATCTCGCCGAGCCATGGCATTTCAACCAGGCGGTGCTGCTCGAGCTGGCGCCGGCGATCACCGCCCCACGCCTCGGGCGGGCGGTCGCCGCGCTCGTCGCGCACCACGACGCCTTGCGCCACCGCTTCGCTCGCGGCCCGTGGGGATGGTCGCAGCGCGCCACCGCCGCGGAGCGCGCGCGGCTGTTCGGCCGCGTCGATCTCGCGGCGGTGCCGCGCCGCGCCGCCGCGGCCGCGCTCGCCGCCGCCGAGCAGGTGCAGGCGGGCCTCGACCTCGAGCGCGGCCCGCTGCTGCGCGCGGTGCTCTTCCACCATGGCGGCGACCGCCGCGACCGCCTGTTGCTGGTGATCCATCACCTGGTGGTTGATGCGGTGTCCTGGCGCATCCTGCTCGACGACCTGGCGCTGGCCTGCGCCCAGCTGGCGCTGGGCGGCGAGCCCGCCCTGCCCGCCCGCACCGCCTCCTACCAGCGCTGGGCGGCGGCGCTGGCGCAGCAGGCGGGTAGCGAAGCGGTGGCGGCAGAGCTCGCCTTCTGGTTGGCCGAGGAGCGCGCCGCGCCGCCGCGCTTGCCTGGCGATCAGCGGCCCGGCGAGGAGCTGGTGGCGTCGGCGCAGACCCTCACCGCCTGGCTGAGCGAAGCGGCGACGGCCCGCCTGCTGCGCGGCTCGCCCCGGATGCGGCCCTGGCGCGTCGACGCGGTCCTGCTCGCCGCGTTGGCCGCCAGCCTCCGCGACTGGACCGGGTGTGAGCAGGTGCTGGTGGACCTCGAGGGACACGGTCGCGAGGGCGTGGTGGACCACCTCGACGTGACGCGCACCGTCGGCTGGTTCACCGCCGTCTTCCCCGTCCGGCTGGATCTCGCCGGCGCCCGCCGGCCGGCGGAGGTGGTGGAACGGGCGAGCAGACGGCTCGGCGAGCTCTCCGCTCACGGCCTGGCCTATGGCATCGCGCGCTTCCTCGGCGGCGAGCCGGCGATCGCGGAGCGGCTGGGGCGGATCCGGCCCGAGGTGAAGCTCAACTATCTTGGCCAGCTCGAGGCGCGAGGCGGGCTCGCGTCCGGCTGGTTCCGGCCGCTGCAGGAACCGGCCGGCGCGCCGCGCAGCCCGCGCGGCCGGCGCGGTCATCGCCTCGAGCTCGCCGCGGCGGTGGTCGAGGGACGCCTCCGGCTGGACTGGACCTGCTCCCGGGCGCTCCATGCCGCCGGCACCGTCGGCGAGCTGGCGGCGAGCTGCTGCCGCTTCGTCGAGCGGTTGCTCGAGGACACGGCGGCGCCGGCGGCAGCGGGCACCGCAACCCGGGAGGCGCACGGCCTGACGCCGGCCGAGCTGCAGGCGGTTCTCGGCGAGTTCGAGTTCGAGGCGGATGGATGATGGCCGAGAACGTCGAAGACGTCTTCCCGATGACCTCGCTGCAGGAGGTCATCCTGTTCCATGCCCTGCAGCCGGGGGAAGGGCTCTACCTGTCGCAGATCGCCTGCCGCCTGCGCGGCCTCGACGTGCCGGCGTTCGAGCGCGCCTGGCGGCAGGTGGTGAACCGGCACGCCAGCCTCCGCTCGGCTTTCGTCTGGAGGTCCACCGAGAGACCGCTGCAGGTCGTGGCGCGGCGGGTGGGAGTGCCCTTCCATCACGAGGACTGGAGCGGGCTCCCCGAGGGCGAGGAGGAGGGCCGGCTGGCGGAGCTCCTGCGCGCCGACCGCAGCCGCAGCCTGCAGCTGTCGCGGGCGCCGCTGATGCGCCTCGCGCTGATGCGCCTCGCCGGCGGCCGCCATCTCATGGTCTGGACCTACCACCATCTGATCCTCGACGGTTGGTGCCGGTCGCTGGTGCTGCGCGAGGTGCTCGCTTGCTACGCGGCCGGCGTGCGCGGCGGCGAGCCGGCGCTGCCGCCGAGCCAGCCGTACCGGCGCTACGCCGACTGGCTGGGGAGGCAGGATCTCGGCCGCGCCGAGGCCTTCTGGCGCCGGCGGCTTGCCCCCTGTCACGAGCCCACGGCGCTGCCGCTGCCGGCGCCTGCCGCTGCCGCCGCGGGCGAGCCTTTCGGCGCCCGCGCGATCCTGTTGCCGGCGCCGGTGGTGGCGTCGCTCAGGGCGCTCGCCGCCGGCGCGCGCTTGACCCCGGCCACCGTGGCGCAGGGCGCCTTCGCGATCCTCCTGGCGCGCTACTGCGGGCAGGAGCGCGTGCTCTTCGGCACCGTGGTGGCGGGCCGCGCCGGCGACCTCGAGGGCATCGAGTCGATTGTGGGCCTGATGGCCAACACCCAGCCGGTCGTCGGCGCCCCGGCGCCGGAGCTTGGCCTGCTCGCCTGGCTCGCCGGCTTCCAGGAGGAGCTGCTCGAGCAGCGTCTCTACGAGCACTGCCCGCTGTCGCAGGTGCAGAAGTGGGCGCCGCACCTGCGGCCGGGCCGGCCGCTGTTTCACGCCATGTTCGCGTTCCAGAGCTATCCCGGGATCGGCGCGATCCCCGCCGTGGAGGGCTTCGAGATCGGCGAGGTCGAGGCGCACGAGCGGGCCAGCGTGCCGCTGGCGCTGGCCGTCGAGCCGGGTGCGGCCTGGCGGCTCGCCGTCGCCTACGACCGGCGCCGGTTCGCGGACGCCGCCGTGCTGCGCCTGCTCGCCCACTTCCGCGAGCTGCTCGCCAGCATGGCGGCGCGGGCCGGGAGCCCGGGGATGCGGGTCGGCGATCTCGACCTGCTCGGCCCTGGCGAGCGGGCGCAGCTGCTCTGGGAGTGGAACGACGCCGCCGGCGGGTGCGAGGAGCGCGCGCCGCGGCGCTTCCAGGCGGCGCACCAGCTGGTCGCGGCGTGGGCGGCGGCGGCGCCCGCGGCACCGGCGGTGGTCTGGGCGGCTGGCGAATGGAGCTACGGCGATCTGGCCGAGCGCGCGGGCCGACTGGCGCGGCGACTCGCGGCGCTCGGGGTCGGCCCCGAGGTCGTCGTGGCCCTGGTCCTCGGGCGCTCCACGGATCTGCTGGTCGCCCTGCTGGCCGTGCTCGAGGCAGGCGGTGCCTTCTTGCCCCTCGATCCGGCCTACCCGGCGGCGCGGCTTGCCTATCTGGTGGGCGATTCGCGCGCCGCGATGGTGCTGGCGCGCCGCGACGAGGCGGCGCGGCTGCCGGCGGACCTTGCGTGCCCGGTGGTGTGGATCGACGCCGCCGCGGCGCCTGCGGAGGTGGCGCGCGCCGGCGGCGAGCGGGCGGTCGATCCTGCCGGCCTGGCCTACGTCTTCTATACCTCGGGCTCGACCGGCCTGCCCAAGGGCGTGGGCGTGTCCCAGAGCACGCTGGTCGACTTCGCCCTCGAGATGGGGAGGCAGCTCGGCCTCGGGCCGGGCGACCGCATGCTGCAGTTCGCCTCGCCCGCCTTCGACGTGCTGATCGAAGAGGTCTTCCCGGTCTGGCTGCGCGGCGGCGCCGTCGTCGTGGCGGACGGCGGCGAGCTGGTCGCGCCGCATCGCCTGGGCGCCGCGATGAGGGCGCTCGGCGTGACGGTCGTCGAGTTGCCCGCCGCTTTCTGGCAGCTGTGGGTGGAGGAGCTGGCGGCGGGGGAGACGGCGCTGCCACCCGGTCTGCGGCTGGTCCTGGTGGGCGCGGAGAAGCCGCGGCGCGAACGGCTGGCAGACTGGCGGCGCACCGGCGTGCCGCTGATCTACGTCTTCGGCCTGACCGAGACCGGAGTGACCTCGAGCCTGCACCGCTGCGACGCGATGGTGGACGGCGAGCTGCCGATCGGGCGGCCGGTCTGCGGCGCCCGCCTCTACGTCGTCGATGCGCGCGGGGAACCGGTGCCGGCGGGCGTGCCCGGCGAGCTGTGGATCGGCGGCGCGGGCGTCGCCCGCGGTTACCTGGGCCGCCCGCGGGAAACCGCAGCGCGCTTCCTGCCGGACCGCTTCGGTGAGCGGCCGGGCGCCCGCTTGTATCGCACCGGCGACCTGGTGCGCTGCCGGCTGGACGGCGAGCTCGAGCTCCTCGGCCGCATCGACGACCAGGTCAAGATCCGCGGCTTCCGCGTCGAGCTGGGAGAGGTCGAGGCGGCCTTGCGTCACCATCCGGCGATCGCCGACGCGGCGGTGGTGGCGCACGGCGATGGCGACGGAGCAGGCGAGCGGCGGCTGGTCGCCTACCTGCGGCCGGCCGCGGATCATGCGCCGGCGGCGCCAGGCGGCGCGGCGGCGGGCGCGCTGCTCCGCGAGCGCCGCCTCGAGCTGTGGCCCTCCCATGGCGAGCATGCGGTCTACGACCCGGCCCTGTATCGCCGCATGGCGCAAGACGAGGAGCGCAACCGCCGCTATCGCGAGGCGATCCGCCGGCGGGTACCGGGCAAGCTGGTCCTCGACGTGGGAACCGGGGGCGAGGCGGTGCTGGCGAGGTTCTGCGCCGAGGCCGGGGCGGCCCGCGTCTATGCCGTCGAGCGCTCGCCGGCAGCCTGCACCGCGGCGCGGCAGCTGGTGGCGCAGCTCGGACTGGCCGAGCGCATCGAGGTGATTCTGGGCGACGCCACCGAGTGCGAGCTGCCGGAGCGAGTCGACGTCTGCGTGTCGGAGCTCATCGGCTCGATTGGCGGCGCCGAGGGCGCCGCCGCGATCCTCAACCGGGTACGGCAGCGGTGCCTCGCGCCCGGAGGCCAGATGGTGCCCAGCCGCTGCCTGACGCGGATCGCGGCCGTCGAGCTGCCGGAGGCGTTGCGCGAGCGGCCGCGCTTCGGGCAGCTGGCTGCGCACTACACGGGCAAGCTGCTCGAGCAGCTCGGCCAGGACGCCAACCTGCGCGTCTGCGTGCGTCATCTGGCGGCGGCGGCGCTGCTCTCGGATACCGGCGTCTTCGAGGAGCTCGACTTCGCCCATGAGCTGGCGGAGAGCTATGACCGCGAGGTCAGGCTGCGCATCTTGCGCCCCGGGCGGCTGGACGGGTTCCTGGTCTGGATCGAGCTCGAGCCGGAGGCCGGCGATGCGGTGAGCGGATGGACGCACGATAGCTCCTGGCTGCCGTTGCTGCTGCCGGTCTTCGCCGGCGGCGAGGCGGTCGAGGCCGGAGACGAGATCGCGGCACGGGCGGCAGCGTCGCCGTCGGCCGACGGCATCCATCCGGACTACCGCCTGGAGGGGGAGCTGCGGCGCGCCGGCGGCGCCACGGCGGAGTTCTTGGTTCGCTCGCCGTATCGCGAGCCGCTGGGGGACGATGCGTGGTTCGCCCGCCGGCTGCTCGCCGGCTACCGGCGCGGCGAGCGCGCCGAGGAAGGGCGGACGATCGCCCACCAGGACTTGCGCGGCTGGCTGGCGGCGCGGCTGCCGGATTTCATGCTGCCCTCCGCCTTCGTCGCGCTCGCCGCGCTGCCGCTCACCCCCAACGGCAAGCTCGACCGCCAGGCGCTGGCGGCACTGGCCCTGCGCCCCGCCCAGGACCGGCCGGGCGATTCGCCGGCGCCGCGCAACCTGGCCGAGACCACGCTGCTCGGCTGCTGGCGGGAGGTGCTGGGAGTCGAGGCCATCGGCATCCACGACAACTTCTTCGATCTCGGCGGCGACTCGATCCTGAGCCTGCGGATCGCCGCGAGCGCCCATCGCCGGGGCCTCGAGATCGCTCCCATGGCACTGTTCCAGCACCAGACGGTCGCCGCGCTGGCCGCGTCGCTGGCGACGCTTGCCGGCGGCCACCGGCCGGCCTCGCCGCCGGCCCCGGCCGGCGTCGCGGCGCCGCCGCTCACCCCGATCCAGCGCTGGTTCTTCGACCAGGATCTCCCCGAGCGCAGCTGGTGGAATATGCCGCTGCTGCTGCAGCCGGCGTCCGAGCTGACGCCGGGACGGGTGCGGCCGGCCCTGGATCTGCTGGTCGAGGCGCACGAAGCCCTGCGCCTGCGCTTCGTGCGCAATCCGCAAGGAGGCTGGTCGCAGGAGGTGGCCGCCGGCCCGTTGCGCGCGCCCTTCTGCCGCATCGACCTGGGGAAGCTGCCGGCGTCGCGGCAGCCGGGAGGGCTGGCCGCGGCCGCCGCCCAGGCGCAGCGCGGCCTGGATCTCGCCACGCCGCCGCTGCTGCGGGCGATCTGGTTCGAGGGCCTCGGCGGCGACGGCCCGGCCGAGGCCGCCGCCGGCGCGGCCGGCACGCGCCTGCTGCTCGTCGCGCACCACCTGATCGTGGACGCCGTCTCGTGGCAGATCCTGACCGCGGACCTCGAGACGGCATGCGCCGACCTGCTGCGCGGCGGCCGTCTCACGCCACCGCCGCCGGCGACGCCGTGGAGCGCCTGGGCGGCACGGCTTGCCGAGCTGGCGGCCGGCGGCGCTGTCGCGGCGGAGGCGGCGATCTGGCTCGCGGCCGCCGGCCAGCCGCTGCCGCCGCTGCCGGTGGACCTGCCGGGCGGCGACAATCGCGCGTCCGCGTCCGCGTCGGTCACCGTCACCCTCGAGGCGCCGCCGACTGCGGCGCTGCTGCGGCGCGTCCCCAGGGCCTACCGGACCCAGATCCAGGAGGTGCTGCTCGCGGCGCTGCTGCGCGCCTTCGCGAGCTGGACCGGCCAGGCCGCGCTCGCCGTCGAGCTCGAGAGTCACGGCCGCGAGGAGCTGTTCTCCGGCCTCGATCTCGCGCGCACCGCCGGCTGGTTCACCGCCGCCTACCCGGTGCGCCTCGAGCGCTCGCCGGCGGGGACGCCCGGCGAGGACCTGCGGGCGGTCAAGGAGCGGCTGCGCGCCGTGCCGCGGGGAGGCATCGGCCATGGCCTGCTGCGCTACCCGGTCACGGGCGCTGCCCCGGCCGCGCTCGCCGCGCTGCCCCGGCCGGAGGTGCTGTTCAACTACCTCGGACAGATCGACGCCGGGCGCAGCGGCCAGGGTCTCTTCGGCCTGGCCGCCGACGCCATCGGGCCGGCGATCGGCCCGCGCTCACCGCGCGGGCACCTGCTGGAGGTCAACTGCCGGGTCGCGGCCGGGCGTCTCGCGGTGCGCTTCACCTACTCGGCGCAGCTGCACCGGCGCGCCACCGTGGAGGCCCTGGCGCAGACCTACCTCGACCAGCTGCGGGAGATCATTGCGCACTGCGAGGCGGTGCCCCGCACGGTGCCCTCGCCTGCCGATTTCCCGCTCGCCCGGCTCGACCTGGCGGCGCTCGACGGCGTCATCGCCCGCTTCACCTCCGAGGTCGAGGACGTCTATCCGCTGGCGCACTCGCAACGGGGGATGCTCTTTCACACCCTGCTCGAACCAGACGCCGGCGCCTACGTGGCGCAGTTCGTCTTCGCCCTGCGTCGGGCCGTGCCCGCGGGCGACCTCGAGCGTGCCTGGCGGCATGTCGTGGAGCGCACTCCCGTGCTGCGCACCGCCCTGCTCTGGGAGGGCCTCGACCAGCCGCTGCAGGTGGTGCTGCGCGAGGCCGACGCGCGCTGGACGGTGGAGGACTGGACCGGCCTCGACGAGAGCGCCGCGGCGGCGCGCCTGCAGGCCCACCTCGCCGAGGACCGCCGCCGCGGCTTCGACCCGGCGCGGCCGCCGCTCGCCCGCATCGCCCTGCTGCGGCGCGACGGCGCGGAGGACTGGCTGGTCTTCAGCCTGCACCAGGCGGCGCTGGATGGCTGGAGCCTGCCGCTGCTCTTCGAGGACCTCTTCGCCAGCTGCGACGCCGCGGGCCCTGCCGGCCCGCCGGCGCCCGCGCCGCGGCCGCCGTACCGGGACTACATCGCCTGGCTTGCCGCTCGCGACCTGGCCGCGGCCGAGCCCTTCTGGCGCCGCCTGCTGGCAGGCTTCGCCCAGCCCACGGTGCTCGCCTTCGAGCCGCCGCCACCCGACGGGGCCGAGGGCCACGGCGCCATCCGCGTGGTCCTCCCCATGGACCTCCGGCTACGGCTCCTGGGCTTTGCGCGGCAGCATCGGCTCACCCTCAACACCCTGGTGCTGGGGGCCTGGGCGCTGCTGCTGGGCCGTGCCGGCGGCGAGGAAGACGTGGTCTGCGGCAGCACCGTCTCGGGCAGGCCGCCGGAGCTGCCGGGAGTCGAGGCGATGATCGGCCTGTTCATCAACACGCTGCCCGTCCGCGCCGCGACGGCCGGCGCGCAGCCGCTGCTGGCATGGCTCCGCGAGCTGCAGGGCCAGCAGCAGGAGGCGCAGTGCCATGCGCACGTGCCGCTGGTCGATCTCCAGCGGTGGGCGCCGATCGCCCCCGGCCGGCAGCTCTTCGAAAGCCTGGTGGTGTTCGAGAACTATCCCCTGGAACCGACCACCGGCGAGCGCTGGCGAGACCTCGGCCTGCGCCGCCTCCTGATCGAGGAGCAGACCCATTTCGCCCTCACCCTGATCGTCCATCCGGAACCGGATCTCCGGCTCACCGCGCTCTTCTCGCGCCGCCGGGTGAGCGCGGCCGGCCTGCGCCGCGCGCTCTCGCACCTCGAGCGGCTACTGGCCGGCTTCGTTGCCGCGGGCGCGGCGGCCACGGCGACGCTCGCCGACCTGCAGCCGCTCGCCGCGGCCGAGCGCCACCAGCTGCTGCGGGAGTGGAACGACAGCGAGCGCCGCCGCGACGAGGGGCTCTCGCTCCCCGGCCTGTTCGCCGACCAGGCAGCGCGGACGCCGGACGCCGTCGCGGTGAGCGCCGAGGACCGCCAGCTTACCTACCGCGAGCTGGCTGGACAGGCGGCCCGGCTGGCCGGGCGCTTGCGCGCCGCCGGCGCGGCGCCCGAGCAGCCCATCGGGATCTGCCTCGAGCGCTCGCTCGAGATGGTGGTCGGCGTGCTGGGGATCCTCGCTGCCGGCGCGCCCTACCTGCCGCTCGACCCCGAGAATCCGGCGCGCCGACTCGACGCCGTCATCGCGGAGGCCGGGATCTCCCTGATCGTCACCGCCGGCGACGCGGCCTCGGCGGCGGCGCCGACCGGCGTGCGCCGGATCGCGCTCGACCGCCCGCAGGCGGCAGCGGCGCTCGGCTCGCCGCCGCCGCCGGTGCCGGTCGGCGCCGAGAGCGCGGCTTACGTGATCTTCACCTCCGGCTCGACCGGCCAGCCGAAGGGAGCGATCAACTCCCACCGCGCCATCTGCAACCGCCTGCTCTGGATGCAGGAGCAGCGCCCGCTGCGGGCCGACGACCGCGTGCTGCAGAAGACCCCTTTCGGCTTCGACGTCTCGGTCTGGGAGCTGTGCTGGCCGCTCATCGCGGGCGCGCGGCTGGTCATGGCGCGGCCGGGCGGGCATCGCGACCCCGCCTACCTGCGGCGGACGATCGCGCGCGAGGCCATCACCACCCTCCACTTCGTGCCCTCGATGCTGCACGCCTTCCTCGCCGAACCGGGGCTCGAGGCTTGCGCCTCGCTGCGCCTGGTTATCGCCAGCGGCGAGGCGCTCGGCGCCGATCTCGCGGCGCGCTGCCAGGTAGCCCTGCCGGCGGAGCTGCACAACCTCTACGGACCGACGGAGACGGCGGTGGAAGTCACGTCCTGGCGCTGCGATCCGTCGGCGCTGCCACGGTCGCTGCCAATCGGCCGCCCGATCTCGAACCTGCGGCTCCACGTCCTCGCCCCCGACCTTGCGCCGGTCGCCGCGGGCGTCGCCGGCGAGCTCTTCATCGGCGGCCGCGGGGTGGGACGCGGCTACCTCGGCCAGCCCGCCCTGACCGCCGAGCGCTTCATCCCCGATGCGCTCGGCCCCGGCCGGGGCGAGCGCCTGTACCGCACCGGCGATTGGGCGCGCCACCGGCTCGACGGTGCGCTCGAGTTCCTCGGCAGGCGTGATCAGCAGGTCAAGGTGCGCGGTTTCCGCGTCGAGCTCGGCGAGATCGAGGCGGCGCTGCGGCAGCATCCCGGAGTCGGCGACGCGGCGGCGGCGGTGTGGGCGGACGCCGCCGGCGCCAACCACCTCGCCGCCTACTACGTGCCGGCCGCGGCGCCGCTCGCCGCCGCCGAGCTGCGCGCGTTCCTCGGCCGGCTGCTCCCCGCTCCCCTGGTGCCGGGCGTCTGCGTGCCGCTCGCGGCGCTGCCGCTGTCGCCCAATGGCAAGCTCGACCGCCGGGCGCTGCCGCCGGTCGGCGCGCCTGCCGAGACGGCGAGTGAGGCGGCCGGCAGGGCGCTGCGGCCGGGACTCGAGGAGCGGCTGGAGGCGATCTGGGCAGGCGTCTTGGGGCGCCAGCGGATCGGCGCCTTCGCCAACTTCTTCGAGCTCGGCGGCGATTCGATCCAGGCCATGCTGGTGGTCTCGCGGGCTGCCCGTGCCGGCCTGCGCCTCACCGCCAAGAGCCTGTTCGAGCATCCGACCATCGCCGGCCTGGCAGCGGCGATCGCGCCGGACGCGACCAGCGCGGTTGCAGCCGGCGGTGCGGCCGGTGCCGGCGCCATCGCCGGCGCGGTGCCGCTGACCCCGGTGCAGCACTGGTTCTTCGAGCACCAGATGGCAAACTTCTCCCACTTCAACCTGGCGACGCTGCTCGCCGCCCGCGAGCCCCTCGCCGCCCCGGCGCTGGCCCGCGCCGTCGCGCTGCTGGTCGCCCATCACGACGCGCTGCGGCTGCGCTTCCGGCGCGAGGGCGGCGGCTGGCGCCAGTTCAATGCCGAGGCCGAGCCTCACTGCGTCTTCTCCCTGATCGACCTCTCCGTCCTGCCGGCGGCGACCGGCGCCGCTGCGCTGCGCGCGGCGCAGGAGCAGCTGGCGGTCGGCCTCGACATCGTGCATGGACCCCTGGTGCGGGTCGCCCTGCTGCGCCGCGGCGGCGACGAGCCCGACCGCCTGCTGCTCACCGCTCATCACCTGGCGACCGATGCGGTGTCCGGGCGCATCCTGATCGAGGACCTGGCGGCGGCCTACCGCCAGGCGAGGCGCGGGCTGCCGCCGGCGCTGCCGCCCAAGACGACCGCATTCAAGGCCTGGGCCGAGCGGCTCGCCGCGCACGCCGCCGCTGCCGCCGGCGCGCCGGCGGCCGAGATCGCCGAGCTCGAGCGCGATCTCGCCTACTGGGCGGCGGACGGCCACCACTGGCCACCGCGGCTGCCGGTGGATTTTCCCGGTGGCGAGAACCTCTCCGGCTCCTTCCGCACCGTGCGCTGCCGGCTCGGCGGGGACGAGGTGGAGACCCTCGCCGCCAGCAGCCTGGCGGCCTATGGCATGCAGCTCGGCGAGGTGGTGCTCACCGCCCTGGCGCTCGCCGCCACGGCGTGGTCCGGCCAACCCGCGTTGCTGGTGGACGTGGAGCGGCACGGGCGCGAGGACCTCTTCCCCGGGCTGGACCTGTCGCGCACCGTGGGCTGGTTCACGGTCATCCACCCGGTGCTCCTGGCGCCGGGCGCGGCGGAGCCCGGCGCCGCCCTGCGCGCGGTCAAGGAGCAGCTGCGGCGGGTCCCGCATCATGGCATCGGCTACGGCCTGCTGCGCTACCTGCGGCCGGGAGACGAGCGCGGCGAGCGGCTGCGCGCCCGCCCGCAGGCGGGTGTGCTGTTCAACTTCCTCGGCCGCATCGACGGGCACGACGAGGGCAGCGAAGGCGCGGCGCTCTTCGCGGATCTCGGTGAGCCCGGGGCGCCGGCCACCGATCCGCTGGCGCGGCGCCCCCACCTGCTGCGCGTGGACGCCTGGACCGCCCGCGGCCGGCTCGAGGCGGTCGTCGCCTATAGCCAGAACCTGTTCCGCGGCTCGACCATCGAGAGCCTGGTCGCGGCGCTCGGCGCCAGCTTGCGGGAGATCCAGCGGCATCTCGAGTTGCCGGCGGCCGGCGGCTACACCCCTGCGGATTTCAACCTCGTCGAGCTGCGGACCGAGCAGCTCGAGCGGCTGGCGAGCAAGTACCGGACGAGGAGCGTCCCCGGATGACCGGCGCGATCGAGGACATCTATCCGCTGTCGCCGACGCAGCGCGGGATGCTCGCACACTTGCTGAGCGAGCCCAGGTCGCGGGCCTATTTCGAGCAGTTCCACTGCGAGCTGCGCGGCGTGCTGGACGGCGACGCCTTCGCCGCCGCCTGGCAGGCGGTGGTCGCGCGGCAGCCGGTGCTGCGCACCACGTTCGACTGGGAGGAGGCCGACGAGCCGCTGCAGGTGGTGCTGCGCGAGGCGCCGCTGCCGTTCCCTCGCCTGGACTGGCGCGGCCTCTCCGCCGAGGAGAGCGACCGCCGCCTGCGCGAGTTCCTGCGCCAGGACCGCGAGCGCGGCTTCTCGCTGACCGAGCCGCCGCTGATGCGCCTGGTGCTGATCCAGCTGGCCGAGGACCGCCACCGCTTCGTCTGGAGCCACCATCACCTGCTGCTCGACGGCTGGTGCCGGCCGCTGCTGTTCGACGAGGTGCTCACCCTCTACGAGGCGGCGCGGTGCGGCGCCGCGCCCAGGCTCGGCCCGGTGCGGCCGTTCCGCGACTACATCGCCTGGCTGCAAGCACAGGACGCCGCCGCCACCGAGGCGTTCTGGCGCGGCCAGCTGCGGGGCTACGGCGGCGCCGACCTGGCGGCGTGCATGGCGGCGCCGGGGAGGAGCGGCGAGCGGGCCGGCGAGGACAACGAGCAAGCGCGCCTGTGCGCCGGCTTCAGCCGGGAGCTCGAGGCCTCGGCGCGCCGCCACGGCGTCACCCTGAACACTCTCGTCCAGGCCGCCTGGGCTCTGCTGCTCAGCCGCTACGGCGGCGGCGACGACCTGGCCTTTGGCATCGTGGTCTCGGGCCGCCCGCCCGAGCTCGCGGGCGTCGAGTCGATGGTCGGGCTGTTCATCAACTCGCTGCCCCTGCGGCTGAGGGTCCCCTGGGAGCTGTCGCTCGCCTCCTGGCTGCCGGAGCTGCAACGCCAATCCTTCGGCATCCTCGAGCACAGCCATGTGTTCCTGGGCGACCTGCGGCGCTGGTGCGAGCTGCCGCCTGGGAGGCGGCTGTTCGATGCGCTGCTGGCCTTCCAGAACTTTCCCGTGGACCAGGCGCTCGCCGACCGCATCGGCATCGAGGTGGCGGCGAGCGGCACGTTCGAGCTCTCGGAGTTCCCGCTCAGCCTGGTCGTCGAGCCGGGACCCCGCATCGGCCTCTGGCTCGGCTTCGATTGCCGCGTCGTCGGACGCGCCATGGCGGCGAGGATGCTGCGCCAGTACGAGGGCCTGCTGCGCGCCATGGTGGCGGCGCCGGCCGGCAGGCTGCGCGATTTCGAGGTGCTCACGGCAAGCGAGCGCTGGCAGCTGCTCGGCGAGTGGAACGACACCGGCGAGCCGCCGGCTGCCCGGTTGACGGTCCCCGCCGCGGTCGCCGAGCGGGCGCGCCGGACGGGTGAGGCCATGGCGGTGCTGGCCGAGGGGCGGGCGGTGAGCTACCGCGAGCTGCTGGCGCGGGCCGGCGGCATCGCCCGGGCGTTGCGTGCCGCCGGCCTGCCGCCCGGAGCCATCGTGGCCGTGCTGGTGGAGCGCACGCCGGAGCATCTCGCCGCGCTGCTCGGCGTGCTGCTGGCAGGCGCGGCGGTGCTGCCGCTGGACCCCGCCTACCCGCGGCAGCGGCTGCGCGCGCTGCTCGACGACTCGCGCGCCGCGGCGCTGCTCGGCGCCCGGACGGCGGAGAGCGCAGAGCTGGCCGGCCCCGGCCTGCGCCTGATCGACCTGGCAGCGGTGCCCGCGGCCGCCGCGCCCGACGCGGGAGCCGAGTCGCCGGGCCTGGGGGACCTCGCCTGCGTCTTCTACACCTCGGGCTCGACCGGCAGGCCCAAGGGGGTCGCCCTGGACCACCGGGCGCTCGCCTGGTTTGCCCTGGAGATGGCGGCGCGCCTCGACCTGTCGCAGCGTGACCGCATGCTGCAGTTCGCCTCCCCGGCCTTCGACGTGCTGCTCGAGGAGCTCTTCCCGGTGTGGCTGCGCGGCGGCGCCGTGGTGCTCGAGAGCTCCAAGACCCTGGGCTCGCCGGCCGCCATGGCCGCGGCGATGCGCGAGCGGGGCGTCACCGTCGCGGAGCTGCCCGCGCCCTACTGGCATGCCTGGGTGAGCGAGATGGAGCAGGCGGGCGCCAGCCCGCCGGCCTCCCTGCGGTTACTGCTGGTGGGTGCCGAGAAACCTGCCGTCGATCGCCTCGCGGCCTGGCAGCGATACGGGATACCGCTGCTCTACGTCTTCGGGCTCACCGAGACGGCGGTGACCTCCTCGTGCCACCTGCTGGCCCCCCGCCAGGCGCTCACCGGCGAGCTGCCGATCGGCCGCCCGCTGCCGGGCGTGCGCTACTACGTGAGCGACGCCGGCGGCGGCGCGGCGCCGCTCGGCACCCAGGGCGAGTTGCAGATCGGCGGCGCGGGCGTGGCCGTGGGCTACCTGGGCCGGCCGGAGGCGACCGCGGAGCGCTTCGTGCCCGACCCCTTCTCGAGCGAGCTCGGGGCCAGGCTCTATCGCACCGGCGACCTGGTGCGGCACCGGCCGGACGGGGCGCTGGAGCTCCTGGGCAGAGCCGACGCGCAGGTCAAGGTGCGCGGTTTCCGCATCGAGCTCGGCGAGATCGAGGCGGCGATGCGCCAGGTCGCAGGGGTGGCGGGCGCGGCGGTGGCGCTCCGCGCGCAGGCGGCGGGGGAGCCGCAGCTCACGGGCTACGTCTGCCCGGGTCCGGGCTGGTCCGTGGCGGGGCCGGCCGCCGAGTCCCAGCCCGGCGCCCTGCTGCGCGAGCCGCTCGCCGAGGGCCGCACGATCACGGCGCAGGAGCTGCGCGCCCACCTGCGGCAACTGCTGCCCGATCACATGGTGCCGGCGGTCTACGTGGCGATCCCCTCCCTGCCGCTGACCGCCAACGGCAAGCTCGACCGCCGCGCGCTGCCGGCGCCGCCGGCGCCGGCGGGGCTGCCCGCGGCCACCGGCCTGGCGGCGGGCGCGCCGAGCAACGAGGTGGAGGCGCTGCTCGCTGGCATCTTCTGCGAGGTCCTGGGGTTGCCGGCGGTCGGCATCCACGACAACTTCTTCGAGCTCGGCGGCGATTCCATCCTGAGCATCCAGGTGGCGGCGCGCGCCCGCCGGTACCGTATCGAGCTCGCCCCCTGGCAGCTGTTCGAGCAGGACACGATCGCCAAGCTCGCCGCCATGGTGGCCGCACAGCGCGCCGCCAAGGCCGCGGGCGCTGCCGCCACGCCGGCCGCCGCCGCCGGTCCCGCCTCGCCGGCTCCCACTGCCGCCGGCGCTCCGCCGGCGCTCACGCCGATCCAGCGCTGGTTCTTCGCTCAGGACCTGCCGCAACCCGCGCACTGGAACATGTCGCTGCTGCTTGCCCCTACGCGCCGGCTGGCGCCGGGTCTGGTGCGCCACGCCCTTGGCGAGGTGGCGGCGCGCCACGAGGCGCTCGCCTGCCGCTTCGTGCGCTTGGACGGCGCCTGGAGCTGCCAGCTCGACGCCGCCCGCCCGGCGCCGGCGCTGGCCGCGATCGACCTGTCGCGGCTGCCGGTGGGCGCCTGGCAGGCGGCCCTCGCGGACGCTGCCGGGCAGGTCCAGCGTGGCTTCGACCTCGGGCGCGCCCCACTGCTCGCCGCCGCCTGGTTCGAGATCCCGGCGGGCGACGCGCGGCTGCTCCTCGCCGCCCACCACCTCGTCGTGGACGCGGTTTCCTGGCGCATCCTCGTCGACGAGATGGACACCGCCTGCGGCCAGCTGCTGCGCGGCGAGGCGGTTGACCTCGCCGCCGAGCCGATCGGCTTCGGCGCCTGGTCGCTCCAGCTCGCTGCCGTCGCCGGCTCGCCGGCGCTCGCCGCGGAAGGCGACTACTGGCTCGCCGGCTCGCGCCTCTCGGTGGCCCCGCTGCCCGTCGATCTGCCGGCGGGCCGCAACCTCGAGAGCGCCGCGGCGTCGGTACGGTTGATGCTGCCGGCGGCCGCCGCGAGCGGCGCCCTCCACGCCGGCGCCGATGGCTCCGGCAGCCAGGCGCAGGACCTGCTGCTCACCGCCCTGGCGCGTGCGGTGCGGCGCTGGACCGGGCGGCGCCACCTGCTCGTGGACCTCGAGGGGCATGGCCGCGAGGGGCTGCTCGCGGGCGTCGATCCCTCGCGGACGGTGGGCTGGTTCGCGACCGTCTACCCGGTGCTGCTCGAGGCGGCGGACGGCGATCCGGCGCTGACCCTGGCGGCGGTGCGGCAAGAGCTTCGCGCCGTCCCGCGCCGCGGCATCGGCCATGGGCTGCTGCGCTGGCTGGGGAGCGAGGAGCAGCGCGCGGCGCTCGCCGGCATGCCGGCGGCGGAGCTGTCGTTCAACTACCTGGGGCGGGTCGCCGGCGGCGGTCCCGAGGCGGGCGCCCTCTTCCGCCTGGCGCCGGAGCGCATCGGGCCCGGGGTGAGCCCCGACGGGTCTCGCGCCCACCTGCTCGAGATCAACGCCTGGCTGGGGGAGGCCGGTCTCGAGATCGAGTGGACGTTCAGCGCCGAGGTGCACCGCCGCGCCACCATCGAGCAACTGGCCGCCGACCAGCTGTGCGAGCTGCGGGCATTGCTGGCGCCACGCCCCGCCTCCGGCCGGCGCGCCCGCGGGCCGGCCGATTTCCCGCTCGCCGCCCTGGACCAGGCCGCGTGCGACCGCTTGCAGAGCGCGCTCGCGGGCCGCGGCGAGGTGGAGGACGTGTACCTGCAATCGCCGCTGCAGCAGGGCATGCTGCTCCACGGCCTGCTCTCTCCCGGTGCCGGCATGTACGTGGCGCAGCTGATCTGCGAGCTCACCGGCGAGATCGACGTGCCGGCGATGACCGCCGCCTGGCGCCAGGTCGTCGACCACCACCCGGTGCTGCGCACCGCCTTCTTCTGGGAGGAGCTGAAGCAGCCCGTCCAGGTGGTCTTCCGCCGGGTCGCCATGGAATGGGCGGAGATCGACCTCGCGCGGCTGCCCGAGACGGCGCGGGAGGAGAGCTTCGAGGAGTACCTGCTGGCGGACCGGCGCCGCGGCTTCGACGCCGCTGCTGCGCCGCTGCTGCGCCTCTGCCTGTGCCGCCTCGGCTCGCACCGTCGCCGTCTGCTGTTCACCTTCCACCAGATGCTGCTCGACGGCTGGAGCCTGCCGTTGGCCCTGGCCGACGCGCTGAGCGCGTACGAGGCGGCGCTCGGCGGCAAGGCGGCCGAGCTGCCCGCGAGGCGGCCCTACCGGGACTACATCGCGTGGTGGTTGCGGCAGGACGCCGGCGAGGCGGCGGCCTACTGGCGGCGCGCGCTGGCCGGCGCTCGGCCTGCGCCGCTACCGCGCGACTCCTGGCCGCCGCTGGCGGCGCCGGCGCCGCCAGCGGCGGGCCGGGCGGGCGACTACGCCGAGGAGCGCCTGCGCCTGCCCGAGCGGCGGCTCGTCGAGCTGCAGGACTTTGCGCGCCACCACCGCGTGACTCTCGCCTCGCTGGCGCAAGCCGCCTGGGGCCTCGTTCTCGGCCGCCTGAGCGCCGCCACCGAGGCGATCCTGGGCATCGTCGTCGCCGGGCGGCCCGAGGAGCTCGAGGGCATCGAGTCGGCCGTCGGGCTGTTCATCAACACGCTGCCGCTCCGGGTGCCGCTCGACGGCGCCCTGGCGGTCGCCGATTGGCTGCGCGAGGTGCAACGTCGCGGCGCCGAGATGCGCCGTTACCAGCACACCCCGCTGGCCGAGGTCCAGAGCTGGGCCGGCGTGACGCCGGGCCGGCCGCTGTTCGAGAGCATCCTGGTGTTTCAGAACTACCCGGTGGCGACGGTGCTCGCCGAGCGCTGGCAGGCGCTGGGCGTCGGCGCCGCCCGCACCTGCGAGCAGACCCACTACGACCTGACGCTGGTGGTCGAGCCGGTGCGCGAGTTGCAGCTGACCATCTCCTACCCGCGGGCCAGCTTCCGGCGCCCGACGGTGGCGCGCCTGTTGCGGCAGCTGCAGGCGGTGCTCGACGACCTGCCGCGGGCGGCGCGAGTGGCCGCGCTGGGCGGGCTCCGGGCACCCGAACGGCACCAGCTGCTGGTCGAGTGCAACGACGTCCCTGCCGGCGGCGAGCCCGTCCCGGTGGTCGAGGCCTTCCTGCGCCACGCCCGCGCCCACCCCCGGCGAGTGGCCGCCGTCTTCGAGCGCGCCGAGCTGACCCGTGGCGAGCTGCTCGCCGCCAGCGGCCGCCTGGCGGCGCGCCTGCAGCAGCTGGGCGTCGGGCCGGAGACCGCCGTCGCCGTGTTCCTGGAGCGCTCCTTCGGCCCCCTGGTCGCGCTGCTGGCGGTCTTCCGGTGCGGCGGGGCCTTCGTGCCGATCGACCCGGCGCAGCCGCGCGAGCGGGTGGCGCTGCTGCTCGCCGAGTCGAGCGCCGCGGTGGTGGTGACGCAGTCGTCGCTGCTCGCCGAGCTGCCCGCCCTGGCGGTGCCGGTCGTCTGCCTCGACGGCGGCGAGGAGCAGGCCGGAGACCCGGACGCGTCGCCGGCGCCGGTGAGCGCCGATCCGGCGCACCTCGCCTACGTGATCTTCACCTCCGGCTCGACCGGCCGCCCGAAAGCCGTGGCAGTCGAGCAGCGGCAGCTCGCGCACTACGTATGGGCGGTGCGCGCGCGGCTCGCCCTGCCGCCCGAGTCGAGCTTCGCCACCGTTTCGAGCTTCGCCACCGATCTCGGCCACACCGCCATCTTCCCGGCGCTCGCCGGCGGCGGTTGCCTGCACATCCTGGCGGAGAGCCGGATCGGGGATCCGGAGGCCGTGGCGGAGCACTTCTCGAGCCACCCGGTGGACTGCCTGAAGATCGTGCCGTCTCACCTCGCCGTGCTGCTCTCGGGCCACGACCCCGCCGCGATCCTGCCGCGGCGCTGCCTGGTGCTGGGCGGCGAGGCCGCGGATCCCGGCCTGGTGGCGCGGCTGCGCGAGCTCGCTCCGGGGCTCGACGTCCACAATCACTACGGGCCCACCGAGACGACGGTGGGGGTGAGCACCTGGCGCCTCCCGGGCGCCGCCGTGGGTGCGCTCGCGCCTGCCTTCCCCATCGGCCGGCCGCTCGCCGGCCTCGCCCTCTATCTGCTCGGCGACGGCCTGACGCCGCTGCCCGCCGGCGCCGCGGGGGAGCTGTTCATCGGCGGCCGCGGCGTGGCGCGGGGCTATCTGGGGCAGCCGGCCGCCACCGCCGAGCGTTTCCTGCCCGATCCCTGGGGCGAGCCGGGAGCCCGCCTCTACCGCACCGGCGACCTGGCCCGCCGCCTCGCCGACGGCAGCGTCGAGTTTCTCGGCCGCATGGACGGCCAGGTCAAGGTGCGCGGGCATCGAGTGGAGATCGCGGAGGTGGAAGCGGCGCTGCGCGGCGTCGCCGGGGTGCGCGAGGCCGCGGTGGCGCTGACCGGCGAGACCGCGGCCGAGCGTGCCCTGTGCGGCTGGGTGGTGCGCCGGGAGGGCGCCCGGATCGCTGCCGCCGAGCTTCGCGCCGCGCTGCGCCGGCAGCTGCCCGACTACATGGTGCCGTCGCGCTGGCGGTTCCCCGAGGCGCTGGTCCGCCTGCCGAGCGGCAAGCTGGATCGGCGGGCCCTGGCCGCCGGGGCCGGGTCCGGCGAGGGGGTCCCGGAGCGTGCGGACGGCGAGCCTGGCCGGGTGGCGCCGCGCAACCCGCTCGAGCGGCGAGTTGCCGAGATCTGGGCCGAGGTGTTGCGGTTGCAGGCGGTCGGCGTCCACGACGACTTCTTCGCCCAGTTGGGAGGGCACTCGCTGCTCGCCACCCAGGCGGTCTCCCGCCTGCGGCGGGAGCTGCGGCTGGAGGTGCCCTTGCGCGGCATCTTCGACCGGCCGACGGTGGCCGGTCTGGCGGCGCTCGTGGCCGAGCTGCTGGCTGGCGAGGCCGAGAGCGCCGAGATGGAGCGGTTGCTCGACGAGATCGAGGAGCTGCCCTCGGTCAGCGGCATCGACGCGGGAAGGGCTCTCGCGTGAGGAGCCAGCGGTGAGCGAGCTGGCCAGGCGCATCGCCAACCTGCCGCCCGAGCGGCTCTCCCTGCTGCTCGAGCGCCTGGGCAAGAGCGGCCGTGCCGGCGGCATCCCCCGGCGCCCGGCGGCGGCACGGTGCGAGCTTTCCTTTGCCCAGGAGCGCTTCTGGCTGCTCGAGCGGCTGCACCCCGGCAGCGGCGCCAACCACAGCTTTCGCGCCTTCCGCCTCGCCGGCAGCCTGGAGGTGCGGGCCTTCGCCCAGGCGGTCGACGGCGTGGTGGCGCGGCACGAAGCGCTGCGGGCCACCTTTCACGAGGAGCTGGGGAGCCCCTACCAGCGGTTTGATCGCGGCGCCCGGGCGCGGCTCGCGACGATCTCGCTCGCGGCGCTGCCGCCGCACCGCCGGCAGGAGGTGGTGCGCCGCCTGGCCGTCGCCGCCGCCCGGCTGCCGTTCGACCTCGTGCAGGGGCCACCGGTGCGGGTCTGGCTGCTGCGCTTGCAGCCGCGAGAGCATGCCCTGCTGCTCGCTCTGCATCACATCGTGAGCGACGGCTGGTCGAGCGGCGTCTTGCTGCGCGACCTCGCGGCCGGCTATGCGGCGGCCTCGACCGCGGCCCCGGCCGGCGCGCCGCCGCTGCCGCAGCTGCCGGTGCAGTACGCCGATTTCGCGGTGTGGCAGCGCCGGCAGCTGGCGGGAGAGACGCTCGCCAATCTGCTCGGCTACTGGCGCGAGCGCCTCGCCGAGCTGCCCAGCCTCGAGCTGCCCACCGATCGCCCCCGGGGCTTGCCGCAGAGCGCCGCGGGAGCGAGCGTGCCGATCACCCTCGAGCAGGGGGTGATCGAGCGTCTCGAATCGCTGTCGCGCGCCGCCGGCGCGACGCTCTTCGCCACTCTGTGCGGCCTGCTCTACGTGCAGCTGGCGCGCTACTCCGGCCAGCCCGACCTCGCCCTCGGCACGCCGGTGGCCGGGCGCAACGCGGTCGAGGTCGAGGACCTCGTCGGCTGCTTCGTCAACACCCTGGTGCTGCGCCTCCGGGCCGACGAGCAGCTGTCGGTGGCGGAGCTGCTGGCGGCGGTGTCGCGCGAGGTGGTAGGAGCGCTCGCGCACCAGGATCTACCGTTCGCGAAGCTGGTGCAGGATCTGGCTCCGGAGCGCCACGTGCGGCAGACGCCGCTCTTCCAGGTGATGCTCGTGCTGCAGAGCGCGCCGCTGGCGGAGCCCGGTCTGCACGGCCTGCGGGCGTCGCCGCTCGGCGTCGAGACCGGCCTGGTGGCGCTCGACCTGCTGTTCGAGCTCGCGCCCACCGCCCAGGGGCTGCGCGGCCACGTCGAGTTCCGCACCGATCTCTTCGATCGCGCCACCGTGCGCCGCTTCTCGGCGCACTTCGCCGGCCTGGCGGCGGAGGTGGTGGCGGAGCCGGGCAGGCCGCTCGGCGACCTGCGGCTGCTGCCGCCCGCCGAGCGCCTGCAGCTGCTGGTCGAGTGGAACGACACGCGGCGCGATCTCGGCAGCTACCGGCCGATCCACGCGGAGGTCGCGGCGTGCGCGACGGCGGCGCCGGAGCGCACGGCGATGGTCTGCGAGGGCCGCCACCTGAGCTATGGCGAGCTCGCGCGCCGCGCCGCCGAGCTCGCGGCGCGGTTGCGCGCCCTTGGCGTCGGTCCCGAGGTGCGCGTGGCGGTGGCGATGCAGCGCTCGCTCGAGCTGGTCGTCGGCACCCTGGCCGTGCTGCACGCCGGCGGCGCCTACGTTCCGCTCGACCCCTCCTATCCGCGGGAGCGCCTCGACTTCATGCTCGCGGACGCGGGAGCGCCGGTGCTGATCGCGGACCCGGGCAGCGCCTTCGCCGGCCGCACCGGCGCCGCGGCCGTCCTCCACCTGGATGGCGCGCCGGCGGCCGCGGCCGGCGCCGGGATGGCGGTGCCGCCGCCCGCCGCGGTGGCGAGCGCCGGGCTGGCGTACGTGATCTACACCTCGGGCTCCACCGGCAGGCCCAAGGGCGCCATGAACAGCCACGGCGCGGTGCGCAACCGGCTGCGGTGGATGCAGGACGCCTACCGCCTCGAGCCCTCCGATCGAGTGCTGCAGAAGACCCCCTTCAGCTTCGACGTCTCGGTCTGGGAGCTGTTCTGGCCGCTGATCGAGGGCGCCTGCATGGTGCTGGCGCGGCAGGGTGGGCACCAGGATCCGGCATACCTTGCCGAGCTCATCCAGCGCGAAGGCGTGACCACGGCGCACTTCGTGCCGTCGATGCTCGAGGCCTTCCTCGAGCACCCGGCGGTCCCCGGCTGCGCCAGCCTGCGCCGCATCTTCTGCAGCGGGGAAGCGCTGCCGCAGGATCTCGCCGACCGCTGCGCGGCGCTCCTCGCCGCCGACCTCCACAACCTCTATGGCCCCACCGAGGCAGCCGTGGACGTCACCGCCGCCCCCTGCCGCATCGGCGCCGCCGGCGGGCCTGCCGGCCGCTCGTCCGGGGTGTCGATCGGCAGGCCGATCGCCAATCTCGAGATCTACCTGCTCGACCGCGCGCTGCGCCCGGTGCCGATCGGCGCGGCGGGAGAGCTCTACATCGGCGGCGCGGGCCTCGGCCGCGGCTATCTCGGCAGGTCCGAGCTGACCGCCGAGCGCTTCGTGCCCGACGGCTGCGGCGGCCACGCCGGCGCCCGCCTGTATCGCAGCGGCGACCTGGCCCGCTGCTTGCCCGACGGCCGCATCCAGTTCCTCGGCCGCACCGATCGGCAGGTGAAGCTGCGCGGCTACCGTATCGAACTGCAAGAGATCGAGGCGGCGCTGCGCGACAGCCCGGCGGTGGCGGAGGCGGTGGTCGTCGGCCACCGCGAGCCGGGGCGCGACCTGCGGCTGGTCGCCTATCTGGTGCCACGCGGCGGCGCGCTGCCCGCCGCCGGGGAGCTCGCCGCGGCTCTGCGCCGGAGACTGCCGAGCTACATGGTCCCCAGCGCCTTCGTGCCGCTCGACCGCCTGCCCCTTTCGCCCAGCGGCAAGCTGGATCCCCGAGCCTTGCCGAGCCCGGACGCGGCGCCGGCGCCGGCGCGAGCGGCGGCGCCGGCGCGTCCCGCGACGGCGACCGAGGAGATCCTGGCAGGCTGCTGGTCGGAGATCCTGGGCCGGCCCGACGTGGGCGTGAACGACGATTTCTTCGCCCTCGGCGGTCATTCCCTGCTCGCCTCCCAGCTGGTGGCCAGGATCCGGCGTGCCTACGGCATCGAGGTGCCGCTGCTGCAGATCTTCGAGGCCCCGATCCTGTCGCAGCTGGCCGCGGCATTGGATGCGCTGCGCCGCGAGGGAGCCCGGCCGGACATGCCGCCGCTCGCCCGGGCGCCGCGCGGCGGGCCGCTGCCGGTCTCCTTCGCCCAGCAGCGGTTCTGGTTCCTGCAACAGGTGGATCCGGCGAGCGGTGTCTACAATCTCGCGTTCGCCTTCTGCCTCGACGGCGAGCTCGCCCTGCCGGCGCTGAGGCGCAGCCTGAGCGAGCTGCTGCGCCGCCACGAGGTGCTGCGCTCCACCGTCGAGGTGGTCGACGGCGAGCTGCGGCAGAAGATCCTCGAGCCGGCGCCGGTATCGGTGGGGGTCGTCGATCTCTCGCGCCTGCGCTCGGAGGCGGCGCGCTTGTCGCTGGCCCGCCGGCTCGCCGCCGAGGAGGTCGCACGGCCGTTCGACCTCGCCGCCGAGCTGCCGTTGCGTGCCTGCCTGCTGCGCTTGCGGCACGATCGTCACTGGGAGGTGCTCACCATCCACCACGTGGCGGCCGACGGTTGGTCGATGGACATCCTGTTCGAGGAAGCCGCGACTCTCTACTCCTGCTGCCTGCGCGGCGAGCCGTCGCCTCTCCCCGAGTTGCCGGTGCAGTACGCCGACTATGCCGTTTGGCAGCGCCGCTGGCTGCGCGGCGAGGTGCTCGCCAGGGAGCTGGCATTCTGGCGCGCGCAGCTCGCGGGCATGCCGCAGGCCCTCGAGCTGCCGCTCGACCGCCCCCGGCCGGCGCGCCCGACGCTGCGCGGCGGGCGGCGCCCGATCGCCCTGCCGGCGGCGCTCTGCCGCGGTGTCTCGGCCCTGGCGCGGCACGAGAGCGTGACCCTGTTCATGGCCCTGCTCGCCGCTTTCGAGCTGGTGCTCGCCCGGAGCAGCGGCCAGACGGATTTCGGCGTCGGCACCCTGGTCGCCGGGCGCACCCTGCCCGAGACCGAGTGCCTGATCGGAGCGCTGGTCAACAGCCTGGTGCTGCGCGCCCGCCTGGACGGGCGGCCGACCGGGCGCGAGCTGCTGCGGCGCGCTCGGGAGGTCTGCCTGGCGGCGTACAACCATCAGCAGCTGCCGTTCGAGCGGCTGGTCGAGGAGCTGCAGCCGGTGCGCGATCCCAGCCTGACGCCGCTCTTCCAGGTGGTGTTCCTGGTGCAGAACTTCCGCCGCACCGCGGTGACCGCGCCGGGCCTGTCGCTGTCGCCGGTCGCCTTCGATCGCCGCCTCTCCGCCTTCGAGCTGACCGTGGCCGTCGAGCAGCTCGACGGCGAGGTCGTCGGCACCCTCGAGCACCGCGCCGAGCTGTTCGACGGCGCCACGATGGAGCGCCTCCTGGGACACTACGCCACGGTGCTGGCGGGGCTGGTCGAGCAGCCCGAGAAGCCCGCGCACGACCTGCCGCTGCTGACCCCGCCCGAGCGCCAAGCGCTTTGCCGCGAATGGAATCCGGCCGGCGTCCTGCCGCCCCGCGGCGGCTTCCTCGAGCGGTTCGCGGCGCAGGTCGCGGCGCGGCCGGACGCGCTCGCCCTCTCCGGCGGCGGCGAGCAGCTCTCGTACGCGGCGCTCGATCGCTTCGCCGGTGCTCTCGCCGGCGCGCTCTTGGCCCTCGGGGTCGGCCTCGAGACGGTGGTCGCGGTGTGGATGGAGCGCACCGTCGAGATGGTGGCCGCCTTGCTGGGCGTGCTCAAGGCTGGCGGTGCCTTCCTGCCGCTCGATCCCGCCTACCCGGAGGCCCGCCTGCGCTACCAGCTCGCAGACTCGGGCTGCCGGGTGCTGCTGGCCCGCCGCCTCCCGGCCGCCTTCTCGCGCCGGGGCCTGGTGGTGGTGGCGCCCGGGGACGGCGCGGCCGCGCACGCGGCCGCGGCAGGCTCGCCGGTGCCGCCCTTGGAGTCCGCCGCCTACGTCATCTACACCTCGGGGTCCACCGGCTCGCCCAAGGGGGTGGTGGTGCCGCACGCGCCGCTCGCCAGCTACATCGCGGCGATGACGCGCCACATCGGACTGACCGCGGACAGCCGGGTGCTGCAGTTCGCCTCGCCCGGCTTCGACGTGCTGATCGAGGAGGTCTTTCCGGCCTGGGCGGCCGGCGCCTGCGTGGTGCTGGCCAGTCCCCAGGTCCTGGCGTCGCCGCGCGAGCTGTCCCGCGCCATCGCGATCGAGCAGGTCACGGTGGCCGAGCTGCCCGCGGCCTACTGGCACGAGTGGGTGCGCGACCTCGCCGCGAGCGCGGCGCGGCCGCCGGCAGCCTTGCGACGGCTGCTGGTCGGCAGCGAGCTGCCGGCGCTGGCGGCGCTGGCGGCCTGGCGCCACTTCCAGGTGCCGCTCCTCCACGTCTTCGGCCTGACGGAGGCGACGGTGACCTCCGCCTGCTACGAGGTCCCCCGGGACGGCGCCGCGCCGGTGCCCATCGGCCGGCCGATCGCCAACACCCGGCTCGACGTGCTGGACCGCTGGGGGCAGCGCGCGCCGGCGGGAGCCGCCGGCGAGCTCCACATCGCCGGCGAGGGTCTGGGACGCGGTTTCCAGGGGCGGCCGGACGCGACCGCCGAGCGCTACCTGCCGGATCCGTTCGCCACCGCGCCGGGCGCCCGGCGCTATCGCACCGGGGACCTGGTGCGCTACCGCGCCGGCGGTGAGCTCGAGTTCCTGGGCAGGGCCGACGCGCAGGTCAAAGTGCGAGGTTTCCGCATCGAGCTGGGAGAGATCGAGGCGACGCTGCGCGGGCACCCGGCGGTGGCCGATGCCGCGGTCACGGTGCGGGAGGATCTGCCGGGGGACCGCCGCCTGGTGGCCTATGTCACCCCGGGAATCGGCTGGGCGGTCGCCGACGCCGCGTCGGCGGCGCTGCTGGAGCCGGCCGCGCCCCTGCCGGGCGCCCTGCCGGCGGTGGGGTCTGCCGCCTTGCGCACCCATCTGGCGAGAACGCTGCCCGACCACATGCTGCCCGCCGCCTGGGTGGCCCTGCCGGCGCTGCCGCTGACCCCCAACGCCAAGCTCGACCGCCGGGCGCTGCCGGCGCCGCCGGCGCGGCTGCCGGCGATCTCGCCGCCGGTGCGCCCGCGGCTGCCGGTGCGCGAGCTGGTCGCAGCGATCTGGGGCGAGGTGCTGACCCTGAAGGGCGCTCCCGACCCGGCGGACGACTTCTTCCAGCTCGGCGGGCACTCGCTGCTGGCGACCCGGCTCGCGGCGCGCATTCGCAGGGTCTTCGCCATCGAGCTGCCCATCTTCGCCGTCTTCGAGCAGCCGACCCTGGGCCAGCTGACCACCACCATCGAGGAGGAGCTGCGGCGGGCGCAGGATGTCGTGTCGCCTGCCCTGGAGCCGGGGCCGCGCGAGCTGCCGCCGCCTGCCTCCTTCGCGCAGCAACGCCTCTGGTACCTGGATCAGCTCGATCCCGGCAGCGCCGCCTACAACGTCGCGGTGGCGCTGGCGGCCGACGGCCGCCTCGATCTGCCGGCGCTCGTCGCGGCGCTCTCCGAGATCGTCCGCCGGCACGAGGCGCTGCGCACCACCCTCGCCGCGGTGGACGGCGCCCCGGTGCAGGTCATCTGGCCGCCGGCTCCCTGCCCGGTGCCGGTGGTGGATCTCTGCGCGCTGCCCGAGCCGCGGCGCGGCCGGCTCGCCGGCGAGCTGGTCGGGCGCGAGCGCGCGGTGGGTTTCGATCTTGCCCGCGGCCCGCTGCTGCGCGCCGCCTGGTTGCGCCTCGGCGAGGAGCAGGGCGTGCTGCTGCTCAGTGCCCACCATGCCGTCTGCGACGGCTGGTCCGCCGGCATCTTCGTGCGCGAGCTGGCCGTCCTGTACGAGGCGGCCATCCGCCGCCGTCCCTCGCCGCTGCCAGAGCTCGTGGCGCAGTACGCGGACTATGCGGTCTGGCAGCGCCGCTGGCTGCAAGGGGAGGTGCTCGAGCGCCACCTGCGCTTCTGGCGGGAGCGGCTCCTGCCGCTGCCGCCCCGCCTGCGCCTGCCCTGGGACCGCCAGCCAGGCGCCGCCGCGGCGGGCGGCGAGCCGCGCGCGGGCGTGGACGCCGTCGCCTTTAGCCGCGAGCTGCTGCTCTCGGCCGCGGCGAGCGCGCGGCTGCGCCAGCTCGCCAGGCAGTCCTCCTCGTCGCTCTTCATCCTGATGACCGCCGCCTTCGAGGCGCTGCTCTCGTCGTTGACCGGGCAGACCGACTTCATCCTCGGCACCAACGCCGCCAACCGCGGCCTGGCCGAGGCTGAGCCGATGATCGGCTTCTTCGTCAACCAGCTCGCGCTGCGCGCCGACCTCGCTCACGACCCCAGCTTCGCCGAGCTGCTGCGCCGGGTGCGCACCGCTTTGCTCGGCGCCTGGGCGCACCAGGACGTGCCGTTCGACCTGGTGGTCGAGGCGGTGCGGCCGGGGCGCGGGCCGGAGGGCGCCGAGCTGTTCTCGGTCAAGATCGACTTCGACGCCCCGCCGGCCGAGCTGCCGGTGGCGGGAGCGCGGGTTAGGGCGATGCCGGTCGGCCGGCGGCTGGCCCACGTCGAGCTGCTGATGATCGTCGAGGAGATCGGCGACCGGGTCGCCGTCGCCATCGACTTCCGCACCGACCGCTTCCTGCCCGCCACCGTGGAGCGCTGGCTCGGCCGGCTCGAGTCGCTGCTCGACCGCGTGGCGGCCGACCCGGACATTCGACTTTCAACCCTGAGCTCTGCCCTGGCCGCTGCCGAGCGCGACCAGTTGGCGACGCGCGAGAGCGCCCTCGCCGAAGCCAGCGTGCAGAGACTCAAGCGGCTCCGCGGGCATGCGGCGGCCGCGTCGCGAGAAGGAGCGCCGCTATGACCGACAGCAACCCCGCGCCGCCCGCGGATCAGGTGCAGGCGAGCCTTGCGGGCCTGCGTGGCCGGCAGCGCCGGCCGGTCCACGTGCAGCAGTCCGACCTGGTCGAGGAGGGACCGCTGCTCGCCGATCGCCCATTCCCGCACCTGGTGCGGCCCGCCGCGCGCGTGGGGCCGATGGACCTGCCGTCCTATTGCGACGGCGCCCGGGAGCTCCTGATGGCCCGCCTGCGCCAGCATGGCGCGGTGCTCTTGCGCGGCTTCGCGGTGGGCGGGGTGGCCGGCTTCGAGACGGCGCTCCGCCGGTTGTTCGGGGAGCTGCTCGACTACTCCTATCGCTCGACGCCGCGCTCGCTGGTGGCGAGCCGGATCTACACCTCGACCGAGTACCCGGCCGACCGCGCCATCCCGCTGCACAACGAGATGTCGTACACCAGGAGCTGGCCCAGGAAGATCGGCTTCTTCTGCATGCTGCCCGCCGAGCAGGGCGGCGCGACCCCGATCGCCGACAGCCGCGGCGTGTTGCGGCGGCTGTCGCCGCAGGTGCGCGAGCGCTTTCGCGCGCAGGGCGTGCTCTACGTCCGGAACTACGGCAAGCATCTCGACCTGCCGTGGCAGGACGTCTTTCAGACCGGCGACCCTGCCGAGGTCGAGCGGCTCTGCCGCCACCTCGGCCTCGACTTCACCTGGGGCGAGGACGGCCGGCTGCGCACCCGTCAGGTCTGCCAGGCGGTGGCGCTCCATCCCGACACCGGCGAGGAGGTCTGGTTCAACCAGGCCCACCTGTTTCACGTTTCGAGCCTGGGAGAGGAGCTCGCCGCGATGCTGCTGGCGGCGGCGAGCGATGACGATCTGCCACGCAACACCTGCTTCGGCGACGGCAGCGCCATCGCGCCCGCGGCCCTGGCCGAGATCCGCGCCGCCTTCGCCGCCGAGACCATCGTTTTCCCCTGGCAGCAGGACGACGTCCTGCTGCTCGACAACATGCTGATCGCCCACGGCCGCGAGCCCTACCGCGGCGCGCGCAGGGTGGTGGTGGGCATGGCGGAGCCTTGGCCGGCCGATCGCGCCTGAGAGCTGGACATGCAACCGGAGATCGCCAACGGCTTCAGGCTCTCGCCCCAGCAGCGCCGCCTCTGGGCGTTGCTGCAAGGCGACCCTGGCAGCGGCTATCACTCGCAGGTGGAGCTGCTCCTCGAGGGGCCGCTGGATCGCGGGCGCCTCGCCACCTCGCTCAGCGGCCTGGTCGGCCGCCACGAGGTGCTGCGCACCGTGTTCCGCCGCCTTCCCGGCATGGCCCTGCCGCTGCAGGTCGTCGAGCCGGAGCAGCTGCTGCTGCCCCAGGTCTGCGACCTCTCGGCGTTGCCGGCGCAGCAGCAGGAGCGCGAGCTCGAGGCGCTGCGCCATGCGCCGCCGCTGGACGGTGGGCGCCATCTCGAGCAGGGGCCGACGCTGCGCGCGGTGCTGGCGGTGCTGGGCCGGCGGCGCCACCGGCTGCTGCTCGGCCTGCCGGCGCTCTGCGCCGACCGCGAGTCGCTGGCGACCGCCGCCCGGGACCTGGTCGAGATCTACGAGGGCGCGCCGAGCAGCGTCGAGCCGCTGCAGTACGTGGACCTGGCGGAGTGGCAGAACGAGCTGCAGGAGTCGGCGGAGACCGCGGTGGGCCGCGAATTCTGGCAGCAACGGCGCCCCCTGCCGGCGTTCCAGGAGCTGAGGTTGCCGCTGTCGCAGCCGGCGCGCGGCGGTTTCCTGCCCCGCCGGCGCATCGAGCGTGTCGCGCCGGCGGACGCCGCTGCCGCCGGCGCCCTGGCCACGGCCCTCGGGGTCGCGCCGGAGCTGGTCTTCGCCGCTTGCTGGCACGTGCTGCTGTACCGGCTTACCGGCGGCCAGAGCGTCGTCGTCGGCACCGCGTTCCACGGCCGCAAGTACAAGGAGATCGACGGCGCCGTCGGCATCTTCTCGCGCCACCTGCCGGTCCATCTGCCGCTGGCCCCGGACGCCTCGTTCGAGAGCGTCATCCGCGCCCTGTCCCAGGAGCACGGCGAGCTCTACGGCTGGCAGGAGTTCTTCGACTGGCAGGCGCTCGCGAGGTTCGGCGCCGAGACCACGACCTTCTTCCCCTTCGCCTTCGCGGCGATCGAGGAGCACGGCCACTGGCGCGCCAACGGCCTGCAAGCGCGGCTGGTCGGCGCGGTGGCGGAGATCGACCGCTACCAGGTGCGGCTGACGCTGCTGCGGCGCGACCCGGAGCTGCTGCTGGAATGGAGCTACGACACCTCGCAGCTCGCCGCTGGCGCCGCCTGCTTGCTGGCGGAGCAGCTCTCCACCCTGTTGCGCCAGGCGCTCGCAGCGCCGGCGCGGCCGATCGGCGAGATCGCCCTGGTCGGTCCGGAGGAGCGGCACCTCTTGCTCAACGCCTTCGCCGGCGAGCGGGCGGCGGTTGCGGAGGAGCGGGTCTATCGCCATTGCGAGGCGTGGGCGGCGGCCACTCCGGCGGCGGTGGCGGTGAGCTGCGAGGGCGAGGACCTGAGCTACGGCGAGCTCAACGCCCGCGCCAACCGCCTGGCCCATCGCCTGATCGCGCTCGGCGTCGGGCCCGAGACGGTGGTGGCCATCCACCTGCCGCGCTCGCTCGAGCTGCTGGTGGCGCTGCTCGCCATCCACAAGGCGGGGGGCGCCTACCTGCCGATCGAGACCGAGCTGCCGGCCGACCGCATCGCCTGGCTGCTCGCGGCCGGGGCCGCGGCGCTGGTCCTGGCGCGCCGGGCCGGCTGCGGCGCCCTGCCGCCCTCGGGTCCCCCCAGGGTCGTCCTCGACGACGCAGCCGAGGCCGCGGCGATCGCCGGCCAACCCGACGGCAACCCGGAGCCGGCGGCGGTCGGCGGCAATCTCTGCTATCTGCTCTTCACCTCTGGCTCGACCGGGCAGCCGAAGGCGGTGGCGGTCGAGCACCGTCAGCTTGCCGCCTACGTGACGGCGATCGCCGCGCGGTTGGCGCCCGCGCCGGGCTGGTCTTTCGCCAGCGTGTCCACGCTGGCGACAGACCTCGGGAACACCGCGATCTTCCCGGCGCTCGCGGCCGGCGGCAGGCTGCACCTCATCACCGAGGAGCGGGCCGCCGATCCCGCGCTGTTCGCCGCCTACGTGCGGCAGCATCCCATCGACTGCCTGAAGATCGTCCCTTCCCATCTTGCCGCGCTGCTGACCGCCGCCGAGCCGCGGCAGGCGCTGCCGCGGCGCTGGCTGCTGACCGGCGGCGAGGGCTGCCGCTGGGACCTCGTCGGGCGGGTGTGGCGCGAGCGGCCCTCCTGCCGATGGCTGAACCATTACGGGCCCACCGAAGCGACCGTGGGGTGCGCCACCTACGAGATCCTCGACCTGCCGCCGGAGCCGACGCCCGTCGTGCCTCTGGGCCACGCCCTCGCCAACACCTCGATCCTGCTGCTCGACCAGGCCCTCGAGCTGGCGCCGATCGGCGTCGCCGCCGAGCTCTGCGTGGCCGGCGACGGTCTGGCCCGGGGCTACTTCTCCCGGCCCGAGCTGACCGCCGAGCGCTTCGTCCCGCGGCCGCTGGGCGGCGAGCCCGGCGCGCGCCTGTACCGCACCGGCGACCTCGCCCGGCGCCGCCTGGACGGCGTCGTCGAGTTCCTGGGACGCATCGACCAGCAGGTGAAGATCCGGGGCTTTCGTGTCGAGCCGGCCGAGATCGAGTCGGCGCTGATGGCGAGCCCGGCGGTGGAACAGGCGGCGGTCGTCGCGCGTCCGGCCGCATCGGGCGACCTGGCGCTGGTCGCCTATGTCGTGCCGCACCGTGAGCGGGCGCTGCCCGTCCACCGCTGGGTGCAGCTCGCGCGCCAGGGTCTGGTCGAGGAGCGGGCCACCTGCCGGCTGCCGAACGGCCTGCGCGTGGTGCACCTCAATCCGCGCGAGACGCGGTACCTTTACCAGGAGATCTTCGAGCGGCGAGAGTACCTGCGCCACGGCATCGCGATCGCGGCCGGCGACTGCATCTTCGACGTCGGCGCCAACATCGGCCTGTTCTCGCTCTTCCTCGCGACCGCCGTGGCCCCCGACCTCGAGATCCACGCCTTCGAGCCGGCAGCGGCCGCCTTCCAGGCGCTGCGGCTCAACGCCGCGCTCTATGGCTGGCGCGGCCGGCTCTACGACTGCGCCCTGTCGAACCGCAAGGGCCGCGAGCCGTTCACCTTCTACCCCGGCCTCTCCCTCGTCTCGAGCCTCTACCCGGACCTCGCCGAGGAACGCGAGGTCGTGCGCTCCTTCGTCGCCGGCGATCCCGCGGGCGCGGCGGTGGAGAGCGGCCTGCTCGAGGACCTCCTGGACGAGCGGCTGGCGAGCCAGCAGGTGCTGGTGCCCCTGCGCACCCTGTCCTCGGTGCTCGCCGAGAGCGGGGTGGAACGGGTGGACCTGCTGAAGATCGACGTCCAGAAGAGCGAGCTCGAGGTGCTGGCCGGGATCGAGCTCGCCGACTGGCCGAGGATCCGGCAGGTGGTCGTGGAGGTCCACGATCGCGATGGCGCGCTGCGGCAGGCCAGCGACCTGCTGCTCGCGCACGGCTTCACGGTCGCCGCCGAGCAGCCGGAGTCGGCGGCCGGCACGCGGCTCCACACACTCTACGCCACCCGCCCCGCGGCGGCCCGGCGCACGGCGGCCGGGAGCCCCGTGCCGGCGGCGCCGCCGGCGCCTTGGACCTGGCAGGAGCCCGCGGCGCTCATCGCCGAGCTGGAGCGCTTCGCGCGCGCCAAGCTGCCGCAGCAGATGGTGCCCGCGCAGTTCGTGCTGCTGGACGAGCTGCCCTTGACCGCGGCGGGGAAGCTCGATCGCCGGGCGCTGCCCGAGCCGGCGGCGGAGCGCGGCGGCGGTGAGCCGGCCGCGGTCCCTCCCGAGACCACGGTCGAGCAGGTGCTGGCCGAGATCTGGCGCGAGGTGCTGGGCATCGACCAGGTGGGCCGCGACAGCGATTTCTTCGCGCTCGGCGGCCACTCGCTGCTCGCCACCCAGGTGGTGGCGAGGGTGCGCAAGGTCTTCGACGTGGAGCTGGCGCTGCGGCGCTTCCTCAACGCGCCGGCGCTGCGCGATCTCGCGGGCACGGTGGAAGAGCTGCTCCGTGGCCAGCGCCTGCCGCCGATGCCACCGCTCGTGCCGGTCGCGCGGGACCAGCCGCTGCCGCTGTCGTTCGCCCAGCAGCGGCTTTGGTTCATCGGCCAGCTCGAGCCGCAGAGCACTGCCTACAACCTGTTCTATCCGCTGCGCATCCGCGGCGATCTCGACCTGGCGGCGCTGCGCGCGACGATCGCCGCGATCGTCCGCCGCCACGAGGTGCTGCGCACCGTCTTCCGGTGCGCCGGCGGCGAGCCCGAGCAGGTGGTCAAGGCCGCCGGTCCGCTGCCGCTGCCGCTCGTCGAGCTGGGGGCCATCGCTCCGGCCGCCCGGCAGGCGGCGGTCCAGCTCATCGCGGCGGCGCAGGCCGAGCGGCCTTACGACCTCTCCCGCGACCTGCCGCTGCGCCACCTCGCCGTGCGCCTGGCGCCCGGCGAGCACGTGCTGATGATGACCCTTCACCACGTTGCCACCGACCGCTGGTCGATGGCGATCCTGATCCGCGAGCTGCAGGCTCTCTACGACGACTTCTCGCGCGGCCTCGACCCCCGGCTGCCGGACCTGCCGCTGCAATACGCCGACTTCGCCGCCTGGCAGCGGCGCTGGATCCAGGGCGCGGTGCTCGACGCCGAGCTCGCCTTCTGGACAGCCAGGCTCGCCGGCCTGCCGCCGCTGCTCGAGCTGCCGCTCGACCGGCAGCGGCCTGCGGTGCAGAGCTATCGCGGCGTCGACCATCCCCTCCGCATCCAGGGCGAGGTGGCCGGCGGGCTGCGGCGGCTCGGCCGCCGCCATGCCGCGACCCCATTCATCGCCGTGCTCCTCGGCTACTACATCCTGCTGCAGCGGTACACCGGCCGCACCGACCTCTGCTGCGGCATGCCGATCGCGGGGCGGCGGCAGGTGGAGACCGAAGGGCTGATCGGCTTCTTCATCAACACCCTGGTGCTGCGCGCCGCCCTGCCGGTCGAGCTCACGGTCGCGGCAGCGCTGGCCCGCGTGCGCGAGGTCTGGCTGGAAGCCGACCTGCACCAGGAGCTGCCTTTCGAGCGCCTGGTCGAGGCGCTCAAGGTGGCGCCGAGCCGCCAGCACTCACCGGTGTTCCAGGCGTCGATCGACTTCGGGGTGCGCGCGGAGCCGCTTGCGCGGCCCCTCTCGGGCAATCTCCGGCTCGAGCCCGTGGCGATCGCCGGCAGCAAGGTGCATTTCGATCTCGGGCTGACCATCATGCAGCGAGAGGCGGCCTTCACCGGCACCCTCGAGTACTGCGTCGACCTCTTCGACGCGGCGACGATCGGGCGCATGGCCGGCCACCTGATGCTGGCTCTCGAGCAGATGGTCGAGGATCCCGACCGGCGGCTGGGCGATCTGGTGCTGACGAGCGCGGCAGAGCGCCAGCAGCTGCTCGGGGAGTGGAGCGGCGGGCCGGCGCCCTACCCGCGCCAGGCGACGTTGCACGCGCGGTTCGCGCACCAGGCGGCGGCGACCCCGGACCGGGTGGCGGTGGCGGCGGGCGAGCGTGCGCTCAGCTATGGCGAGCTGGATCGCCGCGCCGGGACCTGGGCGAAGCGGCTGCGCCAGCTGGGGGTGTCGCCGGAGGTGCGGGTGGGGCTCTGCACCGGCCGCTCGCTCGAGCGGGTGATCGGCATGCTGGCGATCCTCGAGGCGTCGGGCGCGTACGTGCCGCTCGATCCCGGGCTGCCGCAGGAGCGGCTGGCGTGGCTGGTGCGCGACAGCGGCACGCAGGTGCTGGTCACCGAGGAGGGGCTGCTCGCGGGGCTGCCGGCGATGTGGCTGCCGGTGCTCTGTCTCGATGCCGCGCCGGAGCCCGAGCCGGCGGCGGCGGCTGTCGGCGGTGCCGGCAACGGTGGCGGTGCCGGCAACGGTGGCGGCGCCGGCATGGCGGGCGGGGCCTGGGCGGAGAGCCTGGCGTATGTCATGTACACCTCGGGCTCGACCGGCGTGCCG
>Ga0210405_10000411_pt1 | contig 58613 bp, 49 predicted proteins | sample IncBWH11MmetaG_FD_155492 | JGI IMG/M metagenome (GOLD analysis project Ga0210405, IMG submission 155492) | Forest soil microbial communities from Barre Woods Harvard Forest LTER site, Petersham, Massachusetts, United States - Inc-BW-H-11-M | ecosystem: Environmental > Terrestrial > Soil >...
AGAACATCAATACCATTCGCTACGCTTCACTCTACGCTGGCTCCGATTGGTGTACCCAGGCCAACAATGCCGACACCGACATTGGAGCGAATCCGGGTGAAATCTGGATTGATAAGGGAGTGGCCTCGGCAACGTGTGCGGCAACTCTCACACAGAGCGGCCCGCGTGTGTATCGCTTCATCGGCGGAGGAACTTACAGTGTACCGCTCGGAGATTTGGTTTTCACTCAGCCTAGCAGGCTCGATGGAACTAGCCGCAGTAATACGATTTTGAATTTCACGGGCAGCAGTGGGATCGCCTTAGCTCTGAATTGGGGCACGACCGGAAGTTATCAGCAGTGGGGTTCGGGAGTTGTCAATCTTCAGCTTCTTGGTCCTGGTGGATTAGCGGGCAACGGAAGCAGCGCAGGAACGGGAATTTCCATAGGTACAAGTACCAACGCGCCTGTCGGAGTGCTCGTAGACAATAATTTAATAAGCGGCTTCGCGGTACCGGCGACATGGGTTCCCAACAATAACACTTGGGGCGCGACGTTTAACAATAACAGTATCATTAACAACACGAGCGGTTTGACCGTAAACAATGTGATGGAATCGTTAGTCCTAAGCCGCAATACAGTTGGACGCACGGATAGTTACCAAACTTGTGCCGTTAATGTCACCGCAAACATAATCAACTTGCAGATGGTGAATAACGAGTTTGACGCCGGACAATTTTGCATGAGTGCGGGGACGGTCACCGACACGAATGGTCACCATGAAAACGTTACCTTCCCCACGACCAACCCCTTCACCGTCATCACCGGAGGAACCTATCATGGGGATGGTTGCCAGTACGTGCAAACGCGGAACACCTCTACGCTGCCTCCAGCGTTCATCAGCAATGTAGGAGGCAAGGTCACTGACACAGGTTGTGGATTCTTCAACGTCAGCCCCACGCCGATGACCAATGCCGTGCTGCTAGATACCACGGCGGAATACCATCAGTTTGGCGCGATCAGTATGGGCGGAGTAACGAAGCCCATCGGCAACACCGCAGGATGGACCGGCAGCGCATCTTATGACAATTCCGGGGCTAACTCCGCGCCCAGCTTTACATTAAGCGCCAGTGGGACAGTCGTGCCACTCTTTCAGCTTTGTCGTGGTTCTTCCTCCCAAGTGTGCAGCGGCATCCGGCAAGATGACAACGTAGTGTCGAATACGACAGAGTTCATAAACAATGGGACTGCGTTCCTGCAGGCCTCTGGAACTTTCGCACGCTTCCCTGCCGGCACTACCTTACAGCCGCAGGGCGGCATTTCCACTCCAATGGCCAACGGCACAGCGCTGCAAGTATTCAATACTACAACCACCTGCACGACCGCGGCATCTGTGGGTGCGATCTGCACCACAGCGGCAATCACACTCCCTGTAGCTGAAGCCGATACCAGTTATCGTGCCGTCTGTACCGGTAAGGGTCTTACGGGCGTGCCCGTTGTGATTGCCACAACAAATTCCAGCGCCACTCAATTCACTATCACGATCGCAGCCTTGACGGCGGTGGCGGCTAGCTTCGCTTCTTACGATTGCACGGTGGGACACAACTGATGGTGTTCACGACCTAATCCCATGAAAACAAAATCGCTGTTCCTCGCCTTATTTCTCGCGGTGGCGGGCTGGCGAAATGCTTGGCCTGAAGATCGGCGATTTGCACTTCAATCGGAAAGTGATCTACATTCGCCGTTCCATTCATTCACGCACCAACAGTCAACGAAAACCAAGAACAGCACCGGTGAAGTGCCCATGCCAGCCGCACTGGAAGAGAGACTTCGCGCATTCCTGAAACACGGTTTCCGCGAAAACCCGAACCGCTACTTGTTCGCCAACCGAAACGGAAGCACATTCTCGGTGGGCAAGGTAACGGAATACGGACTCTGGCCTATGCAGGACGCGCTGGGCATTCCCCACACCGGAACTCACGCATTCCGCCACGCAGCAGCGAGCGAGCTACTCGAAGAAGGTGCTCCACTCACTGTTGTGCACCAGCAACTGCGTCATGGTGATGCGAAAACCACGCTTCAGAAGTACGGACACGTGGTTGGAGATTCGCAGCGCCGTGCGGTTAACACTTTGGCCGAAAAGATCGAACGCCAAGACCTTCATAAACCGCCAAATCAGAGGGGTTGGCATAGTGAGAGCATTATATCCTCACCATTAAATGCAAACTTACGGACGATCTACGGACAATTGAGGAAGGATTTGAAGGCGTTCCAGTTCGTAAACGACACCAAAGAAACAATTTGGGATTTTGAACCCAAAACTACGAACCAGAAGGTCGGGTGTTCGAATCACCCAGGGCGCACCATTTCTTCCTATGTTACGTTACGTTCTTCAATAGGTTCGCACCCGCACCTGAGATTGTTCTGCAGTGAAATCACTGGGTTACAGAGTAGATCGCTTCGGTATGTTGAGCGTCCCCCAGGTGTGATTGGGGATTAGTCGGCTTGGGCGGCGCTTCTTCTTTCGCTGAGCAAACCGCTGGCGCGCATCAATTCGACGGCGTCGTAGCGATTGGTGGCTTCCACTTGCCGCATGACCCGGCGGAGGTGATTCTTCACCGTGTACTGAGATAAGTTCAGGCTGCTCGCAATTTCTTTGTTCGAAAGGCCATCGGCGACCAGGTTCATCAGTTGGAGCTGCCGGTGCGTCAACCTGCTGCTGTTTGCGGCCGCTGAAGCGGGCATTGAAAGCTTCTTTCGTTCCTCATTCCAAACATGTTCAACCAACACCATGCACAAGTTGGCCGGACAAATTGCCTCGCCTCGCCCAACGCGCCTGATCGCGGTTACGATTTCCAGGGCCGAGGCGTCCTTTAATACATAGCCCCTGGCCCCCAGACGTATCGCACTCATGAAAATCTCCGGATCGTCCTCCATGCCAATAAGGATGATCTTGAGTTGCGAGTGCTCCTCGTGCAGGGCACGGAGCAGGAGTGAGTTGCTCGAGCCGGGTGGGAAATCCGTCAGCACCGTGTCACAGGCCGACTCCACAACCTGTCCGGAAATATTTTCCGTATTGGCGGCCATTCCAGCTACCTGGATGCCGGACTGTTTTCTAAGGAGTCGGGCCAGGGTATCACGCAGCAAGCGGTTTTCCGTGGCAAGGAATACATTTACATCGATGGATTTAGCTGAGCTGTAGGGACACGACATGCAGCCAATCCCCCATTCTGGAAAGGGTCTCCCCCTGTAGAACCGTTTCGAGGACCGTGGTAACCAGGGGGCCACTCCACTCTAGTGTTAAGCACCTTAGGTGTCAACACTTGATTGAGTATTTACTGGCGCGGGTCAGAGGGCATGCGCGGACCTAGACCCCTTAAAAGATAGTTCGTTAGACCATATTTGGTTTCGCCAGGTTGCCCTAATTCCCATTATTACCGTTTGTTAATATTGAGGGGCTTAGTCCTTGTGGCCCAACCGAGCCAAGCCGCAGTAGTCCATTCTTGGTACCGTACACCTGGTCAAGGCCAAGTCCGGCTAGTCCATTCCTGGCCTGATTCGGACCGTGAGACTCCATTGTTTTCTGGTTTCGCCTTTGATTCTTCTTTGATTCCGCATTGAACCTTCTCAACTACGTGATTGCGTTAATACTTGTTCGCTGAGACTGGTTCGCCCGGAGAGGTCAAAATGGTCAGAACGTTCAGGATCTTGGTCGCGAACAAACCCAAGCTGATGCGCGAATTGCTTCTCGAAACACTCGCGGAGCAACCTTGGATTGAAATCGTTGGGGAAGTAGCGGACGAGGCGGATATCCATGACCACGTGCAAAAGTCCTCGCCCGACCTCCTCGTAGTTACTGCGGAAGAGCACGGCAAACGCCCGGACATCTGCGACACGCTCTTTCGCCATTTCCCCGAGCTTCGCATCATCGCTGTCGCCCCCCACGAAAATCACACCGTTTGTTATTGGGCCTCCGTGGACATTCATTCGGGCGATATCGAGTCCTCAGAAGAAGGGTTGCTCAAAGCCGTCCGCCACATGGCGGAGAGCCAGGCGCCGCAGCCTAACGAGGCGGGAGCGTAATTTTATGAAGCTGGCAATCGCAGTTCCAAAGATTCAGAGAATGGCGAGTAGTCGCCCTGGTTTGATACTCGCGGCCGCAATTCTTGTTTCCTCCTGCTGCCTCCCTGTTCTGGCACAACAGTCCGACCAGAAGCGGGTACCTGAACGTGCCCCCGCTACCCTGCGCCAACAATCTGGGCAGTCTGAACTCGAAAAAGAAAACCTCAATTACGTTGCTGCGGCCCCGGAGCTGATTAAGGAAGTCCTGATTAAGGATCCGGGATTGTTCGTGGAATTGAAGCGTTGGATCGCCAAAGAAGCGAGCGACAGCGGACAGGTAGTCAGCCAAGAAGATCTCACCGATAACGCCGTGTTTGACCGGCTGACAAGCGATGTGGTGTTTCGTTCGGTTGCGACCAGGCTGGTGCAGCGATATGGCTACCTGCGGCCGACCTTTAATCCAGATTCCGAATTGGGAAAAGAACAAGAATTTCTGCTGAAGGAGCGCGTAAGGCACCTGGTCCAGATTGAAGCCCAGGAAGACGCAGAGGCAAACAAACCGCAGAAGACCGAGACCAGCGACGGGAGAACCGCGTTGTGCGATCCGAATGAGAACAGGGACTGCGTGCAGGAAATGCCTTCGCGCTCGAGACGCACAACCCCAAGCAATGATGAAAATGGTCCGCAGAAAGATATGCAGCCCAACTATCCGGGTGAAGGGCAGCCGCTGACTCCGTCTCCGCGAATCATGCAGACGCGCGGCATTCCTGATGGGTCCCTTTCCGGTCAGGCAACCGACGGCAACGATTCGTTCCTGAATGTCTCCGACCCAATGAAACTGCAGGGTGATCCGAGGTCCTCCGGGAATCCATCATCCGACCCTTTGAGTAGAGCTCTTATGGACCAAGCGCGTGGCGGGGCGACGCAAAATTCGGGCACCGGTTCTGCTGACCAAACGTCCGCATCGATGACTGCGAAGTCCGACATGATTGGGGAAACTTATTCGCGCCGCAAATCGCGGCTCGCGACGGATCGGACACTGGCAGCGGGAATGCCGGTCCACCCGCCAAATCCCTATGCGGATATTCCGTCCTTGTACGACCTTTATGTACAAGCTCCCTCCACGGACCGTTCGCCACAGCGATTTGGAACGGAAGTTTTCCGTGACGGGCTCCGCGACCCGCGCAGCATTCCCATGGATCTGCCTGTTGGTCCTGATTACGTCGTGGGCCCGGGCGACAGCTTGACCATAGACCTTTGGGGAGGAATATCGACGAAGCTGGTGCGCATCGTGGACCGGCAGGGCCGAGTCACTCTGCCCGAGGCGGGCCCGGTGTTGGTGAGCGGCAGATCGCTGGGCGAAGTCCAGCAAGCAGTGCAAAGGGCCATTTCGACGCAGTATCGCGACACTTCAAGCGATGTGTCCGTGTCTCGCTTGCGGACGATCCGCATTTATGTCGTCGGCGAAGTCGAAGAGCCTGGGGCTTATGACATTAGCTCGCTCTCGACGGCTCTGAACGCGCTTGTGGGAGCGGGAGGAGTGACGCCGCGGGGATCCCTGCGCGCGCTGAGGCACATGCGCGGAAAAGAGGAACTCGAAGAGATCGATGCATACGACCTGCTCTTGCACGGTGTATCCCCGGACGCAAAAAAACTGGAAAACGGCGACACGCTGATGGTACCGCCGGTGGGGCCGCAAGTGACCGTGACTGGGATGGTTCGGCGGCCGGCGATTTACGAGCTGAACGGCGAAGAGACGGTTGAGGATGCGCTCGAATTAGCCGGAGGAATCCTGCCAGCGGCAGCTTTGCGGCACGTGGAAGTGCAGCGGTTGGAAGCGCACGAAAAGCGCACCATGCTGAGTTTGGACCTTTCGCCTGACAACTCTGCACCTGCCCAACTCACCTCCTTCAAGATTCAGGAAGGCGATGAAATCCATATTTTTCCGATTGCCCAATACAACCAGGACACGATCTATCTTCAGGGACACGTGCAGCGGCCGGGGAAGTACTCCTATCACGCGCAGATGAAGTTAACCGACCTCGTCGCCTCGTACAAAGACATTCTGCCCGAACCCGCGGCGCATTACGGGGAGATCATTCGGCTGAATCCGCCGGATTTTCACCCGACCGTGGTGAGTTTTGACTTGGCCGCGGCGATGGCCGATCCCGCTGCGGCTCCCGCGTTACACCCGCTGGACACCGTCCGTATTTTCAGCCGTTTTGATTTTGAACCTGCGCCCACCGTGTTCGTCGTCGGGGAAGTTCGGTCGCCCGGCAATTACAGGACTTCCGGGCAGGCTTCACTGCGCGACGCTGTTTTTCTCGCCGGAGGGTTGAAGCCGGATGCCGCGCTGGATACGGCGCAACTCTTTCGAATCAACCCGGACGGCAGCTCCAAAATCTTCAGCGTAAATCTCGGTTCCGCACTAAACGGAAACGCCGCGGACAACATCTTGCTGCAGCCGCGCGACCGGCTCCTGATCCACAAGAACACATCTCGCGTGGAACCCAGCACGATCGAAATTACCGGCGATGTGGCGAAACCAGGCCGCTATCCCTACACGGAAAATATGCGCGCCGAGGATCTGATTCGCGCCGCCGGTGGCCTGAAGCGCAGCGCCGATACCAACACCGCCGACTTGACCCGTTATGCGGCCTCTGGTGGCTCATCGCAACATCTGCAGATCTCCCTGGCCTCTCTGAGCAACGGCAACGCGAGCGAGGACCTGCCTCTCCACAGCGGAGATGTGCTGGCGATTCGGCAGGTTCCGGGATGGAGCGACATCGGGGCGGCCGTGAAAGTCAACGGCGAGGTCATGCATCCATCTACATACGGTATTCGGCCGGGCGAACGCTTGAGCTCGGTCCTCCAGCGAGCCGGCGGCTACACAGGCCAGGCGTATCCCTACGGCGCCGTACTGATGCGGCGTGAAGTCCGCGAGATGGAAGCCAGGAATCAAACGGAACTCATCAATCGAATGAAAGCGGAAAGAGCCCAACTAAAGGCTCTGCCCGACGGCACCACCGACGAGAAGAACAACAAACTCAACGCGATTGCGCAAACCGAGTCGACGATAACTCAGCTTTCGACAAATCCACCTATCGGCCGGGTCGTCATTCACATCCAGTCCGACGTCAAAAGCTGGAAGAACACTCCGGCGGATGTGGCCCTGCGGGACGGCGACATCCTGATGATTCCGAAGAAGGCCAACGTCGTGACAGTGAACGGGCAGGTATTCAATCCTACGGCAATCAGCGCGTCCTCAGGGCATTCCGCGAAGTGGTACTTGGGCCAGGCCGGCGGGTTGACTCCGATTGCAGACAAGAAGGCCGTATTTGTGATCCGTGCCGACGGTTCTGTCCTTTCCGCGAAAAACAATGGCGGAGGTTGGTTCTCGGGGGATCCGTTGAACGCCACACTGCGCCCAGGAGACGCGGTCGTCGTCCCCGAAAAGACGCCCAAGATTGGCGGCACGAACTGGACAGCGATCATGCAGACAGCTCAAGTCGCCTCGTCGGTTGCTCTTGCAGTGGCGTATATCCATCCATAAATGGGCCAGGGAATGATAGGGAGAAAAACAATTCTGGTTTCAACGTTAGCGATGAACCTGTTGGCGGCGGGGGCCTTAATGGCTTACCCGCAAACGCCGGACAATCCAGAGCCGACGGCGGAAGCCAAAAAGAGCGGAAAGATGCTGCCAGAACCGAAACTCAAACCGGAACCGACGGTTGACGACGAGGACAAGGATACCTCCGTCAAGCTGTTCCACAATTTCCGCGGACTCGGGGAGAGGTTCCTGCTGGATCAGAAGAATATCTGGGTCAGCCCAGCGGAGCTGCGGTTCACCGATTTGGGATGGATCATTCCGTACGGTGGCGTCACGTCGACTCTCCTTCTCACCGACAAGGATGCAAGCGGTCACATCTCGCACGTTCCAAGCACAGTGAGCCATTACGACACCATTTCGAACGCCGGGATCGCCGCCATGCTGGGCGGCGCCGCGGGTATGTGGATGTTGAGCTACCCGAAGCATAACGAGCACTGGCGCGAGACTGGATTCCTGGCCGGCGAAGCGGTCCTCAACAGCCTGGCAGTCACCGAGGCGATGAAATATTCATTGGGCCGGCAACGGCCCAACGAGGGAAATGGGAGTGGTCCGTTCTTTAACGGCGGCGTCTCGTTTCCTTCGGAACATGCTTCAGCCGCCTTTGCTGCCGCAGGCGTGATCGCTCATGAATATCCGGGGCCCCTTACGAGAATCGCTGTTTACGCGCTGGCGGGGTTGGTGGACTACTCGCGAGTTCGAGCTCGCCAGCATTTCCCCTCGGATGTTTTCGTCGGAAGCATACTGGGAAACATGGTGGCGCAGAGCGTATATAGCCAGCACCACGATCCGGAATTGGGCGGGGAAGCGTGGATCTCGGCTTCGCAATTTATGCGCGAACACTGGAAACCCGAGCCCGAGAGCATGGGATCACCAAACGTGCCGCTGGATTCCTGGGTTTATCCGGCGATCGAACGGCTCGCCGCGCAAGGGTTGGTGCGTTCTGAGTTTCTGAATGTGCGGCCGTGGACACGCCTGGAGTGCGTGCAGTTGATGAACGAAGCGGCCGGCAAGATAGACGAGAGCGCTCCGCAGGGAGATGCGATGGCGGGGATTGTCGCCGCACTGCGCACGGAATTCTCGAGCGAGCTTCGATCCATGGAAACCGGCGAAAACCAATCTATGCGGATGGAATCGGTCTATACGCGCATGACCGGCATAAGCGGAACTCCGCTGGCCGACAGCTATCACTTCGGGCAGACAATCTACAACGATGAAGGCCGGCCTTACCAGGAGGGATTCAACAACATTACCGGTTTTTCGAGCTATGCCACCTCCGACCGGTTTGCCATTTACTTCAGCGGCGAATTCCAGCACGCGCCCGGCGCGCCGGCGTATCCACTGGCAGTGCGGCAAGTGATCGCGAACGTGGACCAGAATCCACTGCTACCGGCGACACCCGTCGCTCAAACGGATCGCTTTGTGATTCAGAATGCGTATCTCAGCACGAATCTCGATAGCTGGAATTTTTCCTTCGGGAAGCAGGATTTGTGGTGGTCGCCCGACTACGGAAGCTCTTTTCTGTTCAGCAACAACGCGGAACCGATCTATATGTTCCGGTTGAGCCGGGTGAGGCCGTTCACATTACCCTGGATTTTCCGCTTTATAGGCCCGATGAAGATTGACTTGTTTGTTGGAAGAATGCGTGGAAACGATTATCCGTCGGATCCGATTTTCCACGGGGAGAAGATCACCTTCAAGCCAACAAAGAATCTCCAATTTGGATTCAGCCGCACGACGGAATTTGGCGGGGACGGTCGAGCCATGACGCTCGGGGCAATCTGGCACAGCTATGTGGCGTATACGAGTTCGTTCAATTACGCAGCCAACGTAAATCCCGGCCATCGCGTCGGTGGATTCGATTTCTCGTACAAGCTGCCATTTGTCAGGAACTGGCTGACGCTATACGCGGATTCGATGACCAGCGATGATCCCAATCCGATTGATGCGCCGCGTCGCGCGCCCATTAATGGGGGATTGTATCTGGCGAAGTTTCCGCACATCCCGAAACTGGATTTGCGGGTCGAAGGAATCTTCACCGACACAACGACCTCGCGCAGCACTGCGGGGATGTTTTCCTACTGGGAGCAGTTCTACCACGACGCGTACACCAACAACAAAGTTATCATGGGCAGTTGGATCGGACGCGAAGGAACGGGTGAGCAAGCGTGGATGAATTACTGGTTCAACCCGAAGAGCAGCCTCCAATTTGGATACCGGCATCAGCAGGTTGACGGCGATTTCATACCGGGCGGCGTGAAGCTTCACGATGAATTTGTGAAAGCAAATGTGTGGGTGAGCGGAAATCTGAACGTGACCGCACTTCTTCAGCATGAGCAATGGACCGCGCCGTTGCTGGCGCCCACGCCACAAACGAATTGGACTTCGTCGGTTGGGATCACATTTCAGCCTGGCAGGTTTTTCTCGCGCGGGCAAAATCCGCGGTTCACGACTTTAACGGAACAATCGGACGGGGGCACAACGCAATGACCGGGCGCGGTGCACGAAACGACTGTGGATTCGAGCAAGAGGTACGCGGCATGCTTTCGCAGCAGGGAACTATGCAAAACCTGGCGAGATTCGTGGGAGTACTTTTTCAACTCCAAGAGGGTCACCGGCCATCGTTCCATCATGAGCCACGGAACGCTGCAAGCGTGGGAGATGTGAATTGAGCGCGACTGGAAAAGTGACGGTCCGGGAGACACCTGCTGATGGGCAGGGGAAGTACGAATTGGCTTCTCCACTGCCGACGGAACCGGTGGAGGCGCAGCAAAGTTTTCTACCCTACCTTCGCTTGTTCTGGGAACACCGCCGATTTCTTTTCCTCACGGGTGCCTACGCCTTGCTCGCGAGCATCCTGATCGCACTGCTGATTCCCGCGCGGTATCAATCGCTGACTCGCCTCATGCCACCGGATAGTCAGTCTGCTTCAGGGATTGGAATGTTGGCCGCGATGGCTGGCAAGAGCGGAGCTGCTGGGCTCGGCGGCCTTGCAGGGGATCTCCTGGGAGTGAAGAGTTCTGGCGCGCTTTTTGTGGGTATCCTCGGCAGTGAGACGGTCCAGGATAGGCTGATCGATGAATTCCACCTCATGAAGATTTATCACGATCGGAAAATCGAGGATGCGAGAAAAGATCTTGCCGAGCGCACCGACGTTTCAGAAGACCGCAAGAGTGGAATTATCACAATAGGCGTGACGGATCACGATCCCAATCGAGCTGCCGGGATGGCGAAGGCGTACGTTGGGGAGTTGGATCGTCTCGTGGCCCAAGTCAGCACTTCTTCTGCGAGGCGCGAGCGCATATTCCTCGAAGGTCGCCTGGAGAAAGTTAAGGGGGATTTGGATTCAGCAGCCAAGAATTTCAGTCAGTTTGCCAGCAAGAACTCGGCGATCGATATTCCGGCGCAGGGAAAGGCGATGGTGGAGGCGGCTGCGGTTTTACAAGGGCAATTGATCGCTGCACAAGCCGAGCTGAGCGGATTGGAGCAGATCTACACTGACAACAACGTACGCGTTCGATCGGTGCAAGCCCGCGTGAATGAGCTGCAAAAAAAGCTGAACGAGATCGGCAGCGCGGGTACTCCTGGTGGCAGCCAAGGCGAAAACTCCCTGTACCCCTCCATTCGCAAGCTGCCGTTGCTGGGTGTTACCTATGCGGATTTGTTCCGACAGACGAAGATTCAGGAGACTGTGTACGAGTTGCTGACGCAACAATACGAATTAGCAAAAGTGCAAGAGGCCAAGGAAATCCCCACAGTTAAAGTACTGGATCCGGCCATTGTGCCTACGAAGAGATCCTTTCCTCCCCGCCTCGTAATCATGCTTCTGGGGACGATGCTGGGCGTCATCATGGCGATGACCTGGATTCTCGGAAAAACACAATGGGATGCGGTGGATGTGTCCGACCCACGAAGAGTTTTTGCGACTGAAGTGTTCACAACGATGCAGGCTCGTTTGCCAGGGTTTTCGCGGAATGGAGCGAATGCAGAATCCAACGGCCACAGGGGTTGGAGTTGGCGCAAGAAGTCCGACGCACTGAGCGAAGTGCAGGATCAGGGTAAGGACGCAGAGTAAGGACGCAGAGTAAGGACGCAGAGTAAGGACGCAGAGTAAGGACGCAGAGTAAGGACGCAGAGTAAGGACGCAGAGTAAGACTCACGATAGCGGCGGATGTGGCTGTAAACAATTGATGAGACATGGGTTAGGTCACAAACGCCTCTGTAAGTGACGTGGCGAAGCTGTGAGCACGCATTGAAGATTACGGAGTTGAAGAAGGGATCATGACGAGTCATTGGACGCAACTAAATTCCGAAAGCGAGTTGGGCACTCTGCAGGCGGCACATTGCGAAAAGAGGTGGTACGCCGCATACACCAGCGCGAACCACGAGAAGCGCGTTGCGGAGCAGCTCGTCGTACGCGATGTGGAGCACTTCCTGCCTGTATATGAGTCGGTGCGACGGTGGAAAGACCGGCGTGTAACGCTGCAAATGCCGCTGTTTCCTGGGTACGTTTTCGTGTGCATGGCGCTGCGCGACCGCTTGCGGGTGCAGCAGGTTCCCGGGGTAGCGCACCTGGTGGGGTTCGACGGCACGCCCGCGGCCCTGCCAGATGAAGAAATCGAGGCGCTTCGTGCCAGCCTCGAGAGTGGAGTCCGGGCAGAGCCGCATCCTTATTTAACAGTGGGTCGGCGCGTGAGGCTAAAGAGCGGGCCGCTGGCGGGGATGCCAGGGATCCTGCTGCGCCGGAAGGGGAACTTCCGGGTAGTGATCTCGATTGAACTGATCCAGCGGTCCGTCGCAGTGGATGTGGACGCTGTCGAAGTGGAACCGATCTTGGCGGGGCCTGTCGGAACAGAATCGAGGCCAGATGCTCCAAGCGTATAGGAATTCCGTGGAGGCTTATTCCGGTGAAAAATTGAGAGAGTGTTTTTCAGCGCGCGACTCTGTGAGAAACAAGATCGTTCCAATTCTTCGACGTCTCCAAAGTCAGGTCGGAATGGACGTCCGCCAGCGCATAGCTTGTACCGAACCCGTCGGAGAATTTGGCCAGTTTGCAGACGGAGGATCCCAGTGATGGATCAGAGAGTGCAGGCGCGTAGGCTGCTGGATTGGTCTGCGATTTCCGAGATGTGGCGAGGTCGTTTTATCTCGCTGCTGTATGCGTTCTATGCGCCCCTAAAATGGTTGGGAGTTGAGAAGCTTCCCGGCATTCGCGTCTTAAAGCAAAAGAGCCGGCAACTGCTCTTTTCATTGCTGGCGTCCGACGATGCGGTCCTCATCAGCGTGCCCGGTGCGCGGCTATACGTGCCAGCCTCGGCATGCAACTCCTACATGCGCAATTTTGAGGCTTACACCACGGATCTCTTCAGAGAGGCAATCAAACCAGGCGCCACCGTCGTGGACATAGGTGCAAATATAGGCTACTTCTCAATTATTGGGGCCCAAAAGACTGGATCCCACGGGAAAGTCTATGCCTTTGAGCCAGCCCCGGATAATTTCCGCCTGCTCAGAAAAAACGTCCAACTCTGCGCTGCGGTCAACATGACCTGTATTCAAAAAGCAGTTGCGGGCGAAATGAAGACAATGACTCTTTTCGAGAGCGACCACCCGGGTCAACATAGCCTTCTCTTACAGCCCTACACGAAGACTGGGCATTCCCGCACCGTCGAATGCGTGACATTAGATGAATACCTTGGCGGCCAACCGGTAGGCGTCATCAAAATGGATATCGAAGGGTATGAATATTTTGCCTTGGAAGGAATGCGCAGAACAATTGCAAACAGCAACGATTGTACTCTTTTCACAGAATTACATCCCAGGATTCTTCGTTCTATAGGAGTCGACCCTATGGAATTTCTGGCTAGACTGCTTAGTCTCGGCTTGGATGTACAAATGATTGTCGAACATAACCACTCATTACAGCCGATCACCGCTGAGGTCCTACGTCGGGCTGAGGCAGACTCGGAGTGGTACACCAATCTTCTCTGCGTCAAGAAAGGCTCCGCTAATGAATCGCGGAATAGCGCCTAAGCTTCCCCCAAGACTGTCGTCAGCAAAGTTACCGAGCCCACAGCGGCGGAGGAGGGATCTTGCCCGACACGCGTGAGCTCGACCATAGTTCATTCAGCTCCGGCTTCGGAGGTCTGTCCGGCCAGACCAAGCGCGTATCCTTCGCCCCCTATTTGATGGTTCCCTTCTGTGCTATTGCGACCGTTGTGGTGGCAATAACGCATGGAGCGGTGATTTCCCTGATTTTTGCTTTCAGTCTAATGTTTATGTGTTTCGCTTACTATCACTTTGAGATCGCTATGCTTCTGATGATCTTTCTGTTGCCCTTTGACCTGCAAAGGAATCTCGGAGGTGACCATGCGCTTTTCGCAGATCTCGCAAAGCTACTTTTGATTCTTCCATTTCTCCTCATCCGTCCCTATCGGAAGTCGCTTGCAGAATCAAGACTCTGCAAGTTTTTTTTGAGCGCGTTTCTGTTCAATGTCGCAATCAGTCTGGGACGTGCGATCGATCTGCCTCTTACGGCGAAGCTTCTGTTGCGACAGTTCTCAGCAGTCTTCTTCGGCTTAATGGTGGCAGTTGTTTTCAGAAGTAAAGAGAAACTGACGCGAGCGACTGCTGTTGTTTTGGCTATGATTGTGATTCAAGGTGTTTATGGTACGTATCAGTGGATGACAGGAGGTTTGGGGTTCTTCTGGTACTGGCTGAACCCGGAAATCGCCACCTTTACTGAGTGGGAAGGACGGGCCATGGGCGCGCTCGGACACATGAACTCTCTCGGAGGAATCTTGAATATGGGGCTGTGCCTTGCCTTGTCCCTTCTGGTTCCGAGGCAATGGACTCGCTGGCGGCTCCGCCTTTCTCTTGGGGTTGCGATGATGTTGATCGGGCTGCTAGTGACCTTCAGTCGCGGCGGATGGTTTGCCTTGGCGCTGACATTCGTCTTGCTATTCTCAATCGAATTTCGAAGAAATCGACGGCTGATCGTGGCTCCGGTGCTTCTCGGATTGCTGCTTCTTCCGATCGCAAAAACCGAGCTCGGAACGCAAGTGTACCGGCGCGCGACCAATATTGAACCGATGAGTGACTATACCCGCCTGGTTGCCGACGGGGTCTCGCTGCAATTGTTTCTGCAGCATCCCTTGTTAGGAGCGGGCTATGGGAACTGGAGATTCTTTTTCTCGGATTTCGCTCCTGACTTAGAGCAGCTGCCCTTTGCACATAATCTCTATCTTGGGATTCTATCCGAGACAGGACTGCTAGGTTTCTTGCTTTTCTTTGTCCCTCTTGGCTATCTGATTGCAAAAGGCCTGAGTTTTCCGATGGAAGGGGACCTTGTGGTCGCAACTCTCATCCGAGCCTGCAGTCTTGCGATGGTGGGGGCTTTTGTTCAGGGAGTCTCAGATTCATGGGTGGATGCCAACCCTCCTTATGCGGGATTGTTTTGGACTATCGTTGGCATACTCATCAGCGGACTTGCGCTAGCGGCCAAATATGAGAATGGAAGGTCCAGAGTACTTGACTCCAGGATAGGGGAATGCGAACTTGCTGCCTAATTTATGAATGACCCAGGCTGTGCTATGAGCGCTTTAGCGACGCCAAACGCTGAAGCCCCTGTTAGTGCGAATGAAAGTCACAGCTTGGAGCTCAAGCGCATTGGCAAGAACAGCCTGATTTTGATCGCACTCACGTTGGTCGGACAGGTTACGGGCTTGGTCCGCGAGGCTGTGACCGCGTACTTCCTGGGTGTCACGGGTCGCGCGGATGCCTATGTCGCCGCTTTTCAGCCGATCGACATTGTGACAAGCGCGCTGATTTTGGCCGTTCCGTTTGGTCTCATTCCTTTTTTGGTGAGTTATCGCCGCAGATTCGGCGAGGCTGGCTCACACTGGGCGATTGATCGCGTACAGCTGGGCACAGCCTGCTGCTTTCTAGTCATAAGCCTCTTCTTGTACCGAAAGAGCGAGTGGATCGTACACCTCACAAACCCGCATCTGTCCGGCGCACAGTTGGAGCAGTCGATTCAGCTATGGCACTGGATGCTTCCTGTGATTCCGATGGTGAGTCTTACAGCATTCTTCATTGCTCAGCTGATTGCGGAGGATCGGTTCTTTTTCCCTGGCGCAAACTCGATACTTCTGAATTTGAGCATCGTGATTGCTCCCGTGCTTGCGTGGAGACTCCTAGGAGTAAAGGCCTTCGCCCTGGGCGTTTTGCTCGGGTTTTCCCTGCAGTTGGTCACGCAAGGATTGGCGGTGCTGGGTCGTCATCGGCACAGGCACTCTCGGATCGAAGGAACCAAGCCGTCGCTGTGGCGCGACGCCGCAATCATCATTGTGCCAGTCGTGCTGCTCTATACCTTGGGTGGGCTGAATACCCTAATTCCTAGGCGATTTGCGTCGGATTTAGGAGAAGGAAAGCTGGCGATTTTTACGTATGCGACTCGAGCAAGTTTGCCGATTTACCTGTTGGGGGTATTTGCCATTTCTTATCCCTACTTTTCCGCCTTCGCGAGAGCGGTCGCTTCCGAGGAAATTGACCAAGCACGACGGCTCCTCCGCTCGATGCTCCGTTCAGCGGTCCTTTTCGCCTTACCTGCCATGTCTGCGATTATCGTACTGCGGCAGCCTCTCGTCCGGATTCTGTTTTTTCGTGGGGCTTTCGATGCGCAGGCAGCGGAGTCTGTTTCAACGACCCTTGCGTTTCTTGTCCCGTTTGTTCTCGGGGCGCTTCTAACGGACCTTTTGGGGAGATGCCTGATAGCAATGGGACGCACCCTTGTAGCCTGCGGGCTTTATGGTGTCTTGCTGGCCCTCTCCTGGGTCTTGATGAGCGGATTGCACGGTTTCGGCGGGCTAAACGGAGTTTCCGCTGCCTGGGCGTTTTCCCTCTTTGCGGTTGCGGCACTGTTTCTGGTGGCCGTTAACTATTACCTTCGGGGTCAGGCCTTCAGAGGAATCAGTGAATCGCTTTGGAGGGTCGTCGTGAGCGGCATGGCCGCGGCAACGATAATGGCATTTTCGAGTTTCTGCTTGCGCCTATGGCTTGGCACCGGAATGGCGGGTTCCATGGCAACTGTTGTTCTTACGATCTTAGCTGGCAGCGTCGTCCTGATTAGCCTTGCGCGGCGTTTAGGCGTTTCCGAGGCTAAGGCCCTGGTAGATGTGACTCAGGCAGCGGGAACCAGATTGAGAATCTGGTCTTATGGCAGGTCGGCGGTGCCATTTGTGTCTGGAATTGATCAAGACTGAGCTCAACGACGCGGTCTCAAAACAAGGAAGAATCCGAACTTATGCTTCTCAAACTAGGTAAATCGAAAGAGGCGTACCTGCCGGTCGCCGACCGGTTGAGCCTGAATAAATCATTGGAGTTGCGAGTCTTGACCAGGTATTTGGAACTGCGTCCCGGAGAAAGAATCCTCGATGTTGCTTGCGGTAGCGGCTATTGGACGCGCAAGCTTGCTGCCGCCTACGGTTGCACTGCGGTTGGAATCGACTTGTCCGAGCGCGAGATTGCCACAGCGCAGCGCCACCACACTGGCACGAATTGCACGTATCTCTTGTCGTCGGCGGAGAGTTTGCCATTCTCGACAGCATCCTTCGACAAAGTGGTCAGTGTCTGCGCTCTGGAGCATTTTTCTTCGGATACCACGGCACTTAGGGAAATGGCTCGAGTGCTCAGGCCCAATGGGATTTTGGGCTTGAGCGTCGATAGCATGTCCGGCCCGTTCATGACCGAGGGTTACCGGGAGTGGCATGCTCAAGAACATTTTGTCCGGAACTACTACGATCTTGACTCGATTCGGACAAAGCTTGAGGATGCCGGCTTTCAATTGCTGGAGCATCGCTATCTTTTGACCTCGCGTTTCACATGCTGGGCGTTTCGACTGAATCGCCGCTATCGCTTTCCTGTGGTTTTTTTTATCCCACTCCTGCACCCGCTGTCGCGACTCTGCGATGCGCTCAATGGAAGTCACGAGGGTGGTTTGATTCTGGCATTGAAGGCTAAGAAGTATGAACGCCGCACAGTCGGGGCTGTTGCGTGATGCAGATCTTATTCTTGTCCGCACATTTGCCGTCGCCGCGGGCGCACCAAGGTGGGCAGAAGACTAGTTATCACATCTGTGAATTTCTGGGGCGAAGGCATGAGATTCATCTCTTGTGTTTCGGAACCGAGAATGAGCTGGCCGTTTTTGACCACCGGGGAATGGAGATCTTTCACAGCTGGGACATCATTCCGGTCGATCAGTGGACACGGCTTCGCGGCGTTCTTTCTTCACCGCAATTGCCGCTATCCGTGGCGGCCAGAACCTCACGAAAGTTCCGAAGCAAACTACGTCGCCTCACAAAGACCCACCGATTCGATGTGGTAATTCTAGATAGCACGGCGATGTGGCAGTATGCAGGAGATGTCAAGCGAGTGGCATTGCGTGGCGGGAGTGCGCACGACGTCTTGAGTCAGTTGTGGGACCGCCGGGCGTCGCAGGCTGTCACCATGTGGTCTCGTCCCGCGCTCCGTTTTGAAGCAGAACGCGTTCGCCGATGGGAGCGCAATGTCCTTTCTCAGCTAGATTTCGTAGTCCCGCATAATGCAAAGGATGGCGCCCTGCTCGGGGCGCTCAACCCTATGGTTCAGCAATTCGTGATTCATCCTTGGGTGAGCGTACGCTCGCCGAGCGTAGCATCGCCGAACGAGACTCCGGCGTCCAATATGTTGCGCAAGCCTTATAGCGCTGTTTTCTGGGGTGCGCTCGACCGAAATGAAAATGCTGACGCGATTGCATTTGCCGTACGAGACATACTTCCACTCGTGCGACAGGTGGTGCCAGAGTTCAATTTCTTCGTGGCGGGAAGTCATAGCGAAGCTGTCGCCCCAATCACCGACGGTGTGCCCAATGTGATACGGACTGGTTTTGTAGATGACATCGGCGGCTTTCTAGCGGGGGTGCAAGTGGGGTTGCTGCCCATCCGGCAAGGTGCCGGCATCAAGATCAAAACACTTGAATGCATGGCGGCAGGCGTTGCGGTAGTGACCACGCCCGTGGGCGCGGAAGGAATTGCCGCGTCACACGGAGTCCATTTTCTGATCGGTGAAACTGCCCAGGAACTCGCGAGCTACGCGGCGCGATTGCTACGCAGGCCAGAAGAGGCCCGCCAAATGGGAGAACGCGCCCGGGACTGGTTCGCGTCGGAATACGATTTCGATCGGCCCCTGCAGGCGCTTGAATCCTATCTAGTTACGAACACGCAAGCACCCAATCCACGCTGTGAATTGATGCCTCATGGCGGTGCCCGCATTTTGCCAGCGCAATCAAACCGGGGATATGTCGCCCCAAAACCATCTAATAGCTCTGCGGGGCTGCGGAACAGGGAGTCCGGCTGAGCTAGCGGCTAATGCTTCGGGAATATTCACTCGGCTCTGACGTCACAAAACTGCTACTCCTTTTTCTGGCTTCCAAGGTTGTGTGAGAAGAATGGATCGAAGCGACGTACAGGCGCTGGTCTTGGCAGGCGGGCTCGGCAAGCGACTGCGTGCAGCTTACGCTAACGGGCCAAAGAGTCTGGCACCAGTGGGGGGACGGCCCTTTCTGGACTACTTGATGCGCTGGCTGCAAATTTCGGGCTTCAGCGACATTGTACTATGTGTTGGATACAAAACAGAGCAGATCCAAGAACGGTATCAGGATGGGCGGCACTGGGGCCTACGAATCTCCTACTCCTTGGAAAAAGAACCTCTCGGAACCGCGGGGGCTATCAAGAACGCCGAAGTGCTTCTCCAAGTGGACACATTTCTCGTGCTGAACGGAGATTCCTTCACGGATGTTCCGCTCCGGGAGTTGATTCAATTTCATCGACGGAGAAAGGGGCTCGCCACACTGACGCTCGCGCCGGCACCTGAGGAGTCGCGTTATGGATCCGTGCGGATGAATGCCTCCGGCGAAATTCTGGGCTTTCTCGAAAAGGACTCCGGAGGCGCCATGGACGACAAGCGAGGGCGGAGATGGATTAATGGCGGGGTATACGCTTTCCAGAAGGAGCTCCTGAGCGTGATCCCACCTGGCCGGCCTGTTTCCCTCGAGACTGAAATCTTTCCGCAGCTTGTCGGGCACCGTTTTTGCGGATTTCCTACGGACGGTTATTTCATCGATATCGGCGTGCCTGCAGATTACCGAAGGGCACAGAAAGAGTTCAGGGAGCGATTTTCGCGATGACAATGATTCGTGCCAAAGCGCCACTGCGAATCACCTTTGCCGGTGGTGGTACCGATGTTTCCCCCTTTCCTGAACTTGAAGGCGGGTGCGTTCTGAACGCAACCATCGACAGCTTTGCCTGGGGCAGCTTGCGGCCGCGGCAGGACGGCGAGATTCATATTCGTTCTGTCGATCTTGACCTCTCACTCAGCTACAAGAACGGCAATCAGATCGCTCTCGATGGCCAGCTTGATTTGGTGAAAGCGGCTCTCCTTAAGATGGGGGCTCACAATTCACACGGCTTCGACGTATTTCTGCATAGTGATGCTCCACCAGGTTCGGGCCTCGGATCGTCATCAGCGCTTGTTGTGGCGCTAGTCGGATTGATTAAGGAATTCAAGAATTTGCCGCTAACGGATTACGAGATTGCCGACCTTGCCTATGTAATTGAGCGGAAGGAACTTGGCATCCAGGGCGGGCTCCAGGATCAATACGCTTCCGCCTTTGGGGGATTCAACTTCACGGAATTCCACAAAGATCGTGTTGTCGTAAATCCGCTGCGGATCAGTCAGGGAACGATCAACGAACTAGAACACAATTTCCTATTGTGCTTCACCGGAACGACGCGCCAGTCGGACCAGATCATCGCGGACCAGACTCAACGCTACACATCACACAACTCCGAAACAGTTGCGGGCCTCCGACAGCAAAAGGAGCTGGCGGTGGAGATGAAAAATCTGTTATTGCGCGGCGAACTGAATAGTTTTGGCGAATTGCTTCACGTCGCATGGGAGTCGAAGAAGAGATTTTCGCCTCGAATCACAACGCCCATAATTGACGAATTATATCAGGAGGCACGCGCGCACGGTGCCGTGGGTGGAAAATTGATCGGCGCTGGGGGGGGCGGCTACATGCTGCTGTACTGCGAATTTGAGAGAAAGCATGACGTGGTCACGGCGATGAAAAAGATGGGCGGCGTCCCTACAGAATTTGCCTTCGAAGCCCGCGGCGTTCAGAACTGGAGAGTCAATGAGGCCCGCACTCAATCTTGAAGCGCTGGTGCGCGAGCGTATCCAGGAAAGTCTTGACCTGAACCGGACGATGTTGAACGATGTCGCGTTCCAACAACTCGTCATGGAGGCTGGCGCTGCACTCATGCAAGTCCTGAGGGAAGGAAAGAAAGTGCTGTTCTTCGGGAACGGAGGCAGCGCGGCTGATGCGCAGCATCTGGCAGCGGAGTTGGTGGGTCGATTTCAGTTAGAGCGACGCGCTCTGGGCGGGCTCGCTCTGACTGGAAACACTTCATCGCTGACAGCTATCGCAAATGATTATTGCTTCGAGCATGTATTTGCACGGCAGGTTGAATCCTTCGGCGTCGCAGGTGATGCTGCAGTTGGAATTACAACCAGTGGACGATCGCGCAATGTAATTACCGCCCTTGAAGCCGCACGCAGCCGCGGCTTGGTGACGATAGCATTGACAGGCAGAAAAGGTGAGCTTTTAGAGCCCTTCGTCGATTTTTGTATCTGTGTTCCTTCCGAGGAAACCCCGCGCATTCAGGAAGCGCACATTCTGATCGGACATATTCTCTGCGAAATCATCGAGCGAGGTCTATTCAGTGAATCGAGCTGTCTTTCTTGACCGCGATGGGGTGATCAACTGGAAGGCGCCGGAAGGAGGATACATCACCAGCAAGAGCGAGCTGATACTTCTGCCCGGCGTACGAGGAGCCGTGCGTCAACTACACGAGGCGAGGTTCCTCATCTTTATTGCTACAAATCAACGCGGAGTGGCTCGCCGAAGGGTAAGTCCCGAAGTACTCGATAACATCCATCGGTACTTGCTAGACGTCTTTTCCGACGCCCTAGCGCCGATCACCAAAATCTATGTTTGTCCACACGAAGGTGGCTGCGAATGTCGCAAACCTGCTCCTGGCATGTTGCTGCGTGCTGCCGAAGAGCATGCAATCGATTTGCGCGCATCCTGGGTAGTGGGTGATAGTTTGACGGATATTGAGGCTGGCAAGCGAGCTGGATGCCGAACCACATGGATCAGAGATGGAATGACCCACCAGATTTCCGGAGTCCGCCCTGACCTCGAGGCGAAAGACCTGCCGGACGCGGTGAAGTTGATTTTAAGAGTTACGGAGCGATCGGCATGAGGCAAAGGACGCAGCCAGACACACGATTTGTCGAAGCAATGACGGACGGGCGATTTTTGCTCAGGACAAAGATGAGATTTCGGCGCGTGAGACATGGTCGGGGGCTTAATCTCGAATTTGTTTTGTCAATTGAATGGTTGCTGAGAATGAGCGTACAGGGATTGGCGTGATGACAGAGACCTCGATCCTAATTCCGACGAAGAATGGCGGGAAGGACTTAGACGCGTGCTTGGCGGCGATTTATGCGCAGAAAGGAACTGGACCCTTTGAGGTTATTGTGATCGATTCGGGTTCGACGGACGCTACTCTTGAAATTGCGCGGCGCTATCCGGTGCGACTGGAGCGGATTCCTCCGGAGACGTTCCACCACGCGCGGACACGGAATTACGCTGCGGGTCTTGCGAAGGGGGAAGTTTTAGTGTTTCTGTCGCAAGACGCCATTCCCGCATCGGACACCTGGCTGGCGGCATTCCTGAGCAATTTCAATGAACCCGCGATCGGAGCGGTTTACGGGCGCCAATTGCCGAAGCCAGAATCCGGGCTGGAGCGGCGTTCGGCTTTTGCCTTCATGTACGGCGCGGACAGAATCGTCAAGATGCCGATGGACGGAATAGGCCTCGGCCATAAGTATTACCATTTTTCGAACGCCAACTCGGCAATCCGGAAAATCGTCTGGACGGTCACGCCGTTCCCTGAGGAGCTGAAAGTATTCGAGGACGTGGGAATTGCCAAACGCATTCTGGACTCCGGCTGGAGCATTGTTTACGAGCCCGAAGCAGCTGTCTACCACTCCCATGATTTTCCATTAGATGTTCTCTTTAAGCGCTACTTCGATATTGGTGTGGTCTACCAGCGGTTAGGGATCTGGAGCAGCGGTTCACGCGTCTCTCTTTGGCGAGATGGCTGGCGAGGATTGCAGGGCAAACTATCTTCGCTGGTTAATGAGGGAGCACGCGAGGGCGCGGTATCTTCGATCATTAAGGATGTCGGAAAGTATGTCGCCATTCAGCTGGGGCGGAACGAAAGACTTCTACCGCGTGCCCTCAAGAAAAAATTGAGTCTTTACGATCTTTTCGATTAACTGGTTCGGTTGCGGCGCGACCGTTCCTGCTCCTTGTTCCCGAAACTGATTTCTCCCAAAGCCTCAACCACTAAGTTGCCCTCAAAGGATTCATAGGGAGGATTGCACAATATGCTGCTCCGCTTGAAAATGTATCGCCTTTTGTTGAAAGTCACAATCTACCTCCTCCCTTTTCTTGCTTTCGAGATCGGCTGGCAGATTTGGGCTTATGCTTCAACGTTCGTCAATCGTCCGGTCAAGTATCCCCATGAGGGGCATTTCACGCTCGTGTTATTCAGCGCCCTTGCGTGGGCGTTCGCGGCGGAACATTACAAGGTGACAAGTGTCGACGAGCTCTTTCGAGAACGAACTGGCGCAAAGGCTGCCTGGTCGGCGAGCGTGGCGACATCTGTCATTTTGATCGGTGTCCTTTATTTTGAACACAATGCTATTTTCCCCCGGGGGCTGTTCCTCTGTTGTGTAATTACATTGCTAGCCTTGACTGTACTCTTGCATGCCGCTTTTCGGTTTCTGTACCGGAATCACCTTCGACTCGGGCGGCCCACCCGACTTCTGATTGTGGGGGCTGACCAGTTTGCCCGCGATGCAGCGATTCGGCTTCAGCGGCTTTCATTCGCTCTTTGTCAAGTTATTGCGTACGTGAGGCTTCCAGGACAAGAAGTAGCGGTACAGGATACCCGCGTTTACGAGCTGGAAGATCTCGGCCCTTTGCACGCGGGGAATGGAATTGATGAAGCGGTGATGGCCATTCATCCGGCGCAGTTCTCACAGATTCCGCGCCTTATTAAGGCGCTCGAAAACCTATCCGTTCCTGCACGGGCAATCGTCGATCTTGGTGAGGGGATAGTTGTGCGCGAGAAGCTGTTCCAGTTGGGGCGTATGCAAATGCTCGATTTGATGCCAACGCCGGCTGATTTGCTTGATTACGCTCTGCTTAAAAGAGTCTTCGACATATGCTTTTCGGGGCTGGTGCTCCTTTTGACTTCTCCGCTCATGGGTTTGATCACATTGTTGATTCGGATTACCTCACCGGGGCCAATTTTCTTCACTCAGGAGCGGGTAGGACTTAATGGCCAGCCCTTCCAGATGTATAAATTTCGCACCATGAGCACGAGTTCTTCCTCCGACAGCGATACCCTCTGGACGTCCGAGGCGGATCCTCGCAGGACGGTTTTCGGAACGTTCCTACGCAGGACGAGCCTGGATGAGTTGCCTCAGTTCATCAATGTCTTGAAGGGGGAAATGAGCGTCGTAGGTCCGCGTCCCGAGCGGCCCCATTTCGTGCAACAGTTCCAGAAGGAAGTCGGCCGGTACAACCACCGGCACTGCCTCAGGGTGGGAATCACAGGCTGGGCCCAGGTCAATGGCTGGCGCGGAGACACCTCGATCGAAAAGCGCATCGAGTACGACCTGTACTATCTCCAGAATTGGTCGTTCATTTTTGACCTGAGGATCATCGTTATGACCGTCTTTTCAGCACTTATCGGGAAAAACGCGTATTAGGCCCAATTTTTTATTGATCCGGGTTGCTCCTAATCCAACAACGTTTGTCACTAAGAAGTGGGCAGGACCATTTCGGAAGACGCGCTTTCTGGCTAGTTCCCCTCTAGAACAGAAGCGAATGGGTCAGCACAGCGAAGCTGAAAGTAACTGGCATACGGGAGGAAAATATAAAAGGTGTTGTGCTTGCCGGCGGAACGGGTAGCCGATTGTTTCCAATAACCAGGGTGACGAATAAGCACCTGCTCCCTGTCTATGACAAGCCGATGGTGTACTACCCCATCCAAACGCTTGTGAATGCGGGGATACGGGAAATCCTCCTCGTGACCGGCGGGAAGAACGCGGGAGATTTTTTGCGGCTGCTTGGAAACGGGCGGGATTTTGGATTGAAACACTTGAATTATACGTACCAGGAGGGCGAAGGTGGCATTGCGGAAGCCCTCCGTTTGGCGGAGCATTTTGCCGACGGCGAGCCCATTTCTGTCATCCTCGGTGACAACATCATTGAGAACAACATTTGTGATGCTGTCGAGAATTTCAAGAAACAGAACCAAGGCGCCAAGATTCTTTTGAAGGAAGTTCCGGACGCCGAGCGGTTCGGTGTGGCGGAAATACGCGGAAGCCATGTCATTAGCATCGAGGAGAAACCCAAGGCTCCGAAGTCCAATTACGCAGTCGTCGGAGTCTATTTTTACGATGCGACCGTATTCGAGAAGATTCACCGCCTGAAACCCTCGGGCCGCGGCGAGCTCGAAATTACTGACGTCAATACTTTTTACCTTCAGGAGGGCAACTTGACCTATGAAGTGCTGCAGGGGTGGTGGACCGACGCTGGAACGTTTGAATCTCTCCTGTGTGCTAACAATCTTGTGGCAAAAACCGGCGCCAACAAGCTCACCGTCGAAGATCGGTCGGCGATTGCCTTGGGTCAGGGTGCTGCCCGATGAAAATCTTTGTGACCGGCGGTGCGGGATTCATTGGCAGCAATTTCATTCGGCATGTTCTTGGGGCTCGACGCCAGCATAAAATCGTTAACTACGACAAGCTGACTTATGCGGGTAACCTCGCAAACCTCGAATCGGTCGCCGAAAACCAGCACTATCGGTTTGTTCGAGGTGATATCTGCGATGCAGCCTCGGTTGAAGCGGCGATGGAAGGCTGCGACGCTGTTGTACATTTTGCGGCCGAGTCCCACGTTGACCGCAGCATCTACGAGCCCGCCCCGGTAATTGAAACCAACGTCACCGGGACATTTATCCTGCTTCAAATAGCTCGCAAAGTGTCCGTGTCGAGGTTTGTCCATATTTCCACGGACGAGGTGTACGGCGATATTCCTCCCGGCAAGTTCACCAACGAAGGTTCTTCATTGCAGCCAAGCAGCCCATACTCTGCTTCGAAGGCCGGTGCGGATCTACTTGTCAGGTCGTACGTGCGGACGTACGGATTTCCCGCACTAATTACAAGGTCTTCGAATTGCTATGGTCCCTTTCAATTCCCGGAAAAATTTGTGCCGCTGATGATCACGAACGCGCTGCATGACAAATCGCTTCCAATCTACGGCGATGGTAAGCAACAACGCGATTGGTTGCACGTCGAGGATAATTGTCGCGGAATTCTCGCCGTTCTGGAAAGGGGCAATGTCGGTGAGGTCTATAATATCGGGGGGCTCGACTTGGAAGAAAATCTCACCATGGTCCGGCACTTGTTGCGTTTGATGGGTAAACCTGAGAGCTTGCTCTCCTACGTGCAGGACCGTCCAGGACATGACAGGCGTTATGCTTTGGACTGCAAGAAGATAGAGACCGAGCTAGGTTGGCGACCTGAGATTTCATTGGAAGATGGCCTGCGACAGACGATTGCTTGGTATCAAAACAATGATCAGTGGCTCACCGGCATTCGTGCATCTGAATATCTTTCTTATTATGAGAAATACTATGGGAATCGTGATGCCTCCCTCTGCGCGATCACTAACGCAAGTTCATGAAGTTCAAACTGCTCAGATGCCGCAAAGCTAAGTTGTTTCTGGTGGGGAGAGTCCGGATTCTGAATGCGTATCAAGTTCTGTGGAGAGATGGAGATTGAGTGAATGCAAAAAATCGACACGTCTCTCCCGGGTGTATTTGAGCTCCGTCCGACAATCTTCGAAGACACGCGCGGTTTTTTCGTGGAAACCTATCATCAGGCGAAGTTTGTTGATCTCGGCATCGGGTACGCGTTCGTCCAGGACAACCATTCAGGTTCCGCCAAAGGGACGCTGCGCGGCCTTCATTACCAATTGAAGCATCCTCAAGCTAAGCTCTGCCGCGTCGTAGAAGGAGAAGCTTTCGACGTCGTGGTTGACATCCGTGTTGGCTCTCCCCACTTCGGGAGATGGACGAGTGTTCTACTCTCGGCCGAGAAGCAAAACCAGATCTATGTCCCGGTTGGGTTCGCCCACGGATTCTTGGCTCTGACCGAATCAGTCCAGTTTCTTTATAAATGCAGTGATTTCTACGATCCAAGAGATGAACGCGGAATTCTCTGGAGTGATCCTGGTCTGAATGTTATTTGGGGGCTTTCCAACCCCATTGTTTCGGAGAAGGACGCGAACAGCCCTAAGTTGGCAGAAGTTCCCTCGGATTGCCTGCCACTTCACGTATTCCAATGAAATCCCGGATTTTGCTCACCGGGAAGAACGGTCAGATCGGTTCAGAGCTTCTGCGCTTATTGCCGAGAATCGGAGAAGTGATCGCGCCCGATCGGCACGAATTAGATCTGCTTGATGCGGACAATATCCGGCGAGCGGTGCGCAACATTCAGCCGCAGTTGATCGTCAACGCGGCAGCCTACACGAAAGTGGACGCCGCGGAATCCGACGAAGCTAACGCACACACCGTCAATGCCATTGCTCCTGGTGTGTTTGCCGAAGAGGCGAAAAAATTCGGTGCTGCCGTAGTGCATTACTCGACCGACTACGTCTTCGACGGTGCCAAGGGAGCACCTTACGAAGAACTCGATCCTGCAGACCCCATTAGTGTTTACGGAAAAACTAAATTCGCCGGTGAGCAAGCTATCCGCAGAACCGGCGTGCCTCACCTGATATTTCGGACGGCGTGGGTCTACGCTACGCGCGGTCGAAATTTCCTGTTGACGATTTTGCGACTCGCCACGGAAATGGAAGAGTTGAGGATCGTTCGCGATCAAATCGGAGCGCCAACCTGGAGTTTGGATATCGCAGCCGCGACCGTGAAGATTTTGGCGCAACTCATTGAACGGAACAGCGCTACGTCTGCGTTCGCTGAAGTCAGCGGGACTTATCATTTGACGGCCGCGGGCCAGACGACTTGGTACGATTTTGCAAGAGCCATCATTGAGGAAGCTTTCCACACCCCGCGGAGTATCCCGTGGCTTGCCGCAGCCACGGGCGGCCGGCCTTTGGTGACCCGTCACATTATTCCGATCACCGCGCAAGAATATCCCGCTGCAGCCGCCAGGCCTGCCTATTCCATTCTTTCAAACTCGCGCCTAATTCAAACGTTCGGTGTTGCGCTGCCGGATTGGCTTACTCAAATGCAGCACTGTTTCGTTTCAGAAGACATCGCTGCCAAACTTCTGGCAGATTAGAGTCAACCTCGTATCGCCTTCCCCCGCATGCCTTTGCTCCCTTCATAAGTCTCTAACAGTGCGAACAAACCGCCCGCTGTTCCCCGCCGTCCCTTTCACACGCTTGGCCACTCCTAACCTGTATCCTCGTTTCCTTCGAATTGTGAATGCTCATTCGGGCCACCTGGCTTCGTACTCAGTCAGAGGTGCCTCACATTTTCTCGATGTATTCGCATGGTTCCCCGCGCATCGTGTATTCAAAAGCCAGAACGATCGTCGGATATTCAACCAATTCATGCTCCTGCAACTGAACTTCCAGTTCCATCTCTGGCGGGGGCTCTCCGCAGACTTTCTTTAGATGTTTGATCGCGAGCTCGCACTCCGCGTTGATCTACTCGCGATCTGTGCCAGGCGTCACTGCTTCTGCAATGAATTCGCCCGGCATTTTCGCACCTTCTACTCATACTACCTGAGCCCGATTCGCCGATCTATCGGGGTGAAACGGTCCACGGTTGGGTTTGCGATTAAGGTCTCGACGGGCGTTGTCCGTGACACTTCCCGTGACAAATGTTACAGAGTGTAACCAGATTGCGCATTACGTCGCCGCCAAGCTGGCTCCTATGTTTCATGTGATGGACCTGCAAGCTTTTCATGGAACCGCATTCTTGGCATCGCCAGCCATCCCTTTCCAGCACAAGGTTTCGGACTATTGTGTACTCCTCGGAGTCAAGCCTGATCCGCGGTCGTTTTTGGCGAACACGTCTCGAATTAGCTGAGTCACGCATTGCGGAACCTACCGAGGCGTTTCGGCCACATTGGCGCCCGCAAGAAAATCTGCGCATATCATTTCCAGACAATAACCGCGGGATTTGTCGGTGCCCAACATCAGAGCTGCCGTCTCAAGGGCTTTCTCAATGACAGGTAATTGACTCTTGTAAACCTTGAAGTAGATGATCTCCCAGGGTTCTGTCTCTTTCCCCGTTAAGTGCCGTTCTACGGCACTTTTAAACCCGTCCTTTGGCATTTCCTTCGCCTTGTGCAACCAGGTTGCACAGTCGAACTGCTCCCTATCCCTGCGTGCCACCTTGACCAGTTCTGTCGCTTTGCTCCAACCCACTTTCTGCAGTTCGTGTTTTGGAATCCGTGCCAGATTCTCGTGAATCGCCATCAGGTAGTAGGCCTTTCGCCGCGAATCAACAAATCGTTTCTCCAAAAATTCGTCAAATGATTTCAGCCTCTCTAGCCGCCAATACTGCTTAGATCGAACCTCGCATAGGTATTCCCCCAACTCGACGAACCGTGCGTCCTTTTCCTGTTCCTTGGTTTTCTCCCACGACAGGATCTCGTCAATCCGCCCAAGGACGAACACAGCCCGCCGGCGATCGATCTCCGGAGTCTCCATCAGTCCTCTGTTAATCCACAAGCTCGTCAAGCCACGCAAGGTTGTTCGCTCCTGGTGCGCGGATCAGGCTGGAATTGATTAGCTTCTGGTCATCGAGGCAGAGCCCGAGATGCGAGCAGCTTAGACAACCGTTTTGTGAAAAACGAATCCCGCTGTGAGACGGAGATTGGGCGGCTTCGATCTGGCCGATCGTCGCCCCCACGAGCCGGCCGGATTCCAGGCGTTGTTCTTCGGAAATCAAACCCTTCAGGTACTGGATTTCGGGCTGCTGCTTTCTCGCAAAAACCACAAATGCCACATCGGGAATCCCGGTTATCCAGGAGTAGCAGATCAACTGAGGGTCGAGCGGCGGCGACCCATTGGGGCTCTTCGGCAGTCCTTCGCCACCTCTCATTGGAATTGAGAAGTACTTGCAGCAGAGAACGGTTCGTATGGCGAACATTCCGAGTTTGCCGGGCCAAATGAAATGGCAGTGCTCCTGAATGCAGTTCAGGGCTGGGAGTGAGACAGACGGAACGTTGAAGTGTAGATTTGTCGGGTTATCGATTGTCCTCTCGACCTTTGAATTCCCTCAAGTATTCAAAGGGATCAATTCCCAATTCGCGTAGGGAAGAGCAGACCGACAGCGACAGAAGTAAATAGCTCAGGGCAAAGAGCAATTCGACAAAGATGTCGGCCAAACTTCCCCATTCAGCGGGTGGGGTGTGGTAATCGAGGAAATCGACGGAGAATTGCAGAATGGAATAACAAACGACAGAGACGATCAAAGAAAGAAACGGTTTCCGGACAATCGCTGCGCTTCGGTGGAAGGTTGCTTTGGGGCTCTGCAAAACCCAAAAAGATGCAATGAGCGAGCAAGGAATCGCAAGACTTATAGCCCTGTGGGCCAGAACAGGACTCAGTTTGATCGTGCCATATGCGATGACGAGACACACCTCCGCCAAGACCTTGCCTAACTTAACGCAGTCCCCCATGGAGGTCGGTTTCATTTGATTTAGGGCAACTGCATCGCCGATTTCGTCTCATGTTCGACCCAAACCGGGAAAGTAAAACTTACGACCGGCGATTTTCGTGGAGATCTGATGCTTACGGCCACACTGTCGAGTTCGGGTGGTCCAGATGTCAACGTGACCTCTTCCGGAAGTACAAATTCCTGGTAATGATTTGGTTCTGGAGCGTCCTCAGGCATAGGCCATAAACGGTTCCGAAAGTTAGTTAGATGGACTTTCCTTATGCCTGCGGTGAGCGGAGGCCCTCCCCCCGTTGCAGACGACCGGGTGCTCCTTTGCATGAGGAACCGAGCATTTATAGCTGTGTCTGGATCTAAGTTAACAACTGTGTTCCGGATCGAATAACCGTCAGCTGTACGCTCAACTACAGAACTGACAAGAAGATGGGTATCCACACTCTCTTTTTTGCGCGGGAGCGGGAAGAAAAGGAAATATTGTTGGGGCCGCAACACAACCGAATGGGTTTCCAGAGTCATTTTAATTGGAGGAAAATCGCTTTTACCGGGAACAGAAGGGTCGTTCTCACTGCAGCAGTCCACAACTCTTACGATTGGAACAGGCCAAATCGGCATCTCGGGCCTTGAGTTTTCGGCCTGCTCCCGCTCCTTTACGCTTTGCCACACTTGGGTGGTTGTCTCAAATCCTCGTCTGCCGTAGTAAAGCGTTCCCCGTGCAGGGGGTTTCGCATAATCGTGGGCAAGGAAGCAAATTTCATCGCTTGTGCCAGCGCGCAGTCCTTCGTTCTGGAGATTTCCAGCCAGAGGCCAAGAATAGTAGAGCGCATTGTTGCTTGAATCATTGTGGATTTCCCGACAGATGGAATATGCGGCACCCTGGCCGCCCGCTGCGGTCACACTCTGCGAGGTTCGCTGTTGGCCGGTAATTTTGTTCGGTGACCAGCACGACGACCAGGTGAAATGAAAGGGTCCAACACTGAGAGTTTGCCCTTCACGGCCTTCCTTGGCGGGCGATTGACACTCAATTGTGTTTTTTTGCGCTGACGCGGGAGGCCCAAACAGGTACGCCAATGCAAGGAACGAAACTAGAACGCGCATACTTAGCACCTCCGAAGGCTGATTGGAAGGAGGGGCCCGCGCGATCCATGTTCAGAGTGACCGCGAATAAGTCAGTTCACCGGCGAGAGGCAAGATCCGAACTGCTCAAAAAAAAAGACAAAGCAACGCGTATGTCTTCCCACAAACAAACGCGCCGCGCCCGGTAGAACGCAGGTAGGGATCCATCAGGGAAGGTTGGCCCGGATAGTTCGATATCCGCTTTTGGTTTCCCAGCCCGGGATAGTATGCCATACGGAATGAATGAACATCGTAATTTACTTTATTGTGCTCCCGATCGGCTTTGGCAGGGAGGAGAAAGCCGTTAGATATTGAATTTGTTCTGATCGGGATCGGAAGTGAGGGTAGTGTTTCCATTCGTGGTTCAGTATTTGTGGTCGTCACGAATTCTGATCGTTCTAATTTTGACCGAGATTGAGAGCTATCCACGATGAAACTTTGCCGGTTTGGGGAGATGGGGCGGGAAAACCCCGCGCTGGTTACCGCGAGTGGTGTGCGCAGAGACGTGAGCGGGCATGCGCGGGATTTTGACGATGCGTTTTTTGCCGCGGGTGGCATGGAGAAGTTGTCCGCATGGTTTCGGGCGAATGAGGAGAAGTGCGCAGTGGTTCCGGAAAACGCGCGATGGGGAGCGTGTGTGGCGCGGCCTTCGAAAATTGTGTGTATCGGATTGAACTATGCCCGGCATGCGGCGGAAACCGGGAAGGACGTGCCCAAGGAGCCGGTGATCTTTATGAAGGCGCCGTCTGCCTTGTGCGGAGCATTCGACGACCTGGTGATTCCGAAGAATTCGCAGAAGACCGACTGGGAAGTCGAGCTGGCGCTGGTGATTGGGAAGCGGGCCTCGTATGTTTCGGAGGCGGAGGCGATGGGGCATGTGGCCGGCTACTGCCTGATGAATGATTACAGCGAGCGGGCATTTCAGATGGAGCGCGGAGGACAGTGGGTGAAAGGGAAGAGTTGCGACACGTTTGCGCCGTTGGGACCGTTTCTGGCGACGCCGGATGAGATTCGGGACCCGCACAAACTGGCGCTGGGACTGAGCGTGAACGGAGTGGTCCGGCAGAATTCCAACACCTCTGACCTGATCTTTGGCTTGCCGAAATTGATCAGTTATTTGAGCGAGTTCATGACGTTAATGCCAGGGGATGTGATTTCGACCGGGACTCCCGAAGGCGTGGCGCTGGGAATGAAGCCGCCGCAGTATCTAAAGCCGGGGGATGTGGTGGAGCTATACGTCGAAGGGCTTGGAAAAGCCAAGCAGAAGGCTGTTGCCTACCACGCGAGCTAGCACACCCGGGCACCCGCACCGGATGTTGATTCGGAAATTCAAATTTCTCCTGTTCAAAACTGTACAGACGCCACCTGCTGCAGTTTGTAAGATTTGTGTGCCTTAGACCGCTCTGAACGAACAGTCCCGCGCATGGAGCGATTCTGGCAAACCTTCCCAGCAAGGTGGCCATATGAAAATTCCCCTGATTTCTTTCTCGTTAATCGTGTTAATTCTTGCTTTGTTGTTGGTGCCGGCTGCTAATGCCGACGGCATCATTGGAACGAATTTGAGTACGTTTGCGATTCTGGGTGGCGCGGGAGTGGCCATTAACGGTACGGGTTCCGTGATCACCGGAAGTGTGGGTGGTTGCTGCGTCGCTACCGCGGTCACCGGCGTTATACCAACAGATTTCACAATAACTGGCGGAACGGTACAATCGGGCGGTGGAGTCGCGACCTCGGCTCAAGGTGAATTAGGCACTGCGATCAATGGCCTAAGCGGCATGACGCCGACCGCTCCCCCCATATCGTCGCTGGGGACAATTACGCTTGCACCGGGCGTGTATTCAGCTTCGTCGACGCTAACCTTGACGGGAGGAACTATCACTCTCAATGGCGGAGGCAACGCCAATGCGTTGTGGGTTTTCCAAGTAGGGAGCTCGCTCACGGCTCAGAGCAACACGGTTATCAACGTGATAAATACGGGTTCAGGCGCCGGTGTATATTGGGTGATGCCGGCGGGTTCCGCAGTGCTCGATCCAAACGTCAAGTTTGAAGGAAATATTCTCGCCAATGCAAGCATCACTCTGGCTACCAACGATACAGATCCCTGCGGCAGGCTCTTGACGCAAACTGCTTCCGTGACCCTGGCCGGTATGGACATCGTCGGCGCCGGCTGCACGACCGGTCTGGGTGGTAGCACCGCCCTTCTGGCTGGCAGCAGCGGTTTGAGCGGTGGCGGTACGCTCACAACTTCAGGCAGCACCACGACCGTGACCACCGCTCCGTTCCAGAGCACCGGTGGAGGCGGCGGTGGCACTGCCGTCCCGGAGCCCGCCACGTTCGCTTTGCTTTTGGCAGGATTGCTCCCATTAGGACTTCTCACGCTCCGCAAGCTGCAGGCAGGCTGCTAACGCGGGAGACGGGAGCCGGAAACGTTCGGCTCCTGTAGACGTGCGTCCGCGTAATTAATTTTGTGAGACAGGGTAGTCGAAGTCGCGGCCCCCCGCGCTAGAAACCAAAGTTGAGGCGCTTGGCGTGCCTCTACACTTTCGCGAGAAATGCTGAAGCGAATTCCTCTGCGACTCTTTATTCAAAAATACAAATTGTTTGGGAACCGATCACCCGCAAAACACGGATGTTCGGGAGGTCGTTTTCGTCTCCAGTAGAGCACCGAGATGGAACGCCATTCGGGAGAATGGCGTTCCCAGGGTGACTAGAAGGTTTTGTTCCAGCCGTGGATGGATTCGGGGCGGATCAGGCTGGGATTGTGCTTTTCGGCTTTGTTGCTCATTTCGAGCGAATAGCCGTTGGCGAGGTAGGAGGGGATGTCGCGGTGGTCGGTAATCGGGATATAAGGGCCCTGCTTGCCCAGGCGAACGTGATAGCGCTCGTCCTTGAAGCGATGCGGGAGCAGGCGTGTTCCGAGATTTTTGCCGCGAGATACGGTGGCGAAAAGCATCAAACGCCTCCCCTGGGTGCTGATCGGAGGAATTCTAGTGCGCGGGAACAGAGCTGGTAAGAGGTCTGGCTGTGGAAATATGTGAATGGTTTGTGGATGAATCTTCGGGCTCCTGGAGGAGAAGCCGTCAGTCGACTTCGGGTTCCTGGGTGACGATGTGGATGTCGACGGCCGGGGACTCGCGCAAGAAGCGGTGCACTACACTTAGATAGAGAAATTTTTTCCAATCGCGCGCCAGGGCGCGGCCGAAGACGACCTGGGTGATGTGTTTGGAGCGGACGAAATCGGCGATGGCGTCGGCAACGCTGCGTCCTTTGAGGCGGACGACGAGCGCGCCAAGATTTTCCGCGAAGCGAAGGTTGGCTTCCAGGATTTTGGGGTTTTCCTCGCGGGTAGCAAACTCACGCATAACGTGGACGACGTAGAGTTCGGCATCCAGGCGCCGCGCCATACGCGCCGCCCGAGCGATGAGGTATTGGCCCGAAGCGCTGCCGGAAACACAGACCGCGATTCGTTCGCGCACGCCCCAGTTTTCGCGAATCTGCTTCGCGTCCATGTACGTTTCAAGGCTGCGGTCCACCTGCTCGGCGACCTGGCGCAGGGCGAGTTCGCGGAGGGCAATGAGATTGCCACGGCGAAAGAAATTCTTGAGGGACTGCTCGACTTTCTCCTTGCCGTAGACGTCGCCGCGGCGCATGCGGTTGACGAGGGCTTCGGGAGTGAGGTCCACCATGACGGTTTCGCTGGCGCTGAGCGGAACCCAGTCGGGCACGGTTTCGCGAACGGTGACGCCGGTGATGGCGCGGACGGTGGGCGCGATGCTTTCGATGTGCTGGATGTTGAGGGTGGAAACGACGTCGATCTTAGCGGCAAGAAGTTCCTGGACGTCCTCATAGCGCTTGCGGTGGCGGCTGCCGGGAATGTTGGTGTGGGCGAGTTCGTCGACGAGAACGACGGCCGGGCGGCGGGCGAGGATGGCGTCAATGTCCATCTCTTCGAACGGAGTGCCCTTGTAATCGATTTTCTTGCGGGGAACGGCTTCGAGCTGGCCAGCCAATTCCTGGATGCCCTTGCGGCCGTGGGTTTCGATGATGCCGATGACGACGTCTTCACCGCGGCTTTTACGGCGGATGGCCTCGCTGAGCATGCTGTAGGTTTTGCCGACACCGGGTGCGTAGCCGAGGAAGAGTTTGAAAATCCCACGCGCGTTGGGCGAGGGAGAGGCGAGTTCCAGCCACTCTTCGGGCTTCTTGGGCAAGTTGGGCTGTTCTCCAGTCTTCGAAATCGTCCCGGGTTACAATAAGAGCATGACGCAATTCGTGTCGGGCCGCGGAATCGGATTTGCCGTCGCCGCGGTCCTGTTGATCTCAATCACCTACGGATGCACACGATTTCTGCACGTCAACCAGACGACGGTGGCGCTGTCGTTTCTACTTGCAATTTTAGCAGTTTCCGCGGTGTGGGGCATGGTGGTCGCGATTTTCATGTCCTTCAGCGCGATGTTGTTGCTCAATTATTTTTTCCTGCCTCCGGTAAGAACGTTCACGATCGCCGACCCGCAGAACTGGGTGGCGCTGGCCGCATTTCTGATCACTTCGATCGTGGGCAGCCAGCTTTCCGCGCGCATCCGCAGAGAAGCGGACGCGGCGCACAACCGGCGGCGCGAAGTTGAGCGGCTGTATTCCTTCAGCGAGAAACTGCTGGGGGAAGGCAACGTCATCCAATTGATGAACGCGATTCCGAATCACATCGTGGAATGCTTCGAGGCGGGAGCGGCAGAGCTGTTTGTGCCGCAGAAAGATAAGTTTTATCGCTCGGGATACGGCGCGGCGCAAATTGATGAAGAGAAAATGAAGGCAGCATACGTTCTGGATGAAACGAACTCGGACCCTGAGAAGTTGCTGCATTTCGTGCCGGTGCGGCTCGGTGTGAAGCCGATCGGGAGCCTGGGGATTTCGGGGGCGGTGCTTTCGCGGCAGACGCTCGATGCGATCGGTTCGCTGGTGGCGATTGCGATGGAACGAGCGCGAGCCGTGGAGCAACTGAGCGAAACCGAGGCAGAGCGGCAGGGCGAGCGGCTGAAGTCCGCGCTTCTGGATTCGATCGCGCACGATTTCCGCACGCCGCTGACGGCCATCAAGGCGGCAGCGACGGATTTGCTGGCTTCGACGGGCCGGGACCCGCAACAATTGAAAGAGCTGTTGACGATTGTGAATGAGGAGTGCGACCGGCTGAATCACCTGGTGGAAGAGGCCGCGGAGATGGCGAAGCTCGAATCGGGCGAATTTGAACTGCACCTGCAGCCGGTGGCGATTTCAACGCTGGTTGAGGCGGCGCTGGGGCACTTGCGGAAAGCACTTGGGGATCGACGGATCATTGTGAATGCGAGCGAAGAGCTGCCGCTGGTGCGCGCGGACCTGGATCTTGCGAAAGATATTTTGGTGCAATTGGTGGACAACGCGAATCTCTATTCGAAGAAGGAACATCCAATTACCGTCACCGCGGAAGAGACAGGCGACATGGTGACGGTGAGCGTGGCGGACCGCGGCCCGGGAATCGATCCCTTTGAGCAGGGGCTGATCTTCGACAAGTTTTACCGCGGCAAGGATCAGCGGTATCAGGTGCGCGGCACGGGAATGGGACTGCCGATCGCGAAGGCCATCGTGACGGCGCATGGCGGATCGATTTCGGTGACCAGCCAGTTGAATTCGGGGTCGGTGTTTTCGTTTACGTTGCCGGTGGCTTTGCGGAGTGAAAACCGATGAATTCGGGGAGCATCCTTGTGGTGGACGACGAGCCGCAGATTCGGCGCGTGCTGCGCTCGACGCTGACGTTTCGCGGGTATGAGCTTGTGGAAGCAGCAAGCGGGGAAGAGGCGCTGGAGCTGGCGCGGAAGACAAAGCCTGATCTGATTTTGCTGGATGTGAACTTGCCGGGGATGACCGGGATTGAGACTTGCCGGGAACTGCGGCGGTTCACGGCGGCGCCGATCATCATGCTGACGGTGCGAAACGCGGAGCGCGACAAAGTGGTAGCGCTGGATGCGGGTGCGGATGATTACGTCACCAAGCCGTTTGGGATCGAGGAGTTGCTGGCGCGGGTGCGGGCTTCGTTGAGAAGGCATTCCAGTGCGGAGGCGATTCCGGCGTTTCAGTCAAAGGAACTTTCGGTGGATTTCGAATCGCGGCGGGTGACCGCGTGTGGTGAAGAGGTGCATCTGGCGCCGAAGGAATTTGAGGTGCTGAAGCACTTGATTGCGCAACAGGGAAAACCTGTGTCGCACCGGCGGTTGTTGCAAGCCGTCTGGGGGCCGGAGTATGGGGAAGAGACGGAGAATTTGCGGGTGGTGATTAACCAGTTGCGGAAAAAGATTGAGAAGGATCCGGCGCAGCCGAAGATTATTTTGACGGAGCCGTGGGTGGGGTATCGGTTTCAGCCGCCGAAGATGGCGGCGAAGAGTTCGGCGCGGAGTGCGAAATAGCATGCGCCACTAGCCTGGGGATCGATTGGGGTGGCCTGGATTACACCCTAAAAGCGGCAGCTTTGCTGCCGCACTTAAAGGTAAGCGCGGACGTTCCTACTTCAGCGCGTCGAGATCCAGGTTTAATTCGAGGACGTTTACGCGGGGTTCACCGAAGATGCCCCAGGTTCGGGCTTGGGTGTGACGGGCGACTAGGACCTTTAGCGCGTCTACGCTGATGCCGCGGGTTTTGGCTATGCGGGGAATCTGGAAGTCGGCGGCGGCGGGAGAGATTTCGGGATCGAGGCCGGAGCCGGAAGAGGTGACGAGGTCCGTGGGAATTGGCACACCGGGATTCTCCTGTTGAAGCTTCGCGACATCGGATTTGACGCGGTCTATTAGAGCTTGATTGGTGGGCGCGAGATTCGAGGGGCTGGAGGCACTGGCGTCGTAACCAATGCCGGCGGCGGAAGGTCGGGGATGAAAATATTTGTCCGCAGAGAAGGATTGGCCGATTAATTTTGAACCCACGACACGGCCATTTTTCTCGATGAGGCTTCCGGCCGCTTGTTTTGGAAAGAGCAGCTTGCTCAATCCCGTTACACTCAGTGGATAGATCAATCCGAAAACCAGAGTAGTTACCAGAGTGAACCGCAATGCGAGGATGAGTTCTTTTTTCATAGGGACCTCTACGCCAGCCTCAACCACGAAACTAGAATGTCAATCAGCTTGATGCCGAGAAACGGGGCAATCACGCCGCCCAGGCCGTAAATGAACATGTTTCGGCGGAGCAAGGCAGCGGCGCCGAGCGGGCGATAGCGTACGCCGCGCAGAGCCAGCGGGATCAGACCGATGATGATTAGTGCGTTGAAGATGACCGCGGAGAGAATCGCGGATTCCGGGGTGCGGAGCTTCATGACGTTGAGCATGCCGAGAAGCGGGAAGGTGCCGGCAAACATCGCGGGAATGATGGCGAAATATTTGGCGACATCATTTGCGACCGAGAATGTGGTCAGCGCACCGCGGGTGATGAGCAACTGCTTTCCAATTTCGACAATTTCGATGAGCTTGGTGGGATTGGAGTCCAGATCCACCATATTGCCGGCTTCTTTCGCGGCTTGCGTGCCGGTGTTCATAGCGACGCCGACGTCGGCTTGCGCAAGCGCGGGGGCGTCGTTGGTGCCGTCGCCGGTCATGGCGACGAGTTTTCCCTTGGCTTGTTCGTGGCGGATGAGCGCCATTTTGTCTTCGGGTTTGGCTTCGGCGAGGAAATCGTCCACACCGGCCTGGCGGGCGATGGCGGCGGCGGTGAGCGGGTTGTCGCCGGTGATCATCATGGTGCGGATGCCCATGGCGCGAAGATGATCGAAGCGTTCGCGGATGCCGCCCTTGACGATGTCGGTGAGTTCGATGGTGCCGTAGACGCGGAAATTTGCGGCGACGAGAAGCGGCGTGCCGCCAGATTTTGAGACACGCTCGACGTGTTCCTGCACTTCCTTCGGAACGAGCTGTCCTTTGTCGGCGATGTACCGCTTGATGGCTTCGGGCGCGCCCTTGCGGATTTCGCGGCCGTCCATGTCCACGCCGGACATGCGGGTTTGCGCGGAGAAGGGAATGAAGACAGGATTGTGAGGAGCGAGCTCGCGGCCGCGGAGGCCGTATTTTTCCTTGGCGAGGACGACGATGGAACGGCCCTCAGGAGTTTCGTCGGCGAAGGAAGCGAGTTGCGCGGCGCTGGCGAGGTCAGCATCGGTGACGCCGGGCGCGGCGTGAAAGGCGGTTGCTTCGCGATTGCCGAGGGTGATGGTGCCGGTTTTATCGAGGAGCAGGACGTCCACGTCGCCTGCAGCTTCGACGGCGCGGCCGGACATGGCAATAACATTGCGCTGGATGAGGCGATCCATGCCGGCGATGCCGATGGCGGAGAGCAAGCCACCGATGGTGGTGGGAATCAGGCAGACGAGGAGCGAGATGAGAGCGAAGACGCTTTGCGGCGCGCCGGAGTAGATGGCGAAGGGCTGCAGGGTGACGACGGCCAGAAGAAAGATGATGGTGAGGCCGGCGAGAAGAATGTTCAGGGCAATTTCGTTGGGGGTTTTCTGGCGGGAGGCGCCTTCGACGAGGCTGATCATGCGGTCGAGGAATGTCTCGCCGGGGTTCGAAGTGATTCGCACCTTGATTTCGTCGGAGAGGACGCGCGTGCCGCCGGTTACTGCGGAGCGGTCGCCGCCAGACTCGCGAATGACCGGAGCGGATTCGCCGGTGATCGCGGATTCGTCGACGGAGGCAACGCCTTCGATGACTTCGCCGTCTCCGGGAATGAACTCGCAAGCGGCGACGACGACTACATCGCCGCTGCGGAGTTTCGAACTCGGAAGAAGTTCGGTGGTTCCGTCTTCGCGCAGTTTGCGGGCTTCGGTTTCGGCGCGGGCCTTGCGTAGCGTTTCGGCCTGGGCTTTGCCGCGGCCTTCGGCCATGGCTTCAGCGAAGTTAGCGAACAGCACGGTGAACCAGAGCCACAGAGTAATTTGCAGGCCGAACCGGAAATTGCCGGTGTGCTGGACAAGGTTCGCGACCAGGACGACGAGAGTAATGACCGCGCCAACTTCGACGACGAACATAACCGGGTTTTTCACCATCAGCCGGGGATCGAGTTTCCAGAATGAGTCAACAATGGCGTTGCGCAGGATCTTGCGGTCGCCGAAGGAAGTTCCTTTTGCCTGGGGATTCGGGGTCATGGGGTCCTCAAAATGCCTTTCCCGCGTTCATCAGCAGATGCTCAAGAATCGGCCCGAGGCTGAGCGCCGGGAAAAAAGTGAGCGCGCCGACGATGACGATCACGGAAATCAGAAGTACGGTGAAGAGCGGCCCGGTGACGGGAAACGTGCCCAGCGATTCCGGGACGTGTTTTTTTGCAGCGAGATTGCCTGCGACGGCGAGAATGGGAATCACGGCGAAGAAGCGGCCGAGGAGCATGGCGGTGGCCAGCGTGGTGTTGAACCAAAGCGTGTTGGCGTTGATGCCGCCGAAAGCGGAGCCGTTATTGCCCGTTGCGGAAGTGTAGGCATAGAGAATCTGTGAGAGGCCGTGCGGGCCGGGATTGCTGATGCCGGCGAGGCCGGCTTTGGTGACGATGGCGATGGCGGTGAAGAGGAGGATGGCGAACGATGAGACCAAAATGGAGAGGACGGCCATCTTTACGTCGAAGGATTCGATTTTCTTGCCAAGGTATTCGGGTGTGCGGCCGACCATCAAGCCGGCGATGAAGACAGAAAGGATGACGAAAACGATCATGCCGTACAGGCCGGAGCCGACGCCGCCGAACACGATTTCGCCAAGCATGATGTTGATCAGAGGCACCATGCCGCCGAGTGGGGTGAGGGAGTCGTGAGCATTGTTGACGGCGCCGCAGCTCGCGTCGGTGGTCACCGTGGTGAAGAGCGCGGAATTGGCGATGCCGAAACGCACTTCCTTGCCCTCCATGTTTCCGCCGGGTTGGGTTTCGGAGGCCGTGGTGTTGACGCCTTTGAGCACGGGGTTGCCGCGCGATTCAGCTCCGTAAGCTACAAACACAGCGACGAGGAACAAGGCGGCCATGGCGCTCCACACGGCCCAGCCGTGCGTTGCCGAGCCGGTCATGCGGCCGAGAGTGTAGGTGAGTGCGGAAGGGATGGCGAAGATCATCAGCATCTGGAGGAGATTGCTGAGCGGCGTGGGATTTTCGAACGGGTGCGCGCTGTTGGCGTTGAAAAAACCGCCGCCGTTGGTGCCGAGCATCTTGATGGCTTCTTGAGAAGCTACGGGGCCCTGGGCAATCACTTGCGTGGTGACGGTATCTTGCGATTTCGTACCGTCAGCAGCCTGCTTTTCGATCGTTTGCGGTTCGACAAGATTTGCCTGGGTGTAAGGTTTGAGATTCTGTACGACGCCTTGCGAGACGAGTGCCAGTGCCAAGATGATGCAGAGCGGCAGGAGAATCCAGAGCAGGCTGCGCGTGGTGTCCACCCAGAAATTGCCGATGGTTTTCGATTCTTTGCGGGCGACGCCGCGAATCACGGCGATGGCGAGCGCCATGCCGACTGCGGCGGAAGTGAAGTTGTGGTAGGCAAGCCCCGCCATCTGCGTGAAGTAACTCATCGTGGATTCGGGGACGTAGGACTGCCAGTTGGTGTTGGTGGTGAAGGAGACGGCGGTGTTCCATGCCAGGTCAGGAGCGACGTTGGCGAGCTTTTGCGGATTCCACGGCAGCCACTGTTGTGTGCGCTCTATTAGGTAAAGAATGAGCAGCGAGACTCCGCTGAAAAGGAGCATGGAGAGGCCGTAGCCCTTCCAGTCCATCTCCTTTGTGTCGTCAACACCGCAGACACGGTAGATCAGGCGCTCGATGGGACGCAAAACGGGATCGAGGAACGTTGGCTTGCGTTCGTAGACGCGATGGAGGAAATTGCCCAGCGGCTTCGTCAAGGCAAGCACGAGGCAGAAAAAGAGAAAGATCTGGAACCACCCGTTGCCGGTCATGATTAGAATTTCTCCGGTTTCAGCAGGGCGTAGAGAAGATAGCCGCAGAGCAAGAGAGAGATCACGATGAGTAGAATGTTTCCTAGCATGGATTTACCGGGTCACTTCAGGCGCTCGCAGGCGCGCAGGTAGAGAATGCTGACAGCAAAAAAGACGATGGTGCAAATGGCGAAAATAAAGTCACGCATGTTTCGCTCCAGTCGATAAAGAATATGGTAGCCGAATACCCTTAGAAAAAGGTGAGTCCCGCATTAAGGAAACGTAAGCGCTTGGAGGGGCGGAAAGCGCCTTGCTTGTTCGGATTAGCCGGGCGTGGGACACTGGAAACTCATACCGCAAATGACCGATCGCACTCTCGCTCAACCTTCACAAACCGCGGCTCTCCCTGATGCGCGCGTGGAATGGGCGTATCTGCATGTGGGATTTGTGCTGATCGGGATCAGCATGACGATGCTCGGCCCGGTTTTGCCGTATTTCACGCACCGATGGAATTTAACGGACGGGCAGGCGGGGCTGTTTTTTTCGACGCAGTATTTCGGAAGCTTTCTGGGGACGCTGGCGACCAGTTGGCTGTTGCCGCGGATGGGATTCTCGAAGGTGATCAGCGCGGGGTATTTTTGTTTTGCGCTGGGATTGGCGTGCCTGGGGCTTGGGCCGTGGTTTTTTTCGACGCTGTTCGTGGCGATTTATGGGGTAGGGTACGGGCTGGTCAATCCCTCCATCAATCTGCGTGCGACCCATTTGCCATCTTCGAACGTGGCGGCGGCGGTGAGCTTGCTGAATTTTTCGTGGGGGCTCGGAGCGGTTTCAAGCCCCTTCCTGGTGGCTTTTTTCCTGGGGCATCTGAGTTTGCGTGCGTTGGCTGCATTGCTCGCAGCGTGTTTTCTCGCGCTGGCCCTGGCGCATTTCCTGCAGAAGGCGGATCCGGCCGCTTCCTCGGAGACACCCCCGAAGCGATCGTTCGCCGTGTGGCGCGCGACATTACGGCCTGCTCCGTGGATTTCGTTAGCTTTGCTGTTTTTTCTTTACGTCGGGATTGAGATTTCCGTTGGCGGATGGGTGGCGCTGGATGAAAAGCGTATGGTGGGATTCAATCCAGCCAAGATGGCGCCCGCGCCCGCATATTTTTATGGATTCCTTTTGCTGGGACGTTTCCTGGTTCCCATCGCGCTCAAATATTTTTCGCAGCGGAGACTTTCCGTGGGAGGACTGGTGCTGACGACAGCCGGCGTCGCGCTGGTGGCGTTTGCGCAGACACCGATGGTGCTGCATGCTGGCGCATTGCTTGCGGGGTTTGGCTGCGGGCCGCAATACCCGATTTATGTGACGTGGCTGGCGGCGAGATTCAAGAGCGATGCAACCTGGCTGGCGGCGCTATTTTTCGGCTCGGCGGGGATTGGGAGCTCGCTGATTCCGTGGCTGGTGGGAGTGGTGGCGTCGCAAACGCATTCGCTGCGTTTTGGATTCATGCTGCCGCTTGTTTCGGCGCTGCTGATGATTCCGTTTGCCCTTCGCGCATGTCCCGCGGCGAAGAGTGAACAAACTGCCGCCGGTTGAGAACTAAATTTGATTTGAAAGCTTGCCTGAAAATGAAAGGGCCTCCGGATCCGGCGGATCGGAGGCCCTTCATAATTGCGACAAAAAATTTCCTAACGTTCGATGCTAAACGGTTCGGTAAGTTTGAACGTGATGGCAGTCTCCGCCGGGAATTCGACATTCTTTCCGCCGGTGGCGCCGGATGCCGCGAGTCCGCCTCCCGCGCCGACACCAGCGCCAATGGCCGCGCCCTTGCCGCCGCCGGCAAGGCCGCCGATCAGCGCGCCAACTGCCGCGCCGCCGCCAGTGACGACCGCGGTGCGCTTGCCCTTGCCTTTTTGCCTGCCGCCGTACGAGTCGGTTGCGATCATGTATCCCTTGTCGTGAATTTCGACGCGCGTCAAACGGATGGCCAGGACGGCTTCGCCCTTGAAGGTGCCTTGCTTTTTGGCGTCGACGACGCTTCCCGTAACGTGCGTGCCCTTCGGAATGGCCGTGCGGCCTTCGACGACGACGGGTTCGGAAACGGTGGCTTCAAATTCGTCGCCCGGCTTGGCTACACGCGAACTGATGGTTGTGGACAAAACGACCGTGATTGGAGTGCCCGCAGGTACGACGATGGGCCGCGGGGGTTCCGGAGCGGATTGCTGGGACGCGGCAGATTGGCCGGCGCCCTGTTGACTGCTGTCGGTGGATGGATTGGTCGAGGTGTCGCCCTTATTGCAACCGGCGGCCAGTCCGAGCAATGCCGCCAGTCCGAGTGTTGCCCATTTACTATTCATGGTTCCCCCCATTTTTTGAATGTGCAATTAATAAAGCGATGCCGCTCAGGTGATTTTTTTGCCTGGGTATCCGCTGGGCTTCGCGGCTTGCGATACTTTGAATACTATCATTTCTCACTCCGGGCGAGTAGGCAAGGCTCGAGAGAATCATAAGTTTTCCTTAATGGTTCGTATTCGTGTAATGGGCAGGACCTCGCTCAGCCCGATTTGCCGAAGCGCCGGTGGCCCATTACAATTTTGCACATGATGCCAGAAGCAAGAGTCGCATCGCCTCTGACCGCGGACGTGGCCGCGCGCGTTGCGGCGGAAGTGTATGGCCTGACGGCCGAGATCCGGGTGCTACCGGGGGAATACGACGACAATTTTCACCTGCGGGCGGGGGATTCACGCGCGTTTGTGCTGAAGATGATGCACCCGGAGCGGGAAGATGCGTTCGTGGACATGCAGTGCCGCGCGTTCACGCATCTGGCCGGTAAAGCTCAACATCTGGCGTTGCCGCGAGTGATTCCCACGATTAAAGGCGAGCTCTACCGCCGGATCGTTCTTGAGAACGAGACATCACGGCTGGTGTGGATGCTCTCTTATTTGCCGGGGACGACGCTGGCGGAGACGAAGCCACATGCGCCGGAACTGCTCGGGTCGCTGGGGAGGCTGCTGGCGGAAATTGATTTGGCGTTAATGGATTTCTCGCATCCTGGTGCACAACGATTCTTGAAGTGGGATCTTGCGCGTTCCAACTGGGCGCGTGATTATCTGGGGCATGTCGCGAAGCCAGAGCGCCGGGCACTCGCGAAGAAGTTTCTTAATTTATTTGAAGAGGAAGCGGTGCCGCGGTTTCCGCTGCTGCGGCGAAGTGTGATTTACGGGGACGCGAACGACCACAACGCGCTCGTTGATCCAAAGACGCGGCGCGTGGTTTCCGTGATTGATTTTGGCGATATGCATGAGGGGTTCACTGTAGGAGAACCCGCAATTGCGGCGGCGTACGCGATTTTGGGCGAGGACAATCCGCTGGCGGCGGCCGCAGAGGTGCTTGCGGGGTATCACGAAATTTTGCCGCTGAGGGATGAGGAGATCGCGGCTTTTTTTGCACTGATGGGGGCGAGGCTTGCGGTGAGCGTGGTGAATTCCGCGCACCGCAAATCGCTGGTGTCGGATGATCCGTATGTTACGGCGTCCGAAGCGCCGGCGTGGGCGGCGCTGGAGCGGCTGGCGGCGATTGACGCGCGCGCGGCGCGGGAATATTTCCGTGCGGCGGCCGTGAAGATGGCTCCGATTGCGGGCGGCATTCCCGCAGAGGGATCGGGTGGAGTATTGAAGAGTGATCTCAGTTTCGAGGAATCGTTGACGGCGCGTAAGCGGTTGCTTGGAGGAAATCTTTCGCTCTCGTATGAGAAGCCGCTGAAGATTGTTCGCGGTTCTATGCAGCATCTTTATGACGAGGCGGGGCGCGCGTATCTTGACGTCTATAACAACGTGCCGCTGGTGGGGCATTCGCACCCGCGGGTGGTGCGCGCGATTCAGGAGCAGGTGGCGCTGCTGAATACGAACACGCGCTATCTGCACGACAACATATTGAAGTATGCGGAGCGGTTGACGGCGCTGCTGCCGGATCCGCTGCGGGTGTGCTACTTCGTGAATTCGGGGAGCGAGGCCAATGAACTGGCGTTGCGGCTGGCGCGGACGCACACCGGGCGCGAGGACGTGATTGTGCTCGAACACGCGTATCACGGGCATACTTCGGCGCTGATCGACATTAGTCCATACAAATTTGACGGGCCGGGCGGGCGCGGGCGCAAGCCGTGGGTGCACGTGGCGCCGATTGCGGATGATTACCGCGGAAAGTATCGCCGTGGTGAAGCTGATCTTGGGAAGAAATATGCGGCGCACGTTGGCGACATTCTGAGCGATTGCAAGAAGAAAGGGCAGCGCGTCGCGGCCTACATCGCGGAAACGCTGCCGAGCGTGGCGGGACAGATCGTGTTTCCGCCGAATTATTTGACGGAAGTTTATAAGCAGGTGCGGGCGGACGGCGCGGTGTGCATCGCGGACGAAGTGCAAGTGGGATTCGGAAGGCTGGGCACGCACTTCTGGGGATTTGGGACGCAGGGCGTGGTGCCGGACATCGCGGTGTTCGGCAAGCCGATGGGAAACGCGTTTCCGCTGGCGGCGGTGGTGACGACGCGGGAGATTGCGGCTTCGTTTGCGAATGGGATGGAGTTTTTCAGCACGTTCGGAGGAAATCCTGTGGCTTGCGCGGCGGGTTTGGCGGTGCTCGATGTGCTGCGGGACGAAAATTTGCAGCAAAATGCGCTGGTGGTTGGGACGCAGTGGATTCGGGATTTGCGGGAGCTGCAGGCGAAACGTCCGCTGGTGGGAGATGTGCGTGGGTTGGGGCTTTTCGTAGGGATTGACCTGGTGACAGATCGGGAGACGCGCGCTCCGGCGACGCGGCAGGCTTTGCGCGTGGTCAACCGATTGCGAGAAGAAGGGATTCTTGCAGGGACGGATGGGCCGCATCACAACGTGATTAAGCTGCGGCCGCCGTTGTGTTTTACGGCCGGGGATGCTGGGCGGTTTACTTCTGCACTGGATTCCATACTTGGGGAGCGTGTTGCACAGCCAGTTGCTTAGTGGTCAGATTTGAGTGGAGTGCACAACACCGCAAAAGCGGAAGCTGAGCTTCCGCACTCCAAAAGGGGGCGGCCCGCCACGGTCGGCGGGCCCTGCAAGTTGTAGCAGGGGGGCGGATTGGTTGGCGGTACGGTGATTAGGAGAAGTCGAGTTCGAGTTCGTCGACGAAGCACCAGCCCCAGTTTTCGCCAGGTTCCAGGGAGCGCATGATGGGGTGCTTGGTGCGGTGGAAATGCTTGGTGGCGTGCTTGTTCTTGGAGGAGTCGCAGCAGCCGACGTGGCCGCATTCCATGCACAGGCGGAGATGCACCCAAGTGTCGCCCATTTTCAGGCACTCCTCGCAGCCCTTGGTGTGCGGCGTTACTTTGTGGATGTGGCTTAAGTGCGTGCAAGCGCTCATGGTGCCAACCCCGATCTAAATTGTTCCGACTGCCATCCATATATATGGCAGAAAGCCCGGCTATTGGTTTGATATAAGGACTGCGTATTTAATGCACGAGCCTGCCCAAAGGATGCCTCAACGGGCCTCATGACGCCAATTTCTTTTTTGAGAAAAATGAAACTTTTCGGTGGCTGCTGAGTCGAATGAAGGCATCGGAACTGGCGGAGGGCTTGCGTTTGCGAGCCTGGCGTGATTTTGTAAGGACACCATGAACAATCCCATTGTTGCGTACACCCGATGGCTGCACACGCGCTGGCCGGCCGGTACGGTGGAGAAATTGCCGGTGACGGGCGAGAACGGAATCACCAATCTGCCCGGCGTGCGGATTGCCGGAGACCTTTCCGGGATTCCGCTGCTGAAATTTTCGTCGCAAACCGCGACGAACGCGGTACGCGCGATTCTGAAGGAGCCGGATTTCCAGAAGCGCGATACTTCCCAGGCGGATGTCTTGGACATTGCCATAATCGGCGCCGGCGTAGCGGGAGTTTCGGCGGGGATTGAGGCGAAGAAAGCGCAGCTTCGCTTTGCGGTTTATGAGGCGACGCAGCTTTTTTCCACGGTTGTGAATTTCCCGAAAGCGAAGCCTATCTACACGTACCCAACGGAATTGAAGCTGGATGGCGGACTGATATTTCACGCAACCGTGAAAGAAGCGCTCGTAGAGGAGATGGAGGCGCAACAGCGGGCGGCAGGGATCGAACCAATCGCCGCGCGGATCGAGCGGCTGGAACGCTCGGGGAATTTACTGGTGCTTCACCACGCGGATGGAAGGACGACGCGCGCGCATCGCGTGATTGTGGCCATCGGACGCAGCGGAAATTTCCGGAAACTCGGTTGCCCCGGAGAAGATCTCGATAAGGTTTACAATCGGCTGTTTGACCCGAAGGAGTTTGCGGGCAAGGAAGTGCTGGTAGTCGGCGGCGGCGACACGGCGCTGGAAACGGCGATTGCGATTGCCGCGTGCGGCGGCAGGGTGACGCTGAGTTACCGGAAAAAAGAGTTTGCGCGCCCGAAGCCGGAGAACGTTGAAAAATTGCAGATGCTGGTGAAGGATCCGGCGGCGCGTGTTGCGGTGGAACACCCCACCTCCGAGCGTGTGACCACGGCGGCGAGCTCGTACATGCGCGGGGATAAGGCGCCGGGCTGCGTACAGTTGATGATGCAAAGCGCGGTGCAGAAGATCGAGCCGAGGAGCGTCACGTTGCTCGACGCGACGGGAAAGCCGAAGACGATTCCGAATGATGTCGTGTTCACGATGCTGGGGCGGGAAGCGCCCTTGGACTTTTTCCGGCGCTCGGGAATTCCGATTCGCGGGGAGTGGTCGGCGAAGACGTGGGTCGGTTTTCTGGCGTTCTTCGCGTTCTGTTGCTTTGTGTACATCTGGAAGGCGAGCAGTCACCTGAACCAGGTTTTCCAGCAGCAGCACTGGTTTCCGTTTGATGTGCCGGGCTGGCTTCACAGCGTTGGAGGTTCGATTGCGACTGCTTCCGCCGACCCGCGAACGCTGCTGGGCACGCTGACGATTGATCTGGCAACGCCTGGTTTTTACTACTCCATGGGCTACACATTGGCGATCATCGGTTTCGGCTTGCGGCGGATCAAGCGGCGCAACACCGATTATGTGAGGTTGCAGACGTACTCGCTGATGAGCTTTCAACTGATCCCCCTGTTTTTGCTGCCGTATATCGTGTTGCCGCTGATGGGGCACAACGGATGGTTCGATTCCGGGGTGATGAAGACGATCGCGGACAACCTGTTTCCAGTGGTGAACTACGAGCACGGGCGCGAATACTGGCGGGCGTTCGGACTGGTGCTGGCGTGGCCGCTGTTCTTCTGGAATGTGTTCACCTCGCAGCCGCTGTGGTGGTGGCTGGGAATCTCGTTTGTGCAGACCTTTGTGATCATTCCGCTGATTGTTTATCGTTGGGGCAAAGGCGCGTATTGCGGATGGGTGTGCTCGTGCGGAGCATTGGCGGAAACCATGGGCGACGCGCACCGGGAAAAGATGCCGCACGGGCCGTTCTGGAACAGGTTGAATATGGCGGGGCAGGTGATTTTAGTTGCGGCGTTGCTGATTGCGGGATTCCGGTTTGTGGGATGGATGGCGCCGAATTCCGCGCTCGGGCGAACCAGCATGCAGTTGTCTTCCGGTTTGTTGAACCAGTGGTCGGTTCTGGGCGTCGAGTTGAATTACTACCACGTGGTGGATATCGGGATCGCGGGGATCATTGGCTTGTGCATGTATTTCTGGTTCAGCGGGCGAGTGTGGTGCCGGTTTGCGTGCCCGCTGGCGGCGTTGATGCATATCTATGCGCGATTTTCGAGGTACCGGATCTTCCCGGAAAAGAAAAAGTGCATTTCGTGCAATGTTTGCACTTCGGTTTGCCACCAGGGAATTGACGTGATGAATTTTGCGAACAAGGGAATGCCGATGGAGGACCCGGAGTGCGTGCGGTGCTCGGCGTGCGTGCAGATGTGTCCGACGGGAGTGCTGACGTTCGGGCGGCTGGATTCGGATGGGAAGATTGTTTATGACAAGCTGGTGGCTTCGCCGGTGCAGATGAGAGAAGCGCACTAAGAGTTAAGAAGAATCAAGAGAAGAGACGGACTTAACGCAGAGGTCACAGAGGAAGAGCGCAGAGGTCGCAGAGAAGAATTCAGGCAAGCGCGCCGGTGCAGCTGGAGCCGGCGCCGGCAGTGCAGCCGAAGCAGTGGCCGGCGGTGGAGATGCGGCGTCCCGCCCAGCCGGTGAAGGATTCGACGTCCCACACGGTGGCCGCGCTTCCGGGTTGTTCCAATTCCATGTCCAGCATCTGATTGAAATCGCAATCGTAGAGTTTGCCGTCGTAGCCGATGCTGATGAGAGAGCGGCACATCAGGCCGTGCAGCGTGGCGGGATTGAAATGTTTCTTGAGGAGTTCCATGTAAGCGTCGTGCTTGCCCTGGCGTTGCAAATCTTCCTCAAAGCGATGAATCGGCATATTGGTGATGGTCAGCAGATGGTGGAACTCGATGCCATGCTCTTCGCCCAGGTGCTGCTTGTAGTCGGCTTCGAGCTTTGCCTGGGGCGGAGGCAGCGACGGGCCGATGGGATTGTAGACCAGATTCAGCTGGAGGTCCGAGCCGGGCTTGCCGTAGCCCAGGCTGTTCAATTTGCGCAGCGCATCCATGCTCTTCTCGAAGACGCCCTTGCCGCGCTGCTTGTCCACATTCTCCGCGGTATAACAGGGCAGGCTGGCGATAATTTCAACGCGGCGCGCGGCGAGAAATTCGGCTAAGTCGTGTTGTGTGTCTTCTAGGAGAACGGTGAGGTTGCAGCGGTCGATGACGTGGCGGCCGAGGCGCTGCGACTCTTCGACGAGCCAGCGGAAATTAGGATTTAATTCCGGCGCGCCACCGGTGATGTCCACGGTGGTGATGCTCGGGCTGGCGGCGAGAAGTTCCATCACCCGGTGGGCGATTTCCGCGGGCATGATTTCGGTGCGTTTGGGGCCGGCGTCGACGTGGCAGTGGTGGCAGGCCTGATTGCACAGTTTGCCGACATTGATCTGAAGCGTGGTGGTTTCCGCGCGCAGCAATGCCGCCAGGCCGTTCTCGCGCAAAGCTTGCGCGAAACCCTCGGCATATCCGTTGCCGTCGGGCAATATCGGGAATGGCGAATTCGCGACGGCCATCAGCAACACCCACTCTTTCGATCGCCCGGGGAGCAGCAATCCGCCGGAGCTTCCGTGGTGAGCGAATAGTCTTCGCCCTTGGTCTCGCGGGGATTCCGCAGCAGCGTTCCGCTGGTGCAGGGAAAAGGCTTGGCATCCTCTTTGGCTACAGGCAAAAGCGGCGGAACGAGCGCGAAGGAATCGCGGTACGGAGCCAGGGAATAAAGATTGAAAGTTTTTTCGCAGACGGCGACGCGCATTCCGCGACGGAGCACGTGCCCGTCATCGTCAACCACCTGGCGGAACGGCCCTTTATAAATGACGGCCTGCTTGTGCTCCCAGCATTCGCCCTGTTTGCCTTTGTACGCCGCGACGGTCATGCTGCGAAACTCGATGCCTTCCACGGTGCGCCAGGGGTCCTGCTGGCGGTCGAGGATTTCGATGCCGTAAAAGCCGGCGTTTTCGAACGCGTCGAGGAAGAGGTATTCGCGGAAAGCGCCGGAGATGCAGCCGCTCCAGAGTTCGGCATTTTGCTGCAGTTGGAGAGGAACGTCTTCGTCGGAAACGATGTCCGAGATAACGGCGCGGCCCCCGCGCTTGAGTACGCGAAAAATCTCCGTGAACAGTTGTTTTTTGTCTTCGGGGCGAACCAGGTTCAACACGCAGTTGGAAATCACGACGTCCACGGAATCATCAGGAACCAGCGGACGAACGAAGCGTAGCTCCTGCATTGTGGATTCGAGCTTCGCGAGTTCCTCCGCGGTGCGCACAGGATGTTCGGCGAGCCAAGCGTCCACTTCCGCCATGTTCAGGCGCAGGTCCTGGATTTTACCTTTGCGGAATTCCACATTGGCGTAGCCCAGCCGCCGCGCCACTTCCGGCGCATTGCGCTCGGCGACTTCAAGCATGGCGTCGGTCATATCCACGCCGATGACGCGGCCGGTGGGGCCGGCGATCTGGCATGCAAGGAAGCAGTTTTTGCCGGAGCCGGAGCCGAGGTCGAGAACCGTGTCTCCCGCATGAACATATTTGGTGGGATCGCCGCAGCCGTAATCGATGGAGAGAACTTCTTCGGGAATGGCTTTCAGGAGCGCGGGGTCATAGCTGGTGGGGCAGCAGAGCGAGGCTTCGCTTTTCCTGGCTCCTTCCGCGTAACGCTCGCGAACGGCTTCCTCTTTATTCAGCGCAGGTGTGGCCATGAGGGGTCTCCTGTGTTGGCGCCGCCATCCATTTTAGGATATGCGTCTGAGCCGGAAGTTACACGAATCCGGAGAAAATTGCACGAATCCATTGATTAAGAGGGTGATCAAGAGGGCTTCCTCGATTGGGACTCTCTCGCGCGCTCCTGGCGCTTCTCTTCCTTGTCCTTCTCCGAAGGCGGGAAACCTTTGAAGCTGTCGGTGAATTCGTCCTCTGCTTTCTTCGGATCTTTATCGGGGTCGCTCATTTTGCGAACCAGATAGACGCGCCAGACGAGCGTTTTGGTTTTGGGATCGATCAAGTCGAGGATCAGCGTGCCCAGGTGCCGGCTGGTGGAAGTCACCGCGTTGTAAACATAGGCCCAATCGCCGCCGATATAGGGACTGTAAGGCCCCCAGTTGCCCATGACCGCGACATCCACCTGCGTCTCCGGGTTGGCCCAATAACGCACGATGAGGTCGGGATTCTGTCCGGGATTCACCTCGTGCAAGCCTTTCTTTTCGAGTTCGTGCACCACCATGTGGTGAAAGCGGATGTTGATCAGGTCGGGATTCATCTGAATCGCAACCAGGTTTTCCACGCCACCAATGTAGGCGAAGGTTTTGAATTTGGAAAAGTCGATAGTGGGATCGAAATCGATGGTGGTTTTTGCGGAAGCGGAGAATGCGAGACCGGAAAGCAGAGCCAGAGTAGTGAAAAAGAAGCGAATGGCAACACCGAGGTCACGCAAGACCGGGTTTTTGTCCGTCATGAGGCTCCTTGGCCCTTGAGGGTTCAAATGAATTCCGCCAGATTCGGGTAGTTTAGGCCAATCCGAGGCCCTTTGGCGAGATGGGAAAAGCAGGCCGGGGAAGTCTCCAGTGCGGGGGAAAATAGGACTAGGCCTCGGCGTCGGGGGGTTCGTTGTTGAACAGGCGAACGAGTTCGGCGTGCTCCATCACGACGGCGGGGTCGCGTTGGATGGCGTCGAAATATTGCTTCTGGAATCCGTCGCCGGTTTCCGAGGGAGCGAAGAGTTTGCGCGCCAGCGAAATGGAAACGTGAGCGCCCGCTTCGGTTACGCCCTCGTCGCTCGACAGGGCTTCGTCGATGCGGACGACGAATTCGGAAATATTGTGCAGCCAGGCAAATTGCGGGTCGTCCACGACCAGGCGGAACAGTTCGCCGGTGGTGACAACGCCGTGAGATTTTTCGTAATCACGGCGCTCCATGTCGAGCAGGGTTTTGTGCAAACGAAGAAGCGCCTCCCGCAGGGCGACAAGTTTCTGGCGAGCCGGGGTGTCGCGACCGTCGCCTTGATTTGTGTACGGATCTTTGGGTTGAGCCAAGATTGTTGCTCCCTGACTATTTTGCGACAGTTTTGAACGGCTGGCTAGTTGGCAGGAGCGCCCTTGGGGCGAATAGCCAGATTGTTTCTTACAGTGGAAACGCCGGAAACAGTGGAGGCACGCGCGGAGGCAAGGTTTTTCTCGGCTTCGGTTGCAACCGCGCCTTCGAGAGTGATTTCTCCGTTTCGGAGAATGATATGGATCAAAGGAACTTCCTGCGCGGCGTAACGCTGCAGCGTGGAATCCTCGAAAATGGAGCGGTATACGGCGCGGCGGAAGCCGTCGTCGGTGGAGGACTTGGGAAGGACTTCAATCAGGTTTTTGACCGAGGAGACGCCCTCTAGACTTTTTACTACTGCTTCCGCATTGGCCCGGAGCGTGGGGCGCAGGACGTATCCAGTGAGGGTGACTTTGTCGGCGTCGAGAGTGAAGGTGATGTAGTCGAAGACGGAATAATAAGGAAGCACAAAAAGTTGATGTCGGATTTCGTGGGAGAGTTGGCTTTCGTCGGTCTTGGGCGCGGACGCGGCGGGCTTTGCAGCCGGCGGATGTTGCGCGCGCAAAGACGGCGCTGCCAGAATCAGGCCAATGCCAAGGAAGGGAGCGAACTTTCGGCAGATTGCGAAGTTCATAGAGTCCAGATTAACAAAAGCGCTTCACGGCTTGGCGGATTGTTTCGATTCCCGCACCAGCGGCGCTCTATGTTGCCTCTGGGAGTTCCGGCAGTGTTAGCATACGACAGGGAATCGCGCTTTCCTTATCCCAGTTTTTTGCTCGATTGCCCCGGGAGGACGCTTTTCAGTGTTGGCTATCGCGCATCGCGGCGCTTCAGGGTACGCGCCGGAAAATACGCTGGCGGCGTTTCGCCGCGCGGTCTCGCAAGGCGTGACGTTCATCGAAACCGACCTGCATCTGACGCGGGACGCCCATTTTGTAGCCATCCATGACGCGACGCTGGAGCGCACCACCAGCGGCCGCGGCGAGGTGCACCAGATTACGCTGGCCGAAATCCGAAAACTGGATGCGGGTTCGTGGTTTGCGAGCGAATTCATCGGCGAGCGCGTGCCGACGCTGTTGGAAATACTGGAGTTCGCGCGCAAACATGACGTGGTGTTCTACCTGGAGTTGAAGCCCAACGGTTTCTGGGGTGGGGAGCACGCGCTGATCAGCAACCTGCGGGAATCGGGAGAGATTCCACGCATAGTGATTATTTCCTTTGACCCCGGGATACTGGGGGGTCTGCGCAAGCTTGAACCGACTTTGATGACCGGCCTGCTGCACGACGGGCAAATCGAAAATCCGTTTGAAAAGGCGCTGGAAATCGGCGCGCGGCAACTGGCCGTACGCGGCGACCTAATGACGCCGAATTTCCTGAAGGAAGCGCACAAGCGCGATCTGCAGGTAGTCTGCTGGACGATCAATTCGCCGGCGCACATGCGGCTGCTGGAGGCCGCGGGGGTGGATGGAATTATGTCCGACTATCCGGACCGGCTGGTGGATTCGCTGAAGAAATAGCGCGGTAGACGGCGGCAAATTGCGCGACGCTGAGCTGTTCGGCGCGCGCATCTTCCCTCAGTTCCAATTCCTTCAACAATTCACGAATACGCTGCGGCTTTGCGACTTGGCGGAGATTGTTCGAAAGCGTTTTGCGTTTCTGCCCGAAGCAGGACTTCACAAAATCCAGAAACTTTTCGGCGTTGCTGACGCCAGATTGCGCGCCGGGGCCGGGGAGCCGAAGTGTGACGAGCGCCGAAGCAACTTCTGGCGGCGGGCTGAACGCACCGGGCGGGAGTTTGAGGACAAACTCCGGTCGCGTGTAGAACTGGGTGGCGACGGAAAGATAACCATAGTCCTTGTTCCCGGGCTGCGCGGCGAGACGGAGGGCCACTTCCAATTGGATGACGATGTTGATTTCGTCGATCTGATCGACGAAAGAAAAGAAGCGGTGGAGGATCGGCGAAGTGATGTAGTAGGGGAGATTGCCGTAAAGGCGGATGCGCCGGCCGGCCGCGAGAGAGCGCAGGTCGGTATCGAGGACGTCGCCGGGAATGATGGTGAGATTCGGGTGCTTGCCGGCGAATCGCCGAAGCCGCTCAATGAGAGGCGGGTCGAGCTCGACCGCATAAACAGGAACGCCGGCGCGGACGAGATATTCGGTCATTTCTCCATGGCCAGCGCCAATTTCAATCCAGCAGTAATTTTGTGAAGAGGAATTTGAGGGGCTTTCCATGCCGTGTGAGGAAACACGAATCGCGCGGGCGATTTTTTCGCGCCAGCCTGCATCGCTCAAGAAGTGTTGTCCAAGCTTCTGTCTGGCCATGAGTGTGTAATCCATCAGTTTATCAGCAGTTTTAGACTCCTTGGCCGTTCGAGACGATTGGACGGGAACTTCCGAGGTGACCGGGGGATTAGCGTTGCGCGGAGAGCTTTGTGTTGCTGACGATTCGCTATCGGCTCATACTTCGGCCGAAGGGGACGGGTAATGGCCGACGGGCCTGTCGTGAAATCAAACGGCGCGAATTGGCTTACAACCGTAGCCTCGTTGGCCGTGGGGGCTTCGTTTTTTACGCTGTGGTTCTGGTTGCTGCCGGGCTGGCTGGGATTTGACGTTGCGGCGGCGGGCGCGGCACGATGGCGATGGATTGGCGCGGTGCCGTCGGTGCTGGGTTTTTCCGTGGCTCTGCGATGCATTTGGGATTTTGGCAGGACGGGGCACGGCACGCCCGCGCCGTTCGCACCTCCTCAGCGGCTGGTGGTGGTGGGATTTTATGGCTATGTAAGAAACCCGATGTACGTGGGGTTCTTCGCGGGCTGGATGGGCTTGTGGATTGTGTTTGGCAGGGCCAGCCGCACAGCGCTTGTCGTTGTCCTAATTGCGGCGGTTGCCGTCGTTCTATTTGTGAAATTTTATGAGGAGCCGACGCTCCGGAAAATGTTTGGCGCGGATTATAAGGAATATTGCAAAAACGTGCCGCGCTGGATTCCGCGAACGCATGCCTGGAGCCGATGAGGCGCCCTGAAATGCATCACGGGCTTGGCGAGTTCATCCGGAAGCAGGAAACCTGGCAAAAAGTGGGGAAGGAATCAGGTTGACGCTAAGCAAGGCCTCCGATAGCGTAGGAATTTCGCACTTCAACTATGCGCATTCTCTTTGCAGCTTCGGAAGCGTTGCCCTACGCGAAGACCGGCGGTTTGGCCGACGTGCTGGAGGCGTTGCCACGGGCCTTGGTGAAACTGGGCCATGAGGTGGCTGTGTTTATGCCGCTCTACCGCGGGGTGAAGTCCGCGTCGGTGGTGATGCCCAGCTTGACCATCCCACAAGGAACGCGGCTGCGCTTTCCGGCAATCAAGAACGGCTCGGTGCTGCGCGGTGTGCGCTATTTTTTCCTGGATGATCCTTTCTATTTTGACCGTGACGGCATCTACGGCGAAAAAAATCGCGAATTTCCCGACAACGCGGAGCGGTTTACGGAGTTTTCCCGCGCCACGATCGAATTGGCCAAGCACATCTGGACGCCGGACGTTTTTCACTGCAATGACTGGCAGACGGCAATGGTGCCGGCGCTGCTGCGGTCATCCTATGCGGATGATCCGGTGGTGAAGGACATCCCTGTGGTATTCACGATTCACAATATTGGCTACCACGGCGTGTTTCCCCCGGAATCGCTGGCACGGGCGGGAATACCGCAGGGATTGTTTCATCCCGGCGGGATTGAATTTTTCGGGAATGCCAATTTTCTGAAGGGCGGATTGATCTATTCGGATTACCTGGCGACGGTGAGCCGCAAATACGCGCAGGAAATTCAAACACCCGAATTCGGATTTGGATTGGATGGTGTAATTCGTTCCCGCGCCAGCCGGCTGGTGGGAATTTTGAATGGGGTGGATTATTCGGCGTGGAGCCCGGAACGGGATACGCTAATTCCCGCGAAATTTTCGGCAAAAAATCTGGAAGGGAAGAAGGCCTGCAAAGAAAAGCTGGCCGAAGAGTTTCACCTGCTGCGCGACAATCCGAACTGGCCGATCATCGGGATTGTGTCGCGCTTCGCCGACCAGAAGGGCTTCGACCTGATTGCCGCCATCGCGCGCGACCTGATGCACGAGGATCTTTTGCTGGCGGTGCTGGGAACGGGGGACAAGCGGTATGAAGAATTGTTTCGCGCGCTGGCGACGGATTTTCCGGGCCGCGTGGGCGTGAAGATCGCTTATGACAATACGCTGGCGCATCTGGTCGAAGCGGGCTCGGATATGTTTTTGATGCCCTCGCGCTATGAACCTTGCGGGTTGAATCAGATTTACAGCTTGCGCTATGGCACGGTGCCGATGGTGCGCGCGACCGGCGGGCTGGATGACACGATTGAAATGTTCGATTTGGAGCATGGCACGGGCACCGGGTTCAAGTTTACGGAGTACTCTGGCGGGGCGCTTTTGCATGTGATCCGCCAGGCGTTGC
>Ga0210405_10000412_pt1 | contig 58350 bp, 19 predicted proteins | sample IncBWH11MmetaG_FD_155492 | JGI IMG/M metagenome (GOLD analysis project Ga0210405, IMG submission 155492) | Forest soil microbial communities from Barre Woods Harvard Forest LTER site, Petersham, Massachusetts, United States - Inc-BW-H-11-M | ecosystem: Environmental > Terrestrial > Soil >...
TCGTCGGCACGCAGCACCCGCGAGCGCGCTCTGCGCTCGAGCTCCAGACGGTCGGTTTGGCACAAGAGGTTGGGCATGCACCATGATACGATTCTCTGCTACCGATTTCAATAGGACATGCCACTAGCCCTGAAAGAGCGCGAGAGGTATTTTCGAGACAAGGATCTGAATGAACTTGACCTTGTAGACTGGCGACCGGGAGAAAAGGATCATGGCTAGCCGAGTAGCCGAAGAGGCTAAAGAGTTCCGCGAATTTCTAGAGCGGTTGCGCTCGGAGCCTAGTTACTGGAAACATTTTACCATCCTCCAGTTTACGACGGCCATGGCGCGCTTAATGAAGATTCAGCAGCCGCGAGTCTCCGGCAAGAAACTTGCTGAGCTACTGGGCGTTTCATCGCCAACTGTAAGCAAAGCCCTGAGTGGTGGAGAGAATCTTACCGTCGAAACTATGGCAAGAATGGCAGCAGTCCTTGATGCTGTAGTGCATATTCACATCGCAAAGAAGGGCGTCGCAGTGCAGTGGGTCGAAGAACCTGAGGCATCAACTCTTCAGCCAACGCGCACGCTGCAAATTGGCGCCGGGGACTACTCTTACTTGAATTCAAACGCGGTCGTGTGGCGCGCCGGCTTCTGCCTACCCTTAGGAACAGAAATGCCTGCGCGTTCGATCATGCAAGCTAACCGTGTTCCTGAGACAGGAACTCTCCCATACGTACTGCCTGAGACAGGAGACACATATGCCGCAGGACCACATTAGAGCAAAGACGGGACGCGGTAGTTCTGAGAAACCAAAAGCGAGGAGCGTTGCCTGGCAGGCGTCACAGGATGTGCTAACGTTGTACTCAAATCACTTTCAAATATTGACTGGTCCGTGGGATTTCACGATTCGTCTCGGTCAGATAAACGTTTTAGGCGAGGCGATAAGCGCGAAGGAAATGCTGCGGGTTCTTCTGTCCCCAGCAAGCGCGAAAGGGTTAGTGCGTATTCTTACAGCACAGCTCAAAGATTACGAGAGCCGCTATGGCGAGGTAGTGGACATCGCCGAGAGGATCGGCATTGAGGAGAAATCAGGCGAAGACGCTACTCCTTAGTTCTGCGCCATCTCGACAGAGCGGCATATCTGGCGCTCTCTTGCCGTTGCTGACTAGTCATCTTAGCGGCTCTTGCCCTCCCGCCTTTGGCGCCACCTAGCTTGCCTAAGGCGACTGCGGCGGGGTTCTTGCCAGTGTCGGGGTCGGGTTGCGGTGGTGCCTCTCCAATCGCCTCTTGGATCACTTGGTGGGCCAACTGGAAGGGATCGCGCGGTCTGCGTGGGCGCTTAGGCATGCTCAGATCCTACCACCTCTCCGGGCGGCGTCGGCCGCCACTTCTTCCAGTCGGTCGGACGCCTCGTCCGCCATCTCTTCGAGCCAGACGGACACGGACCTGCACTTGAGCCAGCGCGCCACCAGCGCCCACCGCCGGGCCTGCTCGGCGCTGGCCCGGACGGTGTACGTGGTCGTCTTCATGACGGAGATGCGGGAGGGGCGGCAGGTGCGCACTATGGCAGGCACCCCCAGGGTCCGAGGCGCTTGCCGAAGTCCTCGGCCGAGCAGTGCCCGGTGCAGGGCGGCGAAGGTGACGCCCATGCCCGCCAAGATGCGCTTAAGGATGCCCTGGCGCGGGTAGACGTGACCCCGCTCGGCCTTGCAGATCCGCTGCTTGGCGAGTCCCGATGCGTATTCCGGTCGAATCCGGCCATGGATTCCGACGTGAAGGCGGCCGCCCTTCCGGGCTGAAGGCGGCCACCGATTCCGACGCGAAGGCGGCCACTTTTCGGTGGGCGTCGGAAGGGTGGCCGGCATCCATCGGAAGGGTGGCCGCCTTCCGGTCGGAACGAGCGACGAGCAGGGCTCCGACGCCGTGGCATCCTCGACCTTCACGACGAAGGGAGAGCAATGCCGGCACGGAGACTCAGCATGAGACAAGTTCAGGAGGTGTTGCGGTTGCTGCTGGTGTGCGGGTTGAGCCAGCGGCAGGCGAGTCAGGCGTGCGGGATCGGGCGGGCGACCGTGGCTGAGTACCTGGTGCGGGCGCAGCGGGCCGGCGTGCTGGAGATGGCCTGGGAGAGCTGGAGCGGGGAGGAGCTCGAGCAACGGCTCTATCCCGCGGTGCGGCGGCCGGCGCGGCGCGAGCGTCCGGAGGTCGATTGGCTGCACGTCCACAACGAGCTGAAGCTCAAGGGCGTCACGCTGAGCCTGGTGTGGCAGGAGCACCGGGAGCAGTCTCCGGCCGCTTACCAATACAGCCGGTTTTGCGAGCTGTACGGGGCGTGGCGGCGCCGGCTGGACGTGTGCATGCGCCAGGTGCACCGGCCCGGCGAGAAGCTGTTCGTGGACTACTGCGGCGCGACGGCGCCGGTCGTCGACGCCGGGACCGGCGAGGTGCGGGAGGCGCAGATCTTCGTCGCGGTGTGGGGCGCGAGCAGCTGCACCTTCGCGGACGCGACCTGGAGCCAGGGGCTCTCCGACTGGATCGGGTCGCACGTCCGGGCCTTCGAATTCGCCGGTGGCCTCACCGAGATGGTCATTCCAGACAACCTTCGCAGCGGCGTCCACCGGGCGGCCAATGGCCGTACACTATTTGCAGGAGAACGGCCATGGCGAATGCAGCATCCAGATCCACGACCAAGCGCACACGGGCGGAGCGCCTGGAGGCGCGCGTCACCGCAGAGCAGAAGAGCCTGATCGAGCGGGCAGCAACCCTGCAGGGGCGGAGCGTAACCGACTTCGTGCTGACGAGCGTGCAAGACGCCGCGCGGCGTGCGATCGAGGAACACAGCCAGCTTGCCCTCTCTGTCCGCGACAGCGAGGCCTTCGTCGACGCGCTGCTGAACCCGCAGCCGGTCAATGACCGTCTGCGCGACACGGTGCGCCGCTACCGCGAGCGAGCCGGCGTCTGACGCGCGTGTCCGACGAAAGAGAAGAGACACTTCGCGTCGAACCGCTGACGTCCAGCCATGACCGGTCGGAATTCGAGAGCGGGGTAGAACCGCTCGATCGATATTTCCGGACGCAGGCTGGCCAGGACGCGCGGAAGAACATGGCCGCACGCTTCGTCCTGCTACTGCCGGATGGGACGATCGGAGGATACCACACCCTCTCCTCGACATCGGTACAGCTCGCCGAGCTGCCGGCACAGACTGTGCGCAAGCTCCCGCGATATCCGTTGGTCCCGGCGACGCTGCTGGGCCGGCTTGCCGTCGATCGCCACCAACAGGGTAAGGGCTACGGGCGCTTTCTGCTTGCCGACGCGCTCTACCGCGCCGCGCGGAGCGAGATCGCCTCGTTCGCGGTGATCGTCGATGCGAAAGATGAGAGCGCTCGCCGTTTCTACGAGCGGGAAAGCTTCCTACCGTTTCCGGACCAGCCCATGAAGCTGTTTCGGCCGATGGCCGATATCCGGCGGCTGATCGATTGAAGAAAGGGAGGCCGTCAGGAACTTCCGTCTCGTCTCTGCCATCGCGTACCCTCTCGCCCATTGTGCGCCGAGCGGCGGATGACTCACGGCGCCACCTATCGCCCCGGCGCTGCTATCCTTGCCGGGTGGAAGGCGCGCCCGAGAAGCCGCCGCGGCCTCCTGAGCCCGCGGCCGCCGGCTACGAGGACGAGGTCCGCCCGGACCTCGAGCAGCTGCTGATCGCCACCAGCCGCACCTTCGCCCTGGCGATCCCGCTGCTGCCGGAGCCCACTCGCCGCCAGGTCACCATCGCCTACCTGCTGTTCCGGGTCGCCGACACCTTCGAGGACGCCGCCCGCTGGCCGCGCGCCAGCCGCATCGAGGCGCTGGCGCGGTTCGAGAGCCTGCTGCTCCATCCCGATCCCTGCGCCACCGCCGCCACCGCCCGCGCCTGGGCGGCGGAGGTGCCCTGCGACCAGCCCGGCTACCGCGAGCTGCTGGCCGAGCTGCCGCAAGTGCTCGACGCCTTCTTCGCCCTCGCGCCGGCGGCGGTCGCGCTGACCCGCGAGCACACCCTGCGCACCTGCCACGGCATGGCCGGCTTCGTGGCACGCACCGACGACCGCGGCGAGCTGCGGCTGCGCGACCTCGACGACCTGCGCGGGTACTGCTATGTCGTCGCCGGCATCGTCGGCGAGCTGCTGACCGAGCTCTTCCTGATCGGCTACCCCGCGCTCGCGGCCGGCGCCGCCGTCCTGCGCCAGCGCTCACGCGCCTTCGGCGAGGGGTTGCAGCTGGTCAACGTCCTCAAGGACGCCGCCGCCGACGCCGTCGAGGGGCGCCGCTACCTGCCCGAGGGAGTGCCCTGCGCCGAGGTGCTGGCCCTGGCCCGCGCCAACCTGCACACCGCGGCAGAATACGTGCTGGCCCTGCAGCGCCTGGGCGCCGAGCGCGGCCTGACCGCCTTCACCGCCCTGCCGGTCGAGCTCGCCTACGCCACGCTCGATCGGATCGAGGCGGCGGGAGCGGGCGCCAAGCTCACCCGCCGCGAGGTCTACGCCCTGTCGCAGGGCGTCCACCGCGCCCTGGACCGCGGCGAACCACCGATCTCGGCGCTGCGGAACGCCACCGGCTCGGCCGGCTGATCCCTTCCGCGCCGCCGCCCACCGCAATTTTGGCGGGGACCGGCGGACGGCGGCAGGCGGCCGGGCGCCGCGCCACCTCGCATCATCCCGCGTCATCCCGCGCCCAGCGTCAACCCGCGCCGGCCCCACCCCGCGGCTCGCCGCCGCCCTCGCCGCCCTCGCCGCTCGCGTCACTGCCACCGCCGTCGTCCGGCTCGTCGTCCAGCGGCGGCAAGGGGATGGCGGCAAGTCGGAAGCCCGCCGCCGCCAGCCCCGCCAGCACCGCCACCGTGAACGCCAGGCGCCGGCCGTGCCAGAGGCCGTGGAGCCAGTCCCGCGCCTCGGTCGCGAGCAGGTTCGCCTTGCCGCCGTAGAGCTCCATGTCATGCAGGTACTTCTTGCTGTCCTCAGGATCGCCAAGGGGATCCGCCGGGGCCTGCACGGCGCCGTAATAGATCACGATCGCACTGACCAGCCCGACGATCAGGATCGCCGCGCTGACCAGCCGCAGCCGTGCCGAGCGATCCATCCGTCGCCAGCTCATAGGGCGCGATTCTAACGCCTGACCGCCCCTGGCAGGCGCAAGGACCGCCGGCCGGGGCGGCGAGCGCCGGGCTGCCGCGCCCGGCGCGCATGGACATGCGTTGCGGCGGCGCCGGAAAAGCGTTCCACTCTCTCGACCGGGTGCACGGGCACCGCTCGCGCACCGCACCACCGCACCACCGCGCCGCCGCGCCGCCGAGCCGCCGAGCCGCCCAGCCGCCCAGCCGCGGCCAGCGGGATATGATGCGGGCAACGACTTCGAGAGCTCCGGCAAGCTGCGTGGCACGGTTTGGCCGCAGATTGCGCTGACAGGAAAGGGAGGCCGGCATGAGGCAGGCGAGTCGCTCGCTTGGACGGAGGTGGTTCGCGGCGTTGGGCCTGAGGGCGGCGCTGGTGGCGCTGGCGGCGCCGGCGGCGCTGGCGACGCTTGCGACGCTTGCGGCGCTTGCAGCCATGGCGCCCGCGGCGGCAGAGGCGCAGGCGATCCTGCGGGTCGACGACGACGTCTGGTTCAGGTTCGGCTTGCAGCTCAACGGTTGGGCCGACTGGACGCAGTCCGCCGCCACCGGCGGCTATGCCCAGAACCTCTTCCTGCGGCGGGACCGCTTCCAGGTCACCGGCTCGGTGGCGCCGGGCGTCACCTTCTATTTCCAGACCGACGACCCCAACCTCGGCAAGGCGCCCAAGGCCCTCGCCACCGGCTTCATCATCCAGGACGCCTGGATGGAGTGGAAGCTCGCCGACGCCTTCGCCCTCGACGCCGGCCAGTTCATCGTGCCGTTCAGCCGCAACGGCCTGCAGGGGACGTTGAGCTATCTCACCATGGACATCAGCCCGACCTCGACGATCATCATCAACGCCAACCCGGCCGATGCCGCGCGCGACACCGGCGTCGAGGCCAAGGGCTACCTGGTGGACGGCGGCCACCTGGAATACCGGGTGGCGCTCACCCAGGGGGTGAGGGAGGCGGGCTCGCGCAACGCCTTCCGCGACACCGTCTACTTGCAGTACGACGTCTTCGAGACCGAGCGCGGGTACGTCTACCACGGCACCAACCTGGGCAAGCGGAAGATCCTGGCGCTGAGCGCCGGCTACGACGGCCAGGACAGCTACCACGCCTACAACGCCGACGTCTTCACCACCATCCCGGTCGCGGGCGGCGACGAGGCCGCCGGCCAGGTGCAGTGGAGCCACTACGACGGCGAGAGCTTCCTCGCCGCGCCGGCGCGCCAGAACGACTACCTGGTGGAGATGGCCTACTTCGTCTCGCCGGCCAAGCTGCAACCGTTCGCGAAGTTCGAGGAGCAGCGGTTCGACGCCGCCAACCTGCACAAGGCCGACCAGACGCGGTGGGGCGCGGGCATGCACTACTACCTGCACGGCCTGAACCTCAAGCTCAGCGGCCAGTACCTGCGGGTGCTGACGGAGAGCCCCTTCAAGAACGCCAACGAGGTCACCCTCGGGATGCAGGTCTGGTACTACTGAGCCCCGCTCCCCGCCCCGCACGGACATCGCCAGCGCACGTTCATGCTCTTGGCGCCGCCCCCTCCGCGCTCTAAGTTGACGTCCAGGCCACCGGACGTCGCGGCGCGGCCCCTTGGAAGGAGGTCCACCTGATGCTGCTTTCGCCGCAACGCGATGTTCGCCAGCCAGTTCGCCGGGCGCTGCGCCGGGTGCTGCTGGGCGCGGCGCGCCGCCTCACCGCGGCGGCCAGCATGACCGGCGCGGCCGGCGCCGGAACCGGCGAGCCGGAGGCGCCGCCCGCGGCGACCGTCCGCCGCGATTTCGGCTTCCCACCCTGCCGGCGGGCCGCGGCGCCCGGCGCGCCCCCCGCCGACCTCGGCGGCGCCCTCGTCCCCGCGCCCCCCGCCGACCTCGCCGCCGCCGCCGCCGGCGTCGTCGCCGTGCGCCGTGACGCCACGACCACCGCCACCGCCGCCACCATCGCCGCCGCCGCGGACGATCCTGCCCTCTTCGCCGGACGCCAGGGTTGCTGCGTGGTCTCGGTGTGCACCCGCAACTACCTGTACCTGGCGCGGACGGCGCTCGCCGCCTTCCGCCGGCACCACCCCGGGATGCCGGCCTTCCTCGGCATCGTCGATTGGGACGGCCAGGAGCCCCTCGCCATCGAGGGCACGACGCTGCTGGCCTGCGGCCGGCCCGAGATCGGCGGCGACGCCTTCGACTACATGGCGCTCAAGTACAGCGCGCTCGACATGTGCGGCGCGATCAAGCCCTACGTCCTCGATCACGTCCTGCGGCGGACGCGCTTCGCCAAGCTGGTGTTCATCGATGCCGACGTCTACACCTGCGCGCCCTTCGCCCGGCTGCTCGCCGATCTCGACGACCACGATTTCGTGGTGACGCCCCACACCCTGGCGCCGCAGCCCCATCCCGACCGCATCTGGGAGCGGCCGACGCTGGGCGACCTCGCCTTCGCCGGGCCGCTCAACTCCGGCCTGTTCGGGCTGCGCGCCACCGCCGAGGCCCAGGCCTTCCTCCAGGTCTGGCGGGACCTGGTGACCCGGCCCGGCGCCTTCATGCCCGAGCTCGGCGGCCAGACGGAGCAGAACGCGTTCAATTGGGTGTCGAGCTTCGTCGATCGGGTGCGGGTGCTGCGCGACGCCGCCTACAACGTCGCCTACTGGAACCTCCACGACCGCTCCCTGCGCTTCGCCGGGCTCGACGATCCCGCCCGCGAGGACGCCTGGACCGTGGACGGCAGGCCGCTGGTCGCCTTCCATTTCAGCGGCTACTCCCTGGCGGACCCCTACACGCTGTCCCGGCACGATCACCGCCACTCCCTCTACGTCCTGCCGTCCGTCGCCCGCCTCGCCGAGCATTTCGCGGCCCGGCTGCGCGAGCACGGCGCGGCGGCGGACCTGAGGCTGCCGTACCGTTTCGACGCCTTCCCTTCCGGCATCGCGGTGGACGAGCGCATGCGGCGGCTCTGCAAGCACCACGAGACGCTGCTGGCGGCGGCGGTGAGCCCCTGGACGGCGGCGGGCGAAGCGCACTACTGCGAGGCCCTGCTGTCGCCCATCGCCTACACCGGCAGCCTGCTGCCGGCGCTCTTCGACGCCATCTATCACGAGCGGCCGGACGTGCGGCGGCGTTATCCCAACGCCCGCCTGCAACCCGACGGCATGCTGCGCTGGATCGCGCTGCACGGGATCTACGAGCACGGCTACCAGGAGCTCTACGACCGCTACCGTCCGGTGCTGCCGTCCCGGCACGGGGTGGTGGCGCTGGCCAAGGCCCGGCAGGAGCGCCCGCGGCTCTTCGCCGGGCTGCCGGAGGCGATGGGCGCGGACCGCCACCGGCTGCTCGCCCGCCTCGACGGCGCCGGCCTGTCCGCGCTCGCGGCGGCGGTGCGGGGCGGCGAGCTCGAGCACTACTGCCTGTCGCCGATCGCGCTCGTCCGCCGGCTGGTCGAGGAGCGGGCGGACGTGCGCAAGAGCTTCCCCGACCTGCTGTTCGGGGACGCCGCCGCCTTCGCGAGCTGGCTCGACACCGCCGCCGCCCGCGACCACTGCCTGCCCGAGGGCGCCGCGGCGGCCTTCGCGGCGCGCGCCGAGGGGCGCTCGCTGGCCCGCATCTTCTCGTTCCTCAACCGCACCCGGCCGTTCATGGAGCGCTGGCCGCTGGGCCTGGTCGGCGAGGGGCGGGTGGAGCTGGCCGAGAACCTGCTCACCGCGCTGCGCCACAACGCGGAGTACGACGCCGACGACGTGCTGATGTACCTCTGGGTCATGGAGCGGCAGCCGTGGGCCGGCCTCGGCCTGACCTTCGAGCTGGCGGCGAACGCCTGCCGGACGCCCTCGCCGCTGCTCGACGAGGGTCAGGAGGCGCTGCTCGGGCCGCTGCTGGCGCGCGACCGCGGTTGCCGCGCCGCCCTGGCGCGATACCGCCGGGACCACCACACGGCGCGCGACCGGCGCCGGCAGGAGCCGCTGCGCCGGGCGCAGCGGCAACGCGGCGTCGCCAACACGGTGTTCGAGGTGCTGGAGCTCGCCGCCTGGGAAGGCGGCGCCGCGCGGCGCCAGGACGCCGGCCGGCGCCTGCTGGCGCCGCTGCCCGAGGCCCGCGGCGTCAATCTCTTCGGCTACCACAAGAGCCCCATCGGCCTGGGCACCCTTTCCCGGGGCCTGGCACAGGCGCTCGGCGCCGCCGGCGTGCGCGTCCAGCCCAACCTGCTGGGCGACTCGGCCATGGCGGCCGACCTGTCGATGGCGGATTTCGTGCGCACCTACGACCACGGCCTGGACACCAACCTCTTCGTCAGCTACCCGCACCAGCACGAGATGCTGCTGGCGCGCCACCCCGAGCACGTCACCCGCGGCCGGCGCAACGTCGTCTACCTGGCCTGGGAACAACGCGACGGCAGCCACTACTGGCCGGAGGTCTACCGCGACTTCGACCAGGTGTGGGCGCTCTCCGATTTCGCCGCCGAGAGCCTGCGGCGCTTCATGCGGCGCGACGTCGCCACCGTCCCCTGCGTGCTGGACTGCGAGGCGCTGCCGCCGGCCGGCGTCAAGCGCGACTTCGGCCTCGAGCCGGGAAAGCTCACCTTCGTCTTCGTCTTCGACGCCAACAGCTCGATCGAGCGGAAGAACCCGGAAGCGGTGATCAGGGCCTTCGCGCAGGCGTTCGGCGGCCGCGACGACGTCTGCCTGGTGCTGCGCATCGCCAACGGCCACCGGCTGCAACACCGGCAGAGCATCAAGCGGCTGCTGGCCGCGGCGCCCGGCGGGCTCGACCTGCGGGTGGTGGTCGAGCCGCTGGCGCGTCACGACCTGCTGCGGCTGCTGTCCGCCGGCGACTGCTACGTCTCCCTGCACCGGGCCGAGGGCTTCGGCTACACCTGCGCCGAGGCGATGGCCTACGGCATGCCGGTGATCGCCACCGGCTATTCGGGGAACCTGCAGTTCATGAGCCCCGACAACTCCTTCCTGGTCGACTACCGGGAAGCCACCGTGGCGGTGGCGGACGGACCCTACCAGCGCGGCAGCATGTGGGCCGAGCCCGACGTCCAGCACGCCGCCGCGCTGATGCAGCTGGTCTACGACCGGCCCGACCTGGCGCGAGACACCGGCGCGCGGGGCCGGGACAGCGTGCGCCGGACGCTCTCGGCGGCGGTCGTCGGCAGTACCGCCTTCGCGGCGCTGGGCTGGCAGACCGCCGGCGATGCCAGCCGCGCCGACCAACCTTCCCACCTGTTCAGGCCCTCCGTCGCCGGCGCGGCGGCGAGCCATGCCGGCGCCCTGAGCGCCAGCCTGGAGATGACATGAACCTCGCTGCCGCCATGCCGCGCCGCCCGCGGCGCCTCGTCTGCTGCCTCGCGCTGATCGCCGCCCTGGCGGCGTTCCGCGCCGGCAGCTCCAGCGAAACGTCCTGTGCGCGCTTCGACTTCGCCCAGCAGGCCGCGCAGGCCGCGATCGAGCCCGAGACCGCCTTCCTCGACCTGGGGACGCGCGCGGCGCGCCCGCAGCTGCTCGCCGGCTGGTCCATCGACGAGCTCTGGCAGGGCAAGACCTCGTTCGTCTGGGCCATGGGCGGCGCCTCCACCATCCGCTTCACGCGCCTCGCCGCCGAGCCCTTCACCCTCTACTTCCGCTGCCGGCCCCTCGACGTCGCCGCCGGCACGCCGCCCCAGGACGTCACCATCCTGGTCAACGGGACGCAGGTGGGGGTCACCCGCCTGAAGCCGGATTTCCAGACCTATGACCTCGCGGTCCCCGCCGCCGCCGTGCGCCCGGGCGACAACCGGCTGGAGCTGCGCCCCTCCTATTTCCGCGCCGAGCCGCCCGATCCCAACGGTGCCCCCGAGCCGCGGCGCCTCGCCGTCGCCTGGGACTGGATCGGCTTCGGCGTCAAGTCCGCGCCGGCGCGGCCGCAGCCCCAGGCCTCGCCGCGGGCCGGCACCCTGCTGCTGCCCTTCCGCACCCGCGTCGCCTTCTACGTCCAGGTCCCGCCGGGCAGCAGCCTGCGCTGGCGGACGATCCAGCCCTACGGCACCGCGCGGCTCGGAGCGGGCGCCGCCCTCGAGGTCCGGGTCGATTGGGACGGCGCCGACAGCCACGCGCTGCGCTTCGAGCAGCCGACCTTCGCCGCCCCGGCCAGCCTGCCGCTGACCAACCAGCAGCCCGTCGCCGCCCGAGTGTCGTTCGTGGCCTGGCCGGGCAGGACCGCCGGCGCCGAGACCGCCGGGCTGCTGCTCGAGGCCCCCGAGCTGGTGCCCCCCGCCGGCTGCACCGGCACCGGCATCGGCACCGTCACCGCCCTGCCCGCGCCGGCCGGCCAGCCGGCCGCCACCCCGCCCGCCGCACCGCCCGCCGCCGCCCTCCCGTCCACGCCGCCGACGCCGCCGACGCCGCCGAATGTCGTGCTCTACATGATCGACACCCTGCGAGCGGACCACTTAGGCGCCTACGGCTACGCGCGGCCGGTGTCGCCCGAGATCGACGCCTTCGCCGCTCGCTCCACCGTCTTCACCCGGGCCTTCTCGCAGTCGGGATGGACCAAGAGCGCGGTCACCTCCATGCTGACCGGCCTGCATCCGCTGTCGCATGGCGTGATGGAGCGCATGGATGCGCTGGCCGCGCCGGTGCGCACGCTGCCCGAGATGCTGCGCGCCGCCGGCTATCAGACGCTCGGCATCACCACCAATCCCGCGGTCTCGGCCGAGGCGGGCCTGGACCGCGGCTTCGATCGCTTCGTCGAGCTGTTCGATCGCGCGGCGCTGCCGTTCGTCGCCCAGCCATCCGAGAAGATCGACGCCGAGCTGTTCCGCTGGCTCGGCGCCCGCGACCCCTCCCGGCCGTTCTTCGCCTACCTGCACACCATGGACGTGCACGAGCCCTACCTGCCGCCGGCGGCCTACCGCGAGCGCTTCGCCGCCCATGCCGACGCCGCGCTGTGCCGTCCCGGACCCAAGGACGTCGCCGCCGCCCTCGCGGCCCGGCCCGGCCTTGGCAGGAGCGGCATCAGGGACAACTTCGAGGCGCTCTACGACGCTCAGATCGCGCACAACGACAGCCAGTTCGGTCTGCTGCTGCGGCGGCTGCGCGAGCTGGGCCTCGACGACAAGACGGTCGTCGTGCTGGTCTCCGACCACGGCGAGGAGTTCCTCGATCACGGCCTCTTCGCCCACGGCCACAGCCTCTACCAGGAGATCCTGCACGTGCCGCTGATCGTCCACTGGCCGGACGGGCTGGCCGCGGGCCGGCGGGTGGCGGCGGCGGCGCAGCAGATCGACCTGCTGCCGACCATCCTCGCCGCCGCCGGCATCCCGCGCCCGCCGGCCTACCCGGGCATCGACCTCCGCCAGCTGGCGCAGGGCGGCGCGCCGGCGGCGCGCGAGGTGTCCTCGGACCTCTCCCTGGCCGGGACCCGCATCTCGAGCCTGGTCGCCGGCGGCATGCACCTGCTGGTCAGGGAGAGCCCCAACCCCGACGCCGAGCTCTACGACCTGGCCCGCGACCCGCGCGAGCAGCACAACCTGGCGGACGCCGCCGGCGTGCGCTTCGGCTTCCTGCTGAGCCGGCTGCGCACGCTCAACCGCTACCAGAGCCGCGACGCCGCGCCGCCCCAGCGGTCGTCGCCGCTCCCCTCCGAGCTCGACCGGCAGCTGCGCTCCCTGGGCTACGGGTAACCGCCGGCAGGAGAGCCGTCTCATGGATTCCTATCGGCGATTCTTCAGCAGCCATACCCGGCTGATCACGACGCTCGTCGTGCTGTTGGCGTTGACCTTCGTCTATTATCGTTTTTACGTCGCCAACCGTGAAACCCATTTCAAGCATCAGTACCTGCGTCTCCTCGGATTCGAGAGCGACCGTCTGGCGCAGACCGTCAGCGTCTACCGCGATCTCTTCCAGAGCTATCGCCAGCTGGGTCACGCCGATGGCGGACGGCAAGAATCGGATATCGACAACCTGCCGCGGCTGGTGGCCGGGGTCGAAAGAGTCGCCAAGGTCGACGCGAACTTCCTGGTCCCGGACATGCGGGTCACGGTGCGTGAACGCATCGACGACGACCGCCTCTTTCTGTATTTTGGCTGGCCGGACAGCCCTCTGCCGCCGTTGGTCTACCGCTTCCAGCCCTTCGAGCAATATCAGCCGAGCACCGATACGCTGCAGAGCTTCGACACCTTCCTGGTCGCCCGCCGCGACGGCACGGTGCTCTACCAACGCGGGAAGCGAGACCTGCAGGTCCTGTCCCTGCGCAAGCTCCTGGGCAGCGATGGCAAGGAGCTCGACCTCGACAGCCTGACCAATGGCAGCTCGGAGGTGGACGTCCGGCTCGCCGGCGAAACGTTCAAGCTTTTCTTGCAACCGTGCTGCCGCAAGCTGCGCGAACAGCTCGACGCCGGCGCGAAGCAGCCGGCGGCGCCGGCGGCGCTTGCCGACGCTCGCCCGCGCGCCCTCGAATGGGTGATGGGCGGCCTGGTCAGCGAGGTCAAGGTCCATGCCGAAGCCAGGTCGATCTCCTCGCCGCTGGGCATCCTGCTCGTCGCGGCCGTCGCCCTGAGCCTGCTCGCCGCTCCCTTCCTGCGCGTCTTCTACTGCGGGCCGGGGGAGAGGATTCGCGTCGCCGATGCCCTGGTCATCGGCGCGACCGCGATGGCGGCGATCGGGATGCTGACCCTCCTGTTTCTCGACGTCGAAGCTTACGGCGAGATGGGGCGCGATCTGGACCGACGCCTGGAGCGCTTCAGCTCGCAGTTGCAGTCGAACGTCCGCAAGGAGCTGACGGCCGCGGCCGCGGAGCTTGCCGAGCTCGATCGGTTCGCCGGCAAGGCAACCGCATGGAGTTGCGGACCCCCACCGGGCGGGGAATCGGCGGCCGTTTGGAAAGGCACCTTGCTGGATAATCTCGAGCACGCCGGCGGGGCGCCGCGCTTCTTCGCCGAAGCCGAGCGGTTCTTCTGGGTGGGCCAAAACGGTGTGCAGTGCCTCAAGTGGTCGTCGGGAGAGATCGCGGAGCCGCTCGTCGACGTCAGCGACCGCCTCTATTTCCGCCAGGCCGTCAGCGGGGAGATGGGAGTCATCGCTCCGGCCCCGCCGGGGACCTGCCCGCCGGCCTTGCCGGGGGCCGGCGCACCGCGGTTCCGCTTCGCCTTGCAACCGGTCTTCTCGATGTCCACGGCGCGTCGTATCGTCGTCCTCGCCTCCCCGTCGCAGGCGAATGCGCGGAGCTGCACGCCGAGCCGCTCATGCCCGGCCGGCAAGCCCTGTGTGGCCGCGCTCGCTTTCGAGATGAGCTCCCTCGCACGACCCGTCCTGCCGAGCGGCTACGGTTTTGCGGTCATCGACGGCGACGGCGAGGTCCAGTTCCATTCCGATGCGTCGCGCAGCGGCCAGGAGAACCTGTTCGCCGAGGTGAATCGAGACCCCGGGATGGTCGCCGCGGTCGGCGCCCGGCGCAGCAGCCGGATCACCACGCAGTACCTTGGGATGCAGCACCGCTTCTTCGTCAGGCCGATGGGCGATCTGCTGCCCTTCTGGACGCTGGTGGTCTGGAGCGACCAGCGCGAGACCCGCGAGCTCAACGTGGACCTGATGACCACCGCCCTGCTGCTGCTGATCCTCTACCTGCTCTCGTTCATCGTCCCGGCCTCGCTGCTGCACCGCTTGCGGCCGGCCTATCGTGCCGGTTGGCTCTGGCCGGACCGCGGGCGGACCCTCGCCTACATGCGGCTCACCGGCCTCTATGCCCTGGCCCTGGTGTTGTTCCTGGTGGCGCTCCACGACCTCCCGGGCGTTCATCTGCTGCTCTTCTGCCTGGTCTTTCCCTGGGTCCTGCTGGCCGCTTCCTACCTGCTGCTCCGGCGCGGCGCGGCCGCTCCGGGAGCGGGGCTCATCGTGGTGGCCGCTCTGGCCGCGGGTGTGGCGGTCCATCGGCTGACGAGTGGCCCGGAATGGGTGTGGTGGCTCGCCTTGCCATCGTGCGGTCTGCTCCTCGGCGCCGGTTGGCTGAGCAGGTGGGTGGAGGCGCGGCGCCCATCCTTCCGCGCCTGGTATCTGACCGCCGCTTCGCTGCTGCTCCTGCTTTCGGCGGCCCTGCCCGCAACCGGCTTCTTCTTCGTGTCGTACGGATCGCAAGCCGAGCCCCGCCTGAGGTCGCGGCAGCTCGAGCTGGCGAAGAACCTGGTAGCCAGGGACCAGCGGCTGCGGGAGCTCTATGGCCAGCTCGCCGACGGCCTCGCGCGGCATGGGATGACCCTGGCACCCATGCTGATCGCCCGGCGCCAGAGCCACGACTCCTGGGACGTCTACAAATGCGAATCGGAGCTGCCGAAGGGATTGTCGCCTGCGGCCATCCCACCAGGCTGGCTGCCGGAGAGCCTGCTGCGCCGCCTGCCGCCGTACGACGAAGATTACGCGAACGCGCGCCGGCTCGGAGAGAACGTCGATCGCGGCGGCGACACGATGTGGAGTTGGAGCACCGGCCCCGAGCGAGCGGTGCAGATGGCGCTCCAGCCAACCCAGGGATCGCCCATCTTCGTGACCACGCCGGCGCCCTCGCTGGCGGTTGCCGGCTGGCCATGGCTCTGGCCGGTCGGCGCGCTGGCCGTGATCCTGCTCGCGGCGAGCATCGCCTGGTTCGTTGCCGACCAGCTGCTCGCCCTGCGCTTGCCGGCTCCCGACCACGACCGGCCCAACGACGCCATCGATCGCGGCGAGTGCCGTAATTATCTGCTGATCGGTCCGGGTTCCCGGCGGACGCTGCTGGCGCGGTCGCCGCGTTGGCAAGCCGCGGCGATCGATCTGCGGAGGCTCGGGAGCTCGGCGGCAGGCTCGCGGATCCTCGACCAGCTCACGACGTCGCCGGTCGTCTACCTGATGCACCTGGAATGCTGCCTTGCCGATCCACAATTCAGCAGCCGCGTGCTGGCGCTCCTCGAGGAGCTGCTCAATGGCCGACGCCGGACGTTGATCGTGCTCTCCAGCATCGATCCCCGCTGGCATCTCTTGCACCGCGATGCAGAGGACGAGCGCGAACGGTGGACGCGGCTCTTCGATCGCCTGACGGTACGCATCGCCGAACCCGCCGGCGGCGCCAGGCTCGAGTCCCTGCAGCTCGATTGGCGCGACCCCGGCACGGAGCGTCAATTTGCGCGTCTCTTGCAGGCCGCGCGCGCCGAAGCCTGCGGCAGCTCGACGCTGGAGCGCATCGCGTACGCTCTGCTCTCGGACGTGCCGGCGAGCCAGGCCGGAGATCGGACCTGGTTCATCGACGAGCTGCGGCTCAAGGCGAGCCGGTACTACAAGACCGTGTGGGGGGCTTGCGACGAGGCCGAGAAGGTCGTGCTGGTACACCTTGCCGAAGGCAGTCTGGTCAATCCCAAGAGCCAGTCGGCGGTCAAGGACCTTACCGATCGGGGTCTGGTCAGGCGGGCGCCTCACTTCAAGTTGATGAACGAGAGCTTCCGACTGTTCATCGTGACCAGCTTCTGCCGCGCCGAGGGCCGGACTCTCGAGCAGAGCGCCGAGCCCAGCCTGTGGAGCGAGGTCCGCTTGCCGCTGACGATCGTCCTGCTCACTCTCGCGGCGTTCGTCTTCGCCACGGAACGCGACATCTTCAACCTCTGGACCGCCTTCATCGCCGCCACCGCCGCGTTCCTGCCGCAGCTGTCGCAGCTGGTCGGGTCGCTCTTCGGCACGCGGCCCGGTCCGGCGGTCTTGAAAGACTCGAGCCCCTGAGCCCCTGAGCCCCTGAGCCCCTGAGCCCCTGAGCCCCTGAGCCCCTGAGAATGCCGCCTCCCCTCCGAGCTCGACCCGCAGCTGCGCTCCCTGGGCCGCGTCTCGCACTACTATAGAAGCAGGTGGCCGCGCCGGCTGCCGGCTCAGGGTGCACGAAGGGGAGGAGACCGATGGCCGAGCAGGGCGAGCCGCGCGCCGCATCGATCGATGTCGCTCACCGGAGCACCGCCGGGGCGCTGGCCCTGACGCTGGCGCTCTTCGCCCTCACCCTGCTGCTGGTGCTGTACCGCCATCGCCCGCCCGAGCCGCGGCCGGCGTCGGCGCCGCCGGGCGAGTTCTCCGGCGAGCGCGCGCGGGAGGTGCTGCGCCGGCTGGTGGGCGACGGCCACCCGCACCCGCTGGGCAGCCCCGCCGACGACCGGGTGCGCCAGACGATCGTCGGCATCCTCGACGGTCTCGGCCTCGCGCCGCGGGTCGAAGAGGGCTACGCGTGCGGCCCGAGCGGTTCCTGCGCCCGGGTGCGCAACGTCGTGGCGCGCCTCGCCGGCCGTGAGCCCGGCGCGGCGGTCGGGCTCGCCGCGCACTACGACTCGGTGCCGGCCGGCCCCGGCGCTTCCGACGACCTGGCCGGCGTGGCCGCGATCCTGGAGATCGCCCGCGCGCTGGCGGCCGGGCCGCCGCCGCGTCATCCCGTCCTGCTGCTGCTCGACGAGGGCGAGGAAGGGGGCCTGCTCGGCGCCCGCGCCTTCGAGGAATCGAGCCCCACCGCGTCCGACCTCAAGGCGGTGGTGAACCTCGAGGCGCGCGGCACCGAGGGGCCGAGCTTCATGTTCGAGACCAGCGGCGACAACCGCTGGCTGCTGGACGCCTGGGGGCCGCGCGTGCCGCGCCCGGTCACCACCTCGCTCGCCGCTTTCATCTATTCGCTGCTGCCCAACGACACCGACCTCACGGTGTTCCGCCGCCATGGCGTGCCCGGCCTCAACTTCGCCTTCATCGACGGCGCCAACCGGTATCACACCGCCGACGACGACTTCGCCAACTCCTCGCCGGCGTCGCTGCAGCACCAGGGCGACAACGCGCTGGCGGCGGTCGCGGGGCTCGCCGACAGCGCCGACCTCGTGCATCCGCCCCCGGGCAACGCGGCGTTCTTCGACCTGTTCAGCCTCGCCGTGGTGCGCTGGCCGCTGGGCTGGACCGCGTGGATGGCGGCGGCGGGCCTGCTGCTGTTGCTGCTGGCGGCGGCGGCCGCCGTCGCCCGGCGCACGGTCGGCGGCGGCCAGCTCGCGCTCGGGCTGGCGGCGGCGCCGGCGATGCTGCTGGCGACGGCGCTGCTGGCCTACCTGCTGGCGCTGATCCTGGGCGCCGCCGGCGCCCTGGGCGCCATCTGGCTGGCCCACCCGCTGCCGGCGCTCGCCGCGTTCTGGCTGCTCGCCCTGACGGTGGCGGCGGCCATCGCCCGGACCCTGGCAAGGGGCGGCCGCGCCACGCCGCTGAGCCTGTGGCTGGGCGTCTGGCTGATCTGGGGCGCGCTGGGGCTGGCGCTGGCGGTGGCGGCGCCGGCCACCAGCTACGTCTTCGTGCTGCCGGCGCTGGCGGCCGGGATCTGCGGCGTGCTGGCGCGCGTCTGGCGCGGCGGCAGCGGCGGCGGCGGCGCGCTGGCGGCGGCGATCCTGCCCGCGGTGGTGGCGGCGGTCCTCTGGTGGGGCGTGCTGCCGCCGGTCTACGTCGGCATCGGCGTGCCGGCGCTGCCGCTGATCGCGGCGCTGCTCGCCCTGGTCTTCGCCACGCTGGCGCCGCTGGTGCCCGCCGCCGGCGGCCTCGGCCGGCGGCTGTGGACCGTGGCGCTCGCGCTCACCGTCGCGGCGGCGCTGGTGGCGCTGGCGCAGCCATCCTCGACGCCGGCGTCGCCGCGGCACCTCTCCTTCACCTTCTACCAGGACGGCGACTCGGGCCAGGCGCGATGGGTGGTGATCGGACCGCCGCCGCTGCCGCCGGCGGTGCGGCAGGCCGCCGCCTTCGGCGCCCCCGGGCTCACCTATCCGTGGTCGACGCCGGACGCGCGATACTTCAACGCTCCGGCACCGCCGCTGGCGGCGGCCATCGCGCCGCCGCCCGAGTTGCAGGTGCTCGCAAGCACCGTGGCGGGCGGCCGGCGGCACCTGCGGCTACGGCTGGTGTCGCGGCGCGGCGCGCCGATCGGCACGCTGCTGGTGCCGGCGCGTGCCCATCCGACCGCTGTCCGGATCGACGGCAACCTGGTGCCGGATGCCGGCTGGCGCGGCCCGGGGCAGCGGCCGGCGGCGTCTGCCTGGCTGTCCTTCTCCGATCCCACGCTGCCGCCGGCGGGATGCGTGCTGGACATGACGCTCGACGACACCGGGCCGCTCGATCTCTACGGGCTCGACGCCAGCTTCGGCCTGCCGGCGAGCGGTGCCGCGCTGCTCGCGGCGCGGCCGCGGCAGGCGGTGCCGACGCAGCAAGGCGATACGACGCTGGTGAGCCGGCGGCTGAAGATCTGAGGACGCGGGCTCAGCTTGCCGGCGGCGACACCTCGGGCTGGACCTCGAAGATCAGCCCCTCGGTGGCGCCGCGGGCCGAGTTGATGACCCCGGGACCGCGATCCAGCGGCAGCATGCGCAGGAAGCCGCCGCCATAGGTCTCGCCGAGGCTGAACGTGCCCCATACCACCTGGTGGGGCAGGCAGCCGGCTGCGCCATGCTGGAAGAGGTAGGGCCGCGAGGCGACATACTCCTGCAGCAGCATCCGGCGCGTGCCGGCCGATTCGTCGAGCAACCGGCGCCATTCTCCGGGCGCCGTGCAGCGGCCCAGGCAGACCCCCCTGCCCTGCGATCCGTCCACCGGCTTGAGCACCAGGGAGTCGCGCCGCGCGGCGGCGATCGCCAGCAGGCGGCCGCTCTCGCCCCGGTAGGTGGTGCGCTCGTCGGCCACCAGGCGGCTCCAGGGCACGTGCCGGCGGACCACCTCCCGCTCCACCGGCGTCAACAGGTCGGAGTCCTCGTGCAGTGACAGCAGGGCGAGGTTCCGCTTGTCGCCCAGGAACCCGGAGACCGGACCGTTGAACAGGCTCACCGTGCCGCCCTTGAAGCAACGGAAGACGTGCCTGGGCGTCGGCACCGCCGTGGCCTCGATCACCGCGCCGATGCGCAGGCCCTGGTGGAAGAGGGCGCCGCCCTGCGCCGTGAGGCCGTCGGGATAGGTGCAGGTCACCGCCCTTCCCCGGCCGCCGCCGCCGGCGCGCAGCACCTCCTGGAAGAGGTCGTCGACCGCCGCCGCGATCGTCTCCGCGTCCGCCTCCGCGGGCTTGACGACGGCGACGTTGAAGCCGTCCGCACCGCCGGCGCCGCCGCGGCAGCCCTCCGCGACCACCAGCGCCAGCGCGGTCCGCCACGGGTCGCGGTGAACCACCTGCACCCGCTCCGCGCCGAGGAACGCGGCGGTGCTCGGCTGGGCGCGGCAGGCGCCTTCGAAGAACCGCGCCTGCCAGCCGCCGAGGTTGCCGCCGAAGTTCAGCTCCAGGCACTTGAAGTCGCCGCCGTCGTCGACGAAGTCGCAGCGGGCGAAGCCCGCGGCGATGGCGTTCGGCGGCGACAGCACCAGCCGCACCAGCAGCTCGTCGGGCACGCCGTAGAACTCGCCGATCCGCCGCGCGTCGCCGGCGAAGAGCCGCTCGGGAATGCTCTTGACCAGCGCCGTCAGCGCGATCGTGGAGCGCTCGATCTGGCGCAGCTTCCGCGCATCGACGAAGGCCGGCCAGGGCTGCAACGGGAACGGGTAGCGGTGGGCCCAATCCGACAGCGCCGCCGCCTGGCGGTGATCGATCGCCCGCGCCGTCTCCGGGTGCTCGCGCGCGTATTCGAGGAACCGCCAGGCCAGCGGCGAGAGGTCCTGATGCGTCGCGCGGATGGCGTCGCGGAGCTCCGGCGCGAGCGCCGCGCCGCCTGGCAGTGTGGTCACCGTTTCGCGTTCCCCGGCACCATTCATTGCGTAGACAAAGCCATGACCGTCCGCTCTCTCCGACAGACTCCGTAACTTCACATGTTATCCTGCCGCGCGGCTCGAGGGGACCGATGACCACCACGGGCAAGAGCGGGATCCAGCAAGCGTCCAACTCGGATGCGGACGGCGCGGGCGGGCCGGCGGGCAGCGCCGCCGGCGAGCCCGGCGAGCGCCTGCGGACCGACCTGGCGCGCCTGCTGCAAGTGGCGCCGCGGTCGCTGACGCCGGAGCGCCCGCTCACCGCTCTCGGCCTCGACTCGGTGACCGCCATCGAGCTGCGGGGCCTGCTGGCCGCCGACTTCGGCGTCGAGATCGGGCTGGCCGAGCTGCTCGAGACGGCGAGCTTCGGCCAGCTCGCCGCGGCGGTCGCCGCCCGCCCGCCGGCAGCGCCCGCCCCGGCACCCGAGGTCGCGGCGCCGGGCCCTGCCGAGCATCCGATGTCGCAGGGGCAGCGCTCGCTCTGGCTGCTCGAACAGCTGGCCCCGGAATCCGGACGCCAGAACCTCGCCGTTGCCGCTCGCCTGCGGCAGCCGGTCGACGCCACCGCCCTGGCGGGCGCCTTCCAGGCGCTGGCGGACCGCCACGCCGCCCTGCGCACCACTTTCGCAGCACCGGGCGGCGAGCCGCTGCAGCGCGTGCACGCCCACCTGCCGATCCCCTTCGCGCACCTCGACGCCGCGGGCTGGACGGACGCCGAGCTCGGCACCGGCGCCGCCGCCTTCGCCCACCGGCCGTTCGCTCTCGAGCGCGACCCGCCGCTGCGCGTCATGCTGCTCTCGCGCGCCGCGGACGAGCACGTGCTGGTCCTGGCGGCGCACCACATCGCCATCGACTTCTGGTCGCTCGTGCTGCTGCTCGGCGACCTCGAGCGCTTGTTTCCGGCCGGCTGCGACGGCGGCCCCGCGACCCTGCCGCCGCCCTTCGCACAGGCTGCCGACTTCGCGCGCTGGCAGGCGCGGCTGCTCGCCGGCGCCGAGGGGGAGCGGCAGTGGGCCTACTGGCAGCGCCAGCTGGCCGGCGAGCTGCCGGGCCTCGCGCTGCCTGCCGACCGGCCGCGGCGCTCCACCCGCTCGCAACGCGGCGGCGCGGTGCCGATCGTCGCCGGCGGCGCCACCGCCGAGCGGCTGCGCGAGCTGGCGCGGCGGCAGGGGACGACCGCCTTCGTGTTGCTGCTGGCCGCCTTCGAGCTGCTGCTCCACCGCTTCTCCGGCGAGCGCGAGCTGCTGCTCGGCACGCCGGCCAGCGGCCGCAGCGTTCCCTGGTTGCTCGACGTCGTCGGCTACCTGATGAACCCTCTCGTCCTGCGCTCGACGCTCGACGGCGATCCGCCCTGGCCCGCCTTCCTCGCCGGCGTCCGCGCCCAGGTGCTCGGCGCGCTCGAAAACCAGGATTTCCCGACCCATCTGCTGGCCGAGCGCTTGCGGCCCGGCCGTGACGCGGGTGCCGCCGGCCTGTTCCCGGCGATGTTCGTGTTCAATCGCTCGCAGCGGCCCGACCTCGCGGCCGCCGCCCGCTTTGCGCTGGGCGAGGCCGGTGCCCGCGCCACCGTCGCCGGCCTCGCGCTCGAGTCCTTGGCGCTGCCGGCACGGCGGGCGAGCTTCGAGCTGCAACTGATGCTGGTGGAGACCGCCGAGGGCTTCGCCGGTTCGCTGCAATTCGATGCCGAGCTCTTCGACCGCGCCACCGCCGGCCGCCTGGCGGCGCACTACCGGTGCCTCCTCGACGCCATGGCCTCCGGCGCCGCCGACGCCGCCGGAGTCGCCGGCACCGCCGGCACCGCCGCGGCGCTGGCGGTCCTGCCCGCTGCCGAGCGCCACCAGCTCATCCACGAGTGGCAGCCGCCGCCCGGCGCGGCGGCGGCGCCGCCCTTCGTGCACCGGCGCGCCGCCGCGCAGGCCGCGGCGACCCCCGACGCCATCGCCATCGCCGTCACCGCCACCGGCGGCGCCGCACTGCTCAGCTACGGCGAGCTGGCGCGGCGGGTCCATCAGCTGGCGCGCCATCTGCGCGGCCTGGGCGTCGGGCCCGAGATGCGCGTGGCTCTCCTGCTCGAACGCTCGCCGGAGCTCATCGTCGCCATGCTGGCGGTGCTCGCGGCCGGGGGGGCCTACGTCCCGATCGACCCCGCCTACCCGGCCGAGCGCATCGGCTTCCTGCTCGCCGACTCGGCGGCGGCCATCCTGCTCACCGACCGCGCGCGGCAGCGCCGGGTGCCGCCCGGCGGGCCGCCGGCGATCTGTCTCGACGTCGAGGGGCCGCGGCTCTCCCGCCTGCCCGCGACGCCGCCGGCAACGGCGACGGACCCGGCCAATCCGGCTTACGCCATCTACACCTCCGGGTCGCTGGGCCGCCCGAAAGGGGTGCTGGTCAGCCATGCGGCGCTGGCCGCCTTCGTCGACGCCGCGCTGGCGGCCTACGACGTCGCCGCCGGCGACCGCGTGCTGCAATTTGCCGCGGTCAGCTTCGACACCTGCTGCGAAGAGGTCTATCCCTGCCTGGCCCGGGGTGCGACCCTGGTGCTGCGCGACGAGGCCATGCTGGCCTCGATCGCCGACTTCCTCGCCGCCTGCGAGCGCCAGGCGATCACCGTCCTCGACCTGCCGACCGCCTTCTGGCACGAGCTGACGGACGAGCTGGCGGGCGCCGCCGGGCGTCCTGGCGCCGCGGCCGCGGCGGACCTGCCGCCGGCGGTGCGGCTGGTGATCCTCGGCGGCGAGCGAGCGCGCCCGGAACAGCTGGCGGCCTGGTGCGCGCTGCCGGCGGGCCGCGTCAGGCTGCTCAACACCTACGGGCCGACCGAGGCGACGGTGGTGGCGACCGTGGCGCCGCTCACCGGGCCGCCGGCCGCCGGGCGCGAGGTCGCGATCGGCCGCCCGCTCGCCGGCACCCGCGCCTACGTCCTCGACCGCCGGCAGCGGCCCGCACCCATCGGCGCTCCGGGCGAGCTCCACCTGGGCGGCGCCGGGCTGGCCCGCGGCTACCTCGGCCGCCCGGAGCTGACCGCCGAGCGCTTCGTGCCGGACCCCGTCGGCGCGGTGCCGGGCGCGCGCCTCTACCGCACCGGCGACCTGGTCCAGGTGCGGCCGGACGGCCGCCTGGAGTTCATCGGCCGGATCGACCACCAGGTGAAGGTGCGGGGCTTCCGCGTCGAGCCGGGGGAGATCGAGACGGTGCTCGCCGGCCACCCCGGCCTGCGGGCGGCGGTGGTGGCGGCCCGCCAGGACGAAGCGGGCCAGCCGGTGCTCGCCGCCTATGTCGTGCCGGCGCCGGGGAGCGCCGCACCCGGCGCCGTCGAGCTCGCCGGCTACGCCGCCGCACGGCTGCCGTCCTACATGGTGCCGGCGGCCTTCGTCGTGTTGCCGGCTCTGCCGCTGACGCCGAGCGGCAAGGTCGACCGCCTGGCGCTGCCGCTGCCCCAGCGGGTGCGCGCGGCGCCGGGCGCCGCCGGCGCGGCGCCGCGCACGCCGACCGAAGAGGTAGTGGCCGGAGTCTGCGCCGAGGTCCTGGGGATCGACCGCATCGGGCGCCACGACGACCTGTTCGAGCTCGGCTGCCACTCCCTGCTGGCGATGCGCATCGTCGCCCGCCTGCGCGAGTCCCTGCGGGTCGAGCTGCCGCTGGTCAACGTCTTCGAGACGCCCACCGTGGCACAGCTGGCCGCCCGCATCGAGGCCGCGAGCGCCGCGGCGGCGGGCCGCCAGCTGCCGCCCCTGACGCCGGTGCCGCGCTCGGGGCCGCTGCCGCTCTCCTTCGCCCAGGAGCGGATCTGGTTCCTCACCCAGCTCGATCCGAGCCTGCGCTCCTACCATGTCCCGCGGGCGCTGCACCTGCGCGGGGCGCTCAACCCCGCGCTGGTCGCCGCGACCTTCGGCGAGATCGTGCGCCGGCACGAGATCCTGCGCACCACCTTCCCGACCGTCGAGGGCCGGCCGGTGCAGGTGATCCACCCGCCGGCGCCGGTCGCCGTGCCGTTGCTCGACCTGTCGGCCCTTCCCGCCGGCAGGCGCGAGCCGTCCCTGCGGCGAGCGCTGCTCGATCTCGGCCGCCAGACCTTCGACCTGGCGCGCGGCCCGCTGCTGCGCCCGCGCCTGGTGCGCCTGGCCGGCGGCGAGCACGTGCTGTCGATGACCGAGCACCATCTGGTCCACGACGGCTGGACCCAGGGCGTGCTGCTGCGCGATTTCACCGCGCTCTACGGCGCCCTGGCGCGCGGCCTGCCCTCACCGCTGCCGCCGCTGCCGGTGCAATATGCCGACTTCGCGTGCTGGCAGCGCCGGTGGCTGCGCGACGAGGTGCTGGACGAGCAGCTGCGCTACTGGCAGCAGCAGCTCGCCGGCGCGCCCGCCGCCCTCGATCTGCCGGCCGACCGGCCGCGGCCGCCGGTGCAGAGCTTCGCGGGGGAGCAGCTCAGCTGGGTGCTGCCGGCGCCGCTGTGCCGCGCCCTGCGCGCCCGCAGCCGCCGTCAGGGCGTCACCCTGTTCATGACCATGCTGGCAGGCTTCGACACCCTGCTGCTGCGCTACAGCGGGCAGGACGACGTGGTGCAGGGCACCGGCGTCGCCAACCGGCGGCTGGTGGAGATCGAGGGGTTGCTGGGCATGGTCATCAACACCCTGGCCCTGCGCGTCCGGCTCGGCGGCGACCCCCGTTTCGCCGAGCTGCTCGAACGGGTGCGGGCGGTCTGCATCGGCGCCTATGCCCACCAGGACCTGCCCTTCGAGCGGCTGGTGGCCACCCTGGACCACGAGCGCACGCTGAGCCATACGCCGCTGTTCCAGATCTGGTACACCTTCATGGACACGCCGATGCCGGACGTCGCGCTGCCCGGCCTGGAGGTCGAGGTCCTCGACGCGCACAACCGCTCCGCGAAGTTCGATCTCACCGTCACCCTGCTGCTGCCGAGCGAGCAGGGCATCGGCCTGCGGATCGGCGGGCGGCCCGACGAGATCACCGTGCTCGCCGAGCTCAACACCGACATCTTCGACGCGGTCACCATCCGCCGCATGATGGCCCACTACCAGAACCTGCTGACCGCCGCCGCCGCGACGCCGGAGCTGCTGCTCTCCGAGCTGCCGCTGATCGCGGCGGCGGAGCGGCACCAGCTGCTGGTGGAGCCGGCGGCGGCCGGGCGCGAGCTCGCCGCCGGCAGCTGCCTGCACCAGCTGTTCGAGGCGCATGCGGACCGGGAGCCGGGCGCCGTCGCGGTGACCTGGCAGGACGGCGAGTGGAGCTATGGCGAGCTGGAGGCGAGGGCCAACCAGCTGGCGCGGCGGCTGCTGGCGGCGGGAGCGGGACCCGAGACGCTGGTGGGCCTCTGCCTGGAGAGCCCGCCGGCGCTGGTGCTCGGGATCCTGGCGGTGCTCAAGGCGGGCGCCGCCTACCTGCCGCTGGACCCGCAGCAGCCGCCGGCGCGCTCGCGGCTGATGCTGGCCGACGCCGGCGTGACGCTGCTGGCGGCCGAGCCGCTGCTGGCGGAGCGCCTGGGGCTCGGGGAGCTGCCGCGCTGGGTGCCGGTGACGGTCGACGACGAAGCGCCCGCGGCAGCGGCGGCGGCGCGGCCGCAAACCCCGGTGACGCCGGCGAACCTGGCCTACGTGATCTACACCTCGGGCTCCACGGGGACCCCGAAAGGGGTGCTGATCAGCCATGCCAACGTGGTGCGCCTGCTGGCGGCGACCGCACCGCTCTTCCGCTTCGGCCCGGCGGACGTCTGGACGCTGTTCCATTCCTACGCCTTCGACTTCTCGGTCTGGGAGGTCTGGGGAGCGCTGGCCCACGGCGGGCGGCTGGTGGTGGTGCCGACCTGGCAGAGCCGCTCGCCGGAGGCGTTCCACGAGCTGCTGGCGCGCCAGGGGGTGACGGTGCTCAACCAGACGCCGTCGGCGTTCGCCATGCTGCGGACGGCGATGACGATGGCGCCGGCGGGCGCGGGACCGTCCGGCGTGCCGCCGCGCCTGCGCTGGGTGATCTTTGGCGGCGAGGCGCTCGATCCGCGGGCCCTCGGGCCGTGGCTGGAACGCCCCGGCGAGGACCAGCCGGCGCTGGTCAACATGTACGGGATCACCGAACCCACGGGGCACGGGCCCTGGCGGCGGTTGGCGGGCGGCGACCTCGCGTTGCGCCGCGGCAGCCCGATCGGGCTGCCGCTCGCGGACCTGCGCGTCCACATCCTGGATGGGAACCGGCGGCCGGTGCCGATGGGGGTGCCCGGAGAGCTCTACGTGGCAGGCGCCGGCCTGGGACGGGGGTACCTGCGGCGACCCGAGCTGACGGCGGAGCGCTTCGTGCCGGACCCGTTCATGGGCAACGACCTGACGATGGCCCGAGGAGAGCGGTTGTACCGGACCGGCGACCTTGGGCGCTTTACCTCCACCGGCGAGATCGAGTACCTGGGGCGCATCGATCATCAGGTGAAGATCCGCGGCTACCGCATCGAGCTGGGAGAGATCGAGGCGCTGCTGGCGGCTCAGCCGGAGGTCGTGGAGGCGGCGGTGGTGGCCCGCGGCGAGGGGGTCGGGGAGCGACGGCTGGTGGCTTACGTCGGGGCCGGCGCGCTCGCCGGCGGCGCGCCCCCGGATGGCGCCGAAGGCGCGGCGGACGGCGCGGCAGATGGCGCGGCGGCTGCCGGCGACGAGCTGGCGACCCGGCTGCGCGCGGCGTTGCAGGACCGGCTCCCGGACTACATGGTGCCGGCGCAGGTGGTGGTGCTGGAGCAGCTGCCCCGCACCGCCACCGGCAAGATCGACCGCAAGGCCTTGCCGGAGCCGGGCGCGGCGCGGCCCGGGCAGCAGAGCTACGTGGCGCCGCGCACCGCGGTCGAAGAGGTGCTGGCCGGCATGGTCGCCGAGCTGCTGGGACGCGAGCGGGTGGGCGTCACCGACGATTTCTTCGATCTCGGCGGCCATTCCCTGCTGGCGGCCCAGCTGGCCGCCTGGGTGCGCGACGGCCTGAAGGTCGAGCTGCCGTTGAGCGCGCTCTTCGCCGATGCCACGGTGGCGGGCTTCGCCGCCTTCATCCAGCGGGATCCGCTGCTGCAACCGGTGGTCGACAGCGCTGCCCGGGAGCTGCTTCAGGTGACGGCGATGTCGGACGACGAGGTGGCTCGCGAGCTGCGGGAGCGGCACGAGGCAGGGCCGTGACGAGAAGCCGCCGGTGACCGGCGGCACCGCTGGGACCGAGCCGCTCCTGCCCGATCACCTGGTGGCGTTGCCGGCGAGCCGCTGGGCGCTGTGGCGCTGCGCGGTGCTGCGCGGCGCGGGCTTCCCCGCCGCCGGAGTGCTGCAGCTGGCGCGGCCGGAGAGCGCCGTCCAGGCGGACCGCGTGCTCGACCTCGAACGGCAGGCGGCCGAGCTGCGCGGCCAGGCGATCGCGGCGTGCGACCAGGCCCTGGCGGGGTCGCCCGGCGGCGGTTCGCCGGACGACGTCGACGCCGCCCGCTGGCGTGCGGCGCGCCGGCGCCTGACCGAGGGCAGGCGCCCCAAGGAAGCACCCGCCGCGGGCGGCGGCGCACCCGCGGCCGCCCTGCAGCGCCTCGCGGCGGCCGGCCACGCCCTGCGCGCCGCCGGCGCGCGGCTCGCAGAGGTCTACGCCGCGGACCTCGCCCGCACCTCGGCCGAGATCGAGCGGCTGGCAGGATGGGACCGCTTCCGCGAAGCCGTCGCCTGGCAGAGCCCGGGGGCGGTCGGCAGGGCGCTGGACGAGCTGGTGCGCCGCGCCGGCACCCCGCGCAACTCCGCGCTGCGCCGCCACGAGGAGCTGGTTGCCTCCTACCTGCAACGCTACTGCGTGAAGAACGACACCATCGGCTTCTTCGGCCCGGTGGGCTGGGCCGAGGTGGGCGGTGACGGCGCCGCGGTGAGCGTCCGTCCCGGACCGCGCCTGCTGGCGCGGCGCGAGGTCTATTTCGAGAGCTGGGCGATCGATGCCCTGGCCGCGCGGCTGGCGGCAGAGCCCGGCCTCCGGCCGTCGCTGGCGCCGCGGCTGCGGCTGGGCTGCCACCTCGCCGGCCGCGGCCTCCGCCAACCCGGCGGCAGGGAGATCCGGCTCACCGACGAGCAGGCGGAGCTGCTTGCCGAGTGCGACGGCCGGCGCACCGCCAGGACGATCGCCGCCACGCTCGCCGGCCGCGCCGCCGCGCCCACCGCGGCGGCGGTCTATGCGCTGCTCGCCGAGCTCGAACGGCTGGGCGCCGTCGTCTGGACGCTCGAGGCGCCGCTCGACCTGCGGCCCGAAGACGCGGTGCGGCGTCAGCTCGACGGCGTCGAGCCGGCGGCGCTGCGCGAGCGGCTGCTGGCGCCGCTCGCGGAGCTCGAGGGCGCCCGCCAGGAGCTGGCGCGGGCGGCGGGCGGCGCCGCCCCGGTGCAGCTGGCGATGCGCCGGCTCGAAGAGGCCTTCACGCGCTTGACCGGCGCGCCGGCGCGGCGCCGCCACGGGCAGTTCTACGCCGCCCGCGGCCTGGTCTACGAGGAGTGCCGCCGGGATGCGGAGGTGCGTTTCGGCCCGGAGGTGACCCGCCGCCTGGCGCCGCTCGGCCTGCTGCTGCAGAGCGCGCGCTGGCTCGCCGGCGAGCTCGCCGCCCGGGTGGAGCGGCGCCTCGCCGCGCTGCACCAGGAGATCTGCCACGGCGGCGCCGGCGCCGTCGACAGCTTCGTCCTGGTATCCCGCGCCCTGCCGGCGCTGTTCTACAAGCCGGAGCGCGACGACTGCTTCGTCCAGCTCGAGCACGACCTGCAGCGGCGGTGGGCGGCCATCCTGGAGCTGCCGGCGAGCGCGGCGCGCGTCGAGCGGACCGTGGCGGAGATCGCCGGGCGGTTCGGCGCCGCCTTCGGCGACGTCCGGTCGGCCTGGAGCCTGGCGCGCTACTTCAGCCCGGACGTCATGATCGCCGCGCGCGGCGAGGCGGCATTCCGCGCCGGCGAGTTCCAGCTGGTGCTGGGCGAGATCCACGCCAGCAACACCCTCTCGTGGTCGAGCTTCGTGTCGCAGCACCCGCTGCCGGAGAGCCTGCTCGCGAACGTGGAGCGCGACATGGGCGACGGCCCGGTCGTCATGCCGCAGCTCGACAAGGAATATTTCACCCAGCGCAACAACGTCAGCCTGGTGCCGCCCGGCTTCTACCGCTACGAGCTCGCGGAGCAGGCCCCCAGCCGCCCAAGCTGCCGGCCGCTGCCGGCGGCGGCGGTGGTCGTCGAGCGTGACGGCCACCGCCTGACCGCCCGCACCCGGGACGGACGGCTCTCCTTCCCCGCCATCGAGCTGTTCGGCCTGCAACTCACCGAGGAGTGCAGCCGCCTGCTGGGCAGGGCCCTGCCGGTGCGCCGCCACCAGCCGCGCCTGACCCTCGACGGCCTGGTGATCGCCCGCGAGCGCTGGCGCTTCGGCCGCGCGGAGCTGGATCTCGCGGCGGCGAGGGACCCGGCGCAGCGCTTCCTCGCGACCCGCCGGTGGGCGCGCGGCCAGCGGCTGCCGCGCTTCTGTTTCTATCGCGCGGCGGGCGAGGACAAGCCCTGCTACCTGGACCTGGCGAGCCCGCTCTACGTCGATCTCTTCTGCCGCCTGGTGCGCACGGCGGTGGCTGCCGGCGGCGGGCGGGAGGACGAGACCCTGGTCGTCGAGGAGATGCTGCCGACGATCGAGGACACCTGGCTGACCGACGCCGCGGGTCATCGCTACGCCTGTGAGCTGCGCATGGTCGGCGTTGCCTGAATCGACCTGTAAGGGGTGCGGGGGTATTTCGGTGTTGGCAGCAGCGGCGGTATGCTAAGTCGAATAGTAGATCAGATACGCAATACTGCAAAACTGATGAAAAGCGAGTCAATGACTTAAGCTGCAATGATTGGTGTAACGCTTACCATCCCAGTGCGGCGCCGTCCGCACCCGCCATGACCGCGCGCGGCTCCTTCCGGTTGACGCCGGCCAGGCGCGAGCTGCTGCTGGCCCGCATGGCGGCGGGTGGCGCCGGCGCCGCGGCGCCGGGGACCGTCGAGGCGCTGCCGGCGACCGTCGAGGCGGCGCCGGCCGTCCCCACCATCCGGCCCGCCGGCCGTGACCTGCCGCTGCCGCTCTCCTTCGCGCAGGAGCGGCTCTGGCTGCTGCATCAGCTGCAACCGGCGAGCCCGTTCTACAACGTCCCCGCCATGCTGCGGCTGTCGGGCCGGCTGGTCCCGGCGGCCCTGGCCGCCGCGGTGGCCGAGATCGTTCGCCGCCACGAGATCCTGCGCACCGGCTTCCGGATGACCGACCGCGGGCCGCGCCAGGAAGTGCTGCCGGCCGCGGCGGGCCGGGTCGCCCTGCCGCTGATCGACCTCGAGCGGCTCGCCGGCGCGGCCGGCGCGGCGAGCGCGGCGGGCGAGCCCGGGCGCGAGGGCCTGCTGGCGCGGCTGCCGCCGGCGCAGGCGCTCGCCGTCGCCCGGCTGGCGCGCGCGGCGGCGGCACGGCCGTTCGATCTCGCGCGCGGCCCGCTGTTGCGCGTGCTGCTCCTGCGCCTCGGCGCCGGCGAGCACGTCGTCCTGGTGAGCCTGCACCACATCGTCTGCGACGGCTGGTCGCTCGGCGTCTTCGTCCGCGAGCTGTCGCTGCTCTACGGCCGTCTGGCCGCCGCGCCGCCGGCGGCGCCGACGCCGCCAACACCGCCAACGCTGCAAACGCCGCTCCCCATCCAGTACGGCGACTATGCCGCCTGGCAGCGGCGCACGCTGGCCGGCCCGGCCCTCGACGAGCTCGCCGCCCGCTGGCGGACGCGGCTCCGGGACCTGCCGCCGCCGCTCGACCTGCCCGCCGCCCGGCCGCGTCCGGCGGTGGCGAGCCAGCGCGGGGCGACCCGCACTTTCCGCCTGGCGCCGGCCCTGTCGCCGGCCCTGTCGACGCTCGTCCAGGGGGCGCGTGCGACCCGCTTCATGGGCCTGCTGGCGGCGTTCGCCACCCTGTTGCTGCGCTACTCGGAGCGCGAGGACGTCGTCGTCGGCACGCCGGTGGCGAATCGCCACCGGGTCGAGACCGAGCCGCTCATCGGCTTTTTCGTCAACACCCTGGTGCTGCGCATCGACCTCGGCCGCGACCCCAGCTTCGCCGAGGCGCTGGCGCGGACCCGGGAGGTGGTGCTGGCGGCGCTGGCCGACCAGGAGATGCCCTTCGAAAAGCTGGTGGAAGAGCTCAAGCCGCGGCGGGGCCCGGCGCCGGCGCCGCTGGTCCAGGTGCTGTTCGCGCTGCAGAACACGCCGCTGCCGCCGTTTGCCTTGCCCGGCCTGGCGATCGCATGGGAGGCGGTCTACACCGGCACCGCCAAGTTCGACCTCACCTTCTCGCTGCGGGAGGTCGCGGACGGCCTGACCGGACAGGTGGAGTACAGCACCGACCTCTTCGACGCGGCGACGGTGGCCCGGCTGATCGCGCACTACACGGCGCTGCTCGAAGCCGCCGTCCGGGCGCCGGCAGAGCGGCTCTCGGCCCTGCCGCTGCTGTCCGCCGCCGAGCGCCATCAACTGCTCTGCGAGTGGCGCGGCGCCCGCATCGTCGACCGCGGCGGCAGGCCGGTGCCGATCGGCATCGCCGGCGAGCTCTGGTTGGACGCCCCGACCGGTCGCCGGGCCCGCTTCCGCCACGACGGCGGCATCGAGCCGATCGGCAGCGGCGAGCCGCGGACCGAGCCGGCCGAGCGCCCTGCCGGCGCCGCGGCCGGCAACGGCGCCGTCGCGCCCCGCAACGAGCTCGAGCGCACGATCGCCGCCGTCTGGCGGCAGGTGCTCGGCCGCGAGGGCATCGGCATCCACGAGAACTTCTTCGACCTGGGCGGCTACTCGATGCTCATGGTCGAGGCGCATCACCGCCTACAGCTCGAGCTGCGCCGCGAGATCCCGCTGCTCGCGCATTTCCAGCATTCGACCGTCAGCGACCTGGCAGCCTTCCTCGACGAGGGCGAGGCCGGCGACCACGAGGCGTCGTCGGCCGAGCGGCGTGCCAAGGCCGCGTCCCGCAAGGCCGCGATGGGGCGGCACCGCCGCCTGCGCCAGGGCGGGGCCGCACCCGGCGGCCTGCCGGCGGCACCGGCGGACCGGCGTTTCCAGGTGGAGGAACCATGACCCAACCAGCCAAGGGTGGACGCTTCGAACGCGCGCAATGGAGCAGCCTCGCGCCGCAGGCGCTGAGCGCGGAGGGCGAGGATCTGGTGCGCGAGAGCGCGCTCGGCGACGGCGGCTCGCTGCCGACGGTCTTCTCTCCCGCGGTCGCCGACGTCGACCTGGCGGATTGGGTGGCGGGCAACCGCGGCCTGCTCGCGCAGCGGCTCGGCCAGTTCGGCGCCATCCTGTTCCGCGGCTTCGGGATCGATTCGGCGCCGGCTTTCGAAGCGGTGGCGCGCAACCTCTGCGGCGAGCTGTTCGCCGAGAACGGCGAGCATCCTCGCGAAGCGGTGACCGGCAGCGTCTACACTCCGGTCTTCTATCCCGCCGGCAAGCGGCTGCTCTGGCACAACGAGAACTCGTTCAATCACGAGTGGCCGCTGAAGATCCTGTTCTGCTGCCTGCGCCCTGCCGACAGCGGCGGGGAGACGCCGCTGGTCGACAGCCGCGGCGTCTGCCGGCGGCTCGACCCGAGCATCAGGGAACGGTTCCAGCGGCTGGGCGTGAGGTACGTGCGCAACTATGGCGCCGGCCCCGGCCTCGACTGGCAGACCGTGTTCCGCACCGCCGACCGCGCCGAGGTGGAGGCGCGTTGCGCCGCCCAGGGCCTGGCCGTCGAGTGGAAGGCGGCGGACCGGCTGCGCACCAGCTGCGTCCGGCCGGCGGTGGTGCGGCACCCGCAGACCGGCGAGGAGAGCTGGTTCAACCAGGCTCAGCACTGGCACGTGTCCTGTCTCGAGCCCGAGATGCGGAGCTCGCTGGCGGCCGCCTTCGCCGAGGAGGATCTGCCGCGCCACTGCTGGTTCGGCGACGGCTCGCCGATCCCCGACGCCATGATGGCCGAGATCCTCGCGGTGTACGCGGAACTGGAGGTGTGCTTCCCCTGGCGCGCCGGCGACGTCGTCATGCTCGACAACCTGCTGGCGGCGCACGGGCGCAACCCCTTCCAGGGCGAGCGCAAGATCCTGGTCGCCCTGGGCGAGATGCGGACCTATGACGACGTCTGAGCCGCGCCCGGCGGACGGCCGGGCGGCGGTCGCGGGGTTCCCGCTGTCGCCGCAGCAGAAGCGCCTCTGGCGGCTGGGGCCGGAGCGCTCGCTGCTGCGCTGCCAATGCGAGGCCCGCCTGCGGCGGGACCTCGACCGCGCGGCCCTGCGCCGCGCTCTCGGCCGCGCGCGGGCGCGGCACGGCATCCTGCGCACCACCTTTCAGCGCCGCGCCGGGATGCGCTACCCGCTGCAGGTGATCGCGGCGGCGACCGCGGTCACCGCGGAGTGGGCGGAGCTGGATCTCGCGCGCCTGGCGGACGACGCGGCGCGGCGGCGCGCGGTGGAGCAGGTCGCCGCCGGCATCGGGCGGCGCCCGTTCGACGCCGCGCTGGGACCGCCGCTGCGCGTCACGCTGCTCACCCTGGCACCGGCCGACCACGTGCTGGTGCTCAGCCTGCCGGCGATCTGTGGCGACGCGCGCACGCTGTTGAACCTGCTGCACGAGCTGGCCCGCGATCTCGACGGGGAGCGCGGCACGCCAGGCACGCCAGCGGACGCGGAAGAGGAGGCCGGCACCCTGCCGGTGCAGTTCGTCGAGTTCGCGCAGTGGCAGAACTCGCTGCCGGCGGACCCCGGGGCGGCGGCCGGCTATGCCGTCTGGCAGGGCGCCGGCGGCGCCACGCCAGCCCTGCCGCTGCCCTGGGAGCGCCGGCCGGCAGCGGCGGGCGAGGTCGAGGCGGACCAGGTCGCGGCCGTCGCCGGCGTCGTCGACCCCGCGCCGGCCGCGGCCCTGGCGGCGCTGGCGGCCCGCCGGGGGGCGCCGCTGCCGGCGCTGCTGCTCGCCTGCTGGCAGATCCTGTTGCTGCGGCTGAGCGGCGAGCCGGAAGTGGTGGTGGCCGCGGTGCTCGACGGCCGCAAGTTCGAGGAGCTGGGCCCGGGCCTGGGGCCCTTCGCCAGCGCGGTGCCGATCCGCGGCCGCCGCGATCCGGCAGCGCCCTTCGGCGAGGCGCTGCGGCGGACGCAGGAGAGCTGGGCGACCGCCGGCGAATGGCAGGAGTATTACCTGCTCTCGCCGTACGCCGAGCCGGCGGCCGAGGGTGCGGCCGGCGCCGTCGGCTTCGAGGCCGAGACCTGGCCCGAGTCGATCGGCGCCCTGGCGGTCGGCGGCCGCCACGTCTGCGTCGAGCCGTTCCGCCTCAAGCTCGCCTGGCTGCTCGGCGGCGAGCGGCTGCGCTTCGAGATCCAGTACGCCGGCGACGCCGGCGGCCGCCTCGACGCCGCGCGTCTGGCGCGCAGCCTCCTGGCGCTGCTGGCCGGGGTGGCCGCCGATCCCGAGGCCACCGTCGGCAGCCTGCCGCTGCTGGCGCCGGCGGAGCGGCACCAGCTGCTGCGGGAGTGGAACGACACCGCCGCACCCGCGCCGGCGCTGCCGACGCTCGATCGGCTGTTCGCGGCGCAGGCGGAGCGCACGCCGGCGGCCGTGGCCGCGGCCTGCGAGCAGCGGACGCTCTCCTATGCCGAGCTCGACGCCCGCGTCAACCGCCTGGCCCGCCGGCTGCGCCGCCTGGGGCTCGGGCCGGACCGCATCGTCGCGATCTGCGTCATGGATCCGCTCGCAATGATGGTGGGGCTGCTGGCCATCCTCGCCAGCGGCGCCGCCTACCTGCCGCTCGACCCCACCCACCCGCGGGAGCGCCTCGCCTTCATGCTCGGCCAGGCGGGGGCGGCGGCGCTGGTGACCGAGGAGGCGCTGCTGACGACGCTGCCGGCCGCGGCGCTGCCGAGCGTCTGCGTCGACCGCGACCGCGCGGCGATCGCCGCCGAGAGCGCCTGCCGCCTCGACAGCGGCGCCACCGCGGCCAACCTGGCCTACGTCCTCTACACCTCGGGCTCCACCGGCCGGCCGAAAGGCGTGATGGTGACCCATCACGGCCTCGTCAACTATCTCGGCTGGGCGGTCGCCGCCTACCAGCTGGCGCGGGGGACGGGGGCGCCGGTGCATTCGCCCATCGGCTTCGATCTGACGATCACCGCGCTGTTCGCACCGCTGCTCGCGGGGCGCACCGTGCAGCTGCTGCCGCTGGGGCCGGGAGTCGAGGCGCTCGCCGCCCACCTGCGCACCGCCGCCGGTTGCAGCCTGGTCAAGCTCACTCCCGCGCACCTCGAGCTGCTCACCGCCGCGCTGCCCGCCGCGACCATGGCGCAATGCACGCGGGCGCTGGTGCTCGGCGGCGAGGCGCTGTCGTTGCAGCAGCTCGCGCCCTGGCGCCGCCAGGCGCCGGGGACCCGCCTGATCAACGAGTACGGGCCGACCGAGACCGTGGTCGGCTGCTGCGTGCACGCGGTCGGCGCCGGCGCGGCGGCTGCCGGACCGGTGCCGATCGGCCGGCCCATCGCCAACACCCGGCTCTACGTCCTGGACGAGCGGCTCGAACCGGTGCCCGCGGGGCTGCCGGGCGAGCTCCACGTCGCCGGCGACGGCCTGGCGCGCGGCTATCTCGGCCGCCCCGACGCCACCGCCGAGCGCTTCCTGCCCGATCCCTTCGCCGGCGAGCCGGGTGCGCGCCTCTACCGCACCGGCGACCTGGTGCGGGCCGGGGCCGGCGACCGCGGGGCGGCGGGCGCCGGCGCCTTGGAATACCTGGGGAGGACCGACCGCCAGGTCAAGGTGCGGGGGTACCGGGTCGAGCTCGGCGAGTGCGAGACGGTGCTCGCCGGGCACCCCGGCATCGCGGCCTGCGCCGTGGAGCTGCGCGAGGACGTCCCCGGCAGCCCGCGCCTGGTCGCCTACCTGGTGCCGCGAGACGGCTCCTGCCCGGCAAACGGCGAGCTGCTGAGCTGGCTGCGCCGGGAGCTGCCCGAATACATGCTGCCGCTGGCCTTCGTGCCGCTCGCGGCGTTGCCGCTCACCGCCAACGGCAAGCTGGACCGCGCGGCGCTGCCGGCGCCGCGCGCCGAGCGGGCGCGGCTCGCGGTCCACCTGGCGTTGCCTGAGACCGAGCTCGAGCGCCGCATCTCCGCGCTCTGGCGGGAGGTGCTGCACGTCGAGCGGATGGGCATCCACGACAACTTCTTCGACCTCGGCGGCGACTCGTTCCTGATGTTCAAGGTGCACCGTCGCCTGGTCGAGATGGCCGGCCGCGAGGTGCCGGTGACGCGGATGTTCCAGCACACGACCATCGCGGCGCTGGCCGCGTACCTGGCCGCGGCGGAACCGGCCGCGCCCGCTGCCGCCGCGGCGCAGGCCAGGGCCGACGGCCGCAAGGCGGCGCACGGCGTGCAACGGCGCCGGCGCGCCAAGGGCAACGCCAAGGGCGGCAACGGCGTCAAGGGGTCCGGCGAGTGAGCCGGCCGGAGGGCGCCGCGGCTCGGGAGGCCGCCGCGGAGGACGACGCGAGCGACGTCGCGATCGTCGGCATGTCCCTGCGGGTACCCGGCGCCGCTTCCCTGGCGGAGTTCTGGGCCAACCTCCGCGCCGGCGTCGAATCGATCGCTTTCTTTTCCGACGCGGAGCTACAGGCCGCGGGAGCGAGCGCCGCCGACCTGGCGGCGCCGCACCTGGTCAAGGCCGGCGGCTTCCTCGCCGACGCCGAGCTGTTCGACGCGCCGTTCTTCTCCCTCAACCGGCGCGAGGCCGAGATCACCGACCCGCAGCAGCGCGTGCTGCTCGAGTGCTGCTGGGAGGCGCTGGAGAGCGCCGGCTACGACGCCGACGTCTTCGCCGGTCCGATCGGGGTGTTCGCCGGCACCAGCATCAGCACCTACCTGCTGCAGAACCTCTATCACCGGCCCGACCTGGTGGAGACGCTGGGCGCCGGGCGCCTGCTGATGGGGAACTGCAACAACTTCCTCACCACCTGGGTGTCCTACAAGCTCAACCTGCGCGGGCCGAGCGTGGCGGTGGCCACCGCCTGCTCCACCTCGCTGGTCGCGGTGCATCTCGCCTGGCAGAGCCTGCTCAACGGGGAGTGCGACCTGGCGCTGGCCGGCGCCTGCTCGATCCACATACCCCAGAAGGGCTTCTACCGCTTTCGCGAGGGCGGCATCATGTCTCCCGACGGCCACTGCCGCGCCTTCGACGCCGCCGCGCAGGGCACGGTTCCCGGCAGCGGCGCCGGGGTGGTGGCGATGCGGCGGCTGGCGGACGCCCTGGCCGCGGGCGACACCATCCACGCCGTGATCAAGGGCTCGGCCGTCAACAACGACGGCGCCGCCAAGATCGGCTACACGGCGCCGAGCATCGTCGGGCAGGCGGCGGCCGTGGCCGACGCCCTGGCCATCTCCGGCGTGGGGGCCGAGAGCATCAGCTATCTCGAAGCCCACGGCACCGGCACCCACCTGGGCGACCCGATCGAGATCGGCGCGCTGACCCGCGCCTTCCGCGCCGACACCGAGCGCCGGGGCTTCTGCGCCATCGGCTCGGTGAAGACCAACATCGGGCACCTCGACACCGCCGCCGGCATGGCCAGCCTGATCAAGACCGTGCTGGCGCTCGAGCACGGCGAGATCCCGCCCTCCCTGCACTTCCGCCAGCCGAACCCGGCCTGCGACTTCGCGGCGAGCCCGTTCTACGTCGCCGACCGGCTGCTCGCCTGGCCGCGCGGCGACGTCCCGCGCCGCGCCGGCATCAGCTCGCTCGGCATCGGCGGCACCAACGCCCACCTGGTCCTCGAAGAGGCGCCGGCGGTGGCGCCGCCGCCGGCCTGCCCGCCGGCCTGGCAGGTGCTGGTGCTCTCCGCGCGCACCCCGAGCGCGCTCGACGCCGTCACCACCCGCCTCGGCGACCACCTGGCATCCCATCCGGAGCTCGAGCTGGCGGACGTCGCCTACACCTGCCAGGTCGGCAGGAAAGCCTTCGATCATCGGCGGGCGCTGGTCTGCCGCGACCGCGAGGACGCGGTGCAAGCCCTGCGGTCGCGGCCCGCCGGACGGCTCCACGACAGCGTGCAGGAGACCCGCAGGCGACCGGTGGCGTTCCTCTTCCCCGGCCAGGGCGGCGACTGGCCGAGCATCGACCGCGAGCTCTACGATGCCGAGCCGGAGCTCCGCGCCCAGCTCGACCGCTGCTGCGAGCTGCTCGCCCCGCGGCTGGGCCGCGACCTGCTGCCGCTGCTGCTGGCGGGCCCGGAGGAGCCGGCCGCGGCGGCGACCGCCGCGGAGGGCCGGCGGCTCGCCGATACCGCCCTCGTCCAGCCGGCGCTCTTCGTCGTCGAGTACGCGCTCGCCCGACTCTGGCAGAGCTGGGGGATCCGGCCGCAGGCGCTGGCCGGCCACAGCCTCGGCGAGTACACCGCGGCCTGCCTGGCCGGGGTCTTCTCGCTGGCCGACGCCCTGCGGCTGGTGGCGGAGCGCGGACGGCTGATGCAGGGCCTCGCCGCCGGCGCCATGCTCGCCGTCTCCCTGCCCGAGCCGGAGCTGCTGCCGCTGCTCGGCGAGGAGGTCGCGCTGGCGGCGGTGAACGCGGCCGACCGCTGCGTCGTCGCCGGCCCGCCCGCCGCCGTCCAGGAGCTGGCTGGGAGGCTGGCGGCGCGCGGCGTCGCCTGCCGCCCGCTGGCCGCCAGCCGCGGCTTCCACTCGGCGATGGTCGAGCCGGTGATCGAGCCCCTGTCGCGGGTCTTCGGCGAGATCCGGCTCGACCCCCCCGAGCTGCCCCTGCTCTCCAACCTGACCGGCACCTGGATGCGGCCGGAGGAAGCCACCGATCCCGCCTACTGGCTCCGCCAGCTGCGCGCCACGGTGCGCTTCGGCGCCGCGGTCGACGAGCTGCTGCAGGAGCCCGAGCGCATCCTGCTCGAGGTCGGACCGGGGCGGGCGCTGACCACGCTCGCCCGGCAGGGCGACCGCTCGCGCCGCGAGCGCCCCATCCTCGCGACGCTCGCCGCCGCCGGCACGCGCTCGCCGGCCGCGGCGGTGCGCGAGACGCTTGGCCGGCTCTGGCTCTGCGGCCTGCAGGTGGATTGGACGGCGGTGCACGGCGGCGCGCCGCGGCGCCGGCTGCCGCTGCCCACCTACCCGTTCGAGCGCCAGCGCTGCTGGATCGAGGGCGCCGCCGCGGCAGCGTCCGCGCCGGCGGCAGTGCCGGCGCCGGTGGCCGCCACGGCGCCGGCGAGCGCGCCGGCGCCGCCGCTGGGCGAGCCGGCCGTCGCGGCGGCCGCCGCCCCCGGCACGCGGCGCGAGCGCATCGCCGCGATGCTGGGCGAGGTGCTCGACGAGCTCGCCGGCAGCGAGCCGGCGGAGATCGATCGCTCCCGCAATTTCTTCGAGCTCGGCATCGACTCGCTGCTGCTCATCCAGTTCAGCCAGAGCGTCGAGCGCCGGACCGGCGTGCGGCTGTCGCTGGTGCAGCTGATGGAGGAGGTCAACGGGCTCGACGCGGTGGCCGCGCACCTCGACGCGGTGCTGCCGGCGGCGAGCTTCGCGGCGCCGCCCGCGCCGCCGCCGGCCGCGGTGCAACCGCCGCGGCCGCAGGACGCCGCCGAGCCGCCATCCGTCGCCAGGCTCGAGCAGCTCATCGAGCGCCAGACCGAGCTGCTGTCGAGGCTGCTCGAGGTCCATGCCGCCGCGCCGCCGGCAGCTCCCGCCCGGTCCGCCGCCGACCCCGCCGCCCGCTCCGCCACCGCCCGCCCCACCACCGCCGGCCCCGCCCCGGCCGCGGCGGCCGCGGACCTGACGCCGCGCCAGGAGCGCCACCTGCAGGCGCTGACCGAGCGCTTCAACCGCCGCACCCGGGAATCCAAGCGCCGCACCGACGCATCGCGCGGCGCCTGGGCCGACAACCGCGCCGTGGTCGGCTTCCGGCTGCGCATGAAAGAGCTGATCTATCCGCTGATGGCCGAGCGCTCGGCCGGGTCGCGGATCTGGGACGTGGACGGCAACGAGTACGTCGACCTGTCGATGGGCTTCGGCGTCAGCCTCTTCGGCCACTCGCCGGACTTCGTCACCGCCGCCCTCGAGCGCCAGCTGCGCCGGGGCCTGCACCTCGGCCCGCAGTCCGATCTCGCCGGCGAGGTGGCGCAGGGCATCCATCGCCTGACCGGCGTCGAGCGGGTGACGTTCTGCAACTCCGGCACCGAGGCGGTGATGGCGGCGCTGCGGGTGGCGCGGGCGGTCACCGGCCGGCGCCGCTTCGCGATGTTCGAGGGTTCCTATCACGGCACCTTCGACGGCGTGCTGATTCGCGGCCGGGCCCGGGCGCGGCCGGCCGCGCCCGGCGTGCCGGAGAGCCTCGCCGAGGATGTCGTGCTGCTGCCCTACGGCGAGGACGCGGCGCTCACCGCCCTGCGCGACGCCGGCCCGGAGCTGGCGGCGGTGCTGGTCGAGCCGGTGCAGAGCCGGCGCCCCGACCTGCAACCGCGGGAGTTCCTGCACCAGCTGCGGCACCTTGCCGACGACAGCGGCGCGGCGCTGCTGTTCGACGAGGTGATCACCGGCTTTCGCTGTCACCCCGGCGGCGCGCAGGCCCTCTTCGGCGTCACCGCCGACCTGGTGACCTACGGCAAGGTGCTGGGCGGCGGCATGCCCATCGGCGTCATCGCCGGCCGGGCGCGCTACCTCGACGCCATCGACGGCGGCGCCTGGCGCTTCGGCGACCTCTCCGCGCCGACCGTGCACCGGACCTACTTCGCCGGCACCTTCTGCAAGCACCCGCTGGCGATGGCGGCGGCCCGCGCGGTGGTGGACCGGCTCGAACAGGACGGCGGCGAGCTGCAACGGCGCCTCAACCGCCGCACCGCGGAGATGGCGGCGCGGCTGAACCGCTGGTTCGCCGCCGAGCGCCTGCCGGTGCGGATCGTGCACTTCTCCTCGCTCTTCCTGTTCGAGCTGGCGGCACACGTGCCGTATGCCGACCTCTTCTTCTTCCACCTGATCGAGAACGGCGTCTTCGTCTGGGAGGGGCGCACCTGCTTCCTCTCCACCGCCCACTCCGACGCCGACGTCGAACGCATCGTCGCGGCGGTCGAGGCGAGCGCCGCCGCCATGGTGGAGGGCGGGTTCTTCGCTCCGGCGCCGGCCGCGGAGCCCGCGGCGCTCGCTGCCGCCGGGCCGGCGCCGGGGCCGGCGCCGACGGCGCCGCGGCGCCCCGAGGCGCTGCCGCTCACCGCCGGCCTGCGCCAGCTGTGGCTGCTGGCGCAGCTCGGCGACGAGGCCGCGTGCGCCTACAACGAATCGACCACCGTGCGGCTGCGCGGCGAGCTGGACGCCGCGGCCCTGGCGCGCGCGCTGCAAAGGGTGGTCGCCCGCCACGACGCCCTGCGGTCCACCTTCACCGCCGACGGCCAGGAGCAGCTCGTCGCCGCGACCCTGCGCCTGCCGCTGCCGCGCATCGACCTGTCGCGCCTGGACGAGCGCCGCCGTGAGCAGCAGCTCCGGCACTGGCTGCGGCGCGGCGCGCGCCAGGTGTTCTCCCTCGAGCACGGACCGCTGCTGCGCGCCCGGCTCTTCGCGCTCGCACCGCGCCGCCACTGCCTGCTGATCACCTGCCACCACATCGTCGCCGACGGCCGCTCGCACGGCGTGCTGCTGGGCGAGCTCGGGGCGCTCTACGGCGCCGAGCGCCATGTCGCCGGCGGCGCCGCGGCGCTCCTCCCCCCGGCGGCGCCCCTCGCCGAGCGCCGCCGGAGCCAGCTGGCCAGGCAGGACGGCGCGCCGGCGGCGGCGGCCCTCGAACACTGGCTGCGGCTGCTGACGCCGCCGCCGCCGGCGCTCGAGCTGCCCTGCGACCGGCCGCGCCCGCCGCTCTTCACCTACCGCGGGGAGCGCCTGCAAATCGACTTCCCGGCCGGCCTGACGCGGGCCGCCAGGGGCCTCGCCGCGGGCTGCGGCGCCACCCTGATCGCCACCCTGACCGCGGTCCTGGGCACCCTGCTGTACCGGTTGTCGGGCCAGGACGACCTGGTGGCCGGGCTGCCGGCGACGGACCTCGCCGACGGTTTCTCGCCGCACGTCGGCTACGACCTGGGCCTGCTGCCGGTGCGCATGGCGTGCGGACCGGCGGTCACCTTCGCCGCGCTGGCCGGCACCGTGCGGCGCCAGGTGGCCGCCGGTTACGAGCGCCTGCAGGCGCCGTTCGAGACCGTGGTGCGCCAGCTGGCGCTGCCGGCCGATTTCAGCCGGCCGCAGCTCGCGGCGGTGCTCTGCAACCTCGACCGGCAACCGGCCGGCACGGGCTTCGCGGACCTCACGGCGGAGGTCGCCGGCGGACCCTGCGGCGGCGCCAAGGTGGAGCTGTTCTTCGACTTCGCGGACCGTGGCGAGTCGCTGCGCCTGGCCTGCGACTACCAGTCCGACCTGTTCGACCGCGAGACGGTCCGCCGCTGGGTGGCGCACTTCCAGAACCTGCTGCTCGGGGCGGCGGCGGACCCTGCCTGCCCGCTCGCGGCGCTGCCGCTGCTGACCGCGCCCGAGCGGCACCAGCTGCTGCACGAGTGGAGCGCGAGCCTGCCGGCGGCGCCGGCGGCGCCAGCGGCGGCCTCCTGCGTGCACCAGCTCTTCGCGGAGCAGGTCCGCCGCTCCCCCCGGGCGGTTGCCGTCAGCCAGGCCGCCGAACGGCTCACTTACGCCGAGCTCGACGCCCGCGCCGACCGGCTGGCCAGCCATCTGGTCCAATGCGGCGCCGGACCGGAGACGCCGGTCGGCCTCTGCCTGGAACGCTCGCCGGAGCTGCTGGTGGGCCTGCTCGGTATCCTCAAGGCCGGCGCCGCCTACGTGCCGCTCGACCCCTCCTACCCGCGGCCGCGCCTCGCCGCCATGCTCGAGGACGCCATGCACGGCGTGGCGGCGCCGCTGGTGGTCACCCGGGAGGCGCTCGCCGCCAGCCTGCCGGCGGGGCTGGCGCGGGCGGTGTGCCTGGACCGTGACGCCGCGCGGATCGCGGCGGCGAGCGCCGCCGGCCGGTCCGCCGCGGGCTCCGACAACCTCGCCTACGTCCTCTACACCTCGGGCTCGAGCGGGCGGCCCAAGGGGGTGCAGATCACCCATGGCGCGCTGGTCAGCTTCCTCGACGCGATGCGGGCGCGCCCCGGCTTCGCGGCGGCGGAGCGGCTGCTCGCCGTCACCTCGTTGAGCTTCGACATCTCCGGCCTCGAGCTGTGGCTGCCGCTGCTCGCCGGCGGCGAGGTGGCGCTGGCGACGCCCGAGGAGGCGGCCGACGGCGCGCGCCTGGCCGCCCGCCTGACGCCGTCCGCCGCCGACGGCAACGGCCAGGGCGGCAGGATCGACGTGCTGCAGGCGACGCCCGCCACCTGGCGGTTGCTGGTCGAGGCCGGCTGGACCGGCGATCGGCGCCTGCGCGCGCTCTGCGGCGGCGAGGCGCTGCCCGCGGCGCTGGCGGCGGCGCTGGTGGCGCGCGCCGGCGAGGTCTGGAACATGTACGGGCCGACCGAGACCACGATCTGGTCGGCGACCGCCAGGCTGACCGGCGGTGGCAGCGGCTGGGCCCCGCTCGGGCGGCCGATCGCCGGCACCGGCATCCTGGTCCTGGACGCGGGGCTCGAGCCGGCGCCCATCGGCGTGGCGGGCGAGGTGTGCATCGCCGGACCGGGCCTGGCGCGCGGCTACCGCGGCCTCGCCGCCCAGACCGCCGCCGCCTTCGTGCCCCACCCCGCCGCCGAGCGTCCGGGCGAGCGCCTCTACCGCACCGGCGACCTCGCCCGCTGGCTCCCCGGCGGCGACCTCGAGTACCTGGGCCGCATCGATCACCAGGTCAAGGTGCGCGGCTTCCGCGTCGAGCTGAGCGAGATCGAGGCGGTGCTCGGTCAGCATCCCGGGGTCGCCGAGGTGGTGGTGACGGCGTCGCGCCCGGCGGCCGGGGGCGAAGCGGCGCTCGCCGCCTACGTCGTGGCGCGCCACGGCGCCGGCGAGCCGCCGGGCGGCCAGGAGCTGCGGCGCTTCGCCGCCGAGCGCCTGCCCGCCTACATGGTCCCCGCCGCCTTCTGCGAGCTGCCGGCCCTGCCCCGCCTGCCCAACGGCAAGCTCGACCGCCGCGCGCTGCCGCCGGCCGGCGGGCTGCCGGCCGCCGGCCGCTTCGTCGCCCCGCGCAGCGAGCTGGAGCGCCAGCTCGCCGCTCTCTGGCGAGAGGTGCTGGCGCTCGATCGCGTCGGCACCGAGGACAACTTCTTCGAGCTGGGCGGCCAGTCGTTGCTGCTGCTCCGCCTGCGCAACCGCCTGCGCGACCTCGGTCACCAGGTGTCGGCGACCGACCTGTTGCAGCGCCCCACCATCGCCGCCCTCGCCGGCTGGCTCGGCGCGGCCGGCGCGGCCGGCGCGGCAGGCGCCGCGGGCGCTCCCGAACGGGTTCTGGCCGGCGGCGACGGCGGGCGCGAAGAGGCCGCCGAACAGGCCGCCATCCAGCGCATGAAGGCCGGCCGCGAGCGCCTCGCGCAGCGGCTGGAGGGGCGGCGGGCATGAGCGGCTCGGCTCCGGCCCAGAGCGGCCTCGAGATCGCGGTCATCGGCATGAGCTGCCGCTTCCCGGGGGCGCGGGACGCCGAGCAGTTCTGGCGCAACCTGTGCGCCGGCAGGGAGTCGATCAGCCGTTTCTCCGACGCCGAGCTGCTGGCGAGCGGCGTCGCCGCCGCGGCGCTGGCCGATCCCCGTTACGTGCCGGCGGCCGGCGTCGTCGAGGGCGCCGAGGAGTTCGACGCCGCGTTCTTCGGCTTCACCCCGCTCGAGGCCGATCTGATCGACCCCCAGCACCGGCTGTTCCTCGAAGGCGCCTGGGAGGCGCTCGAGCACGCCGGCTACGACAGCCAGAGCTACGCCGGCGCCATCGGCGTCTATTCCGGCGCGAAATTCAACACCTACCTGCTGAACATCCTCTCGCATCCGGAGCTGATGGCGTCGACCGGCCTCTACCAGCTCCTGCTCGCCAGCGACAAGGACTACCTGGCCACCCGGGTCTCCTACAAGCTCGACCTCACCGGCCCGAGCGTCGCCGTGCAGACCGCCTGCTCCACCTCGCTGGTCACCGTCCACCTGGCCTGCCAGGGACTGCTCGGCGGCGAATGCGACATGGCGCTGGCCGGCGGCGTCTCGGTCGGCGTGCCGCAGCGCGCCGGCTACCTCTTCACCGACGGCGCCATCGGCTCGCCCGACGGGCACTGCCGCGCCTTCGACCGGCGGGCGCAGGGCACCGTCGGCGGCAACGGCCTGGGGATGGTGGTGCTCAAGCGGCTGCGCGACGCGCTGGCCGACGGCGACCGCATCCATGCCGTGATCAAGGGCTCGGCGATCAACAACGACGGCGCGCGCAAGGCCGGCTACACCGCGCCGGGCCTCGAAGGCCAGGCGCGGGCGATCCGCGCCGCCCAGGAGCTGGCCGGAGCCGAGCCGGACTCCATCACCTACGTCGAGGCGCACGGCACCGCCACCGCCCTCGGCGACCCGGTCGAGATCGCCGCCCTGACCCGCGCCTTCCGCGCCGGCACCCGGCGGACCGGCTTCTGCGCCGTGGGCTCGGTGAAATCGAACATCGGCCACCTGGACACCGCCGCGGGCATCGCCGGCCTGATCAAGACCGTGCTCATGCTCGAGCACCGGCAGATCCCGCCGAGCCTGCACGTCGAGGAGGCCAATCCCGAGATCGCCTGGTCCGCCAGCCCCTTCTACGTCAGCACCCGGCTCGCCGAATGGGAGCGCAACGGCGGCCCGCGCCGCGCCGGCGTCAGCTCCTTCGGCATCGGCGGCACCAACGCCCACGTCGTGCTCGAGGAGGCGCCGCCGGCGCCGGCCGGCGATCCGGCCCGGCCCTGGCAGCTGCTGGTGCTGTCGGCGCGCACCGCCGCCGCCCTGGACGCGATGACGCGGCGGCTGGCGGACCGGCTCGACGGCGACGACGCGCCGGACCTCGGCGACGCCGCCTACACGCTGCAGGCCGGACGGCGGCGCTTCGCGCATCGCCGGGTGGTGGTGTGCGGCGAGCGGCGGCAGGCGGCGGCCCTGCTGCGTTCCGCCCTGCCGGCCCTGCCGGCCGGGGACCCGGTGGCCGGCGCCATCGCCGCGCCGGCCGCCGGACCGGCGCTGGTCCTGTCGCGCCACCAGGAACCCGGCGACCGTCCGCTCGCCTTCCTCTTCCCCGGCCAGGGCAGCCAGTACCCGGGCATGGGCCGCGGCCTCTACGCGGCGGAGCCGCTGTTCCGGCGCGAGGTGGACGCCTGCGCCGAGGCGCTCCAACCCTGGCTCGGGCTCGATCTGCGCACGGTCCTCTTCGCCACCGGCGACGCCGCCGCGGCCGGCGAGGCGGCGGCACGGCTGGCCTCCACCGCCCTCGCCCAGCCCGCCCTCTTCACCCTCGAGATCGGCCTCGCCCGGCTGCTGGAGGCATGGGGGATCCGCCCGGCGGTGATGCTCGGGCACAGCGTCGGCGAGTACGTGGCGGCCTGCCTCGCCGGCGTCTTCACCCGCGACGACGCGCTGCGCCTGGTGGCCGAGCGCGGCCGCATCATGGCGGCGCTGCCGGCGGGAGCCATGCTCACCGTGGCGCTGGGCGAGGCCGCGGTCCGCGCCGAGCTCGGGGCGCTGGGCGCCGCCGCCGGCGACCTCGAGCTGGCGGTGGACAACGGACCGGGACACGCCGTGGTGGCCGGCAGCCAGGAGGCGGTCGAGGAGCTGCGCCGGCGCCTCGCGGCCCGCGGCGTCTCCTGCCGGCGGCTGCGCACCTCCCACGCGTTCCACAGCGCCCACATGGAGCCGGCCATGGCGCGCTTCGCCGCGGCCTGGCGCGGGGTGCCGCTGGCGCCGCCGCGGGTGCCGTTCTTCTCCAACGTCAGCGGCGCCTTGATCGACGACGCCGCGGCCACCGATCCGGCCTACTGGGTGCGCCAGCTGCGCGCCCCGGTGCGCTTCGGCCCGGCCCTCGCCAGCCTCTGGCAGGAGCCCAACCGCATCCTGCTCGAAGTGGGGCCCGGCCGCGCCCTGGCCACCCTCGCCCGCGGCCACTCCTCCCGCCCCGCCGACGGCGTCGTCATCAGCTCGCTGCCCGCCGCGGCGGGCGGCGAAGCCGGCGCCCAGCCGCCGGCCGCGCCGGCGGACGATCTGCCCAGCCTGCTGGCGGCCGTCGGCAGGTTGTGGCTGGCGGGCGCCGACGTCGATTGGGCAGGGCTGCATGGCGGCCGGCGCCGCCGCGCGGCGCTGCCGACCTATCCCTTCGAGCGCAGCCGCCACTGGATCGAACGGCTTGGCGGCGCCGGGGGCACCGGCGGCCTGGCGGCGGCTCTCGCCGCGCCGGCGCCGGGCGGGAGCGAGGCGGCGACGCCGGTGCCGGCGGCGGCGCCCGCAAGCGAACCCGGCACCGGCGACTCCGGGCACGCGCGTCCGGCGCTCGACACCCCCTACGCCGCGCCCCGCACCGCCGAGGAGCGCGTCATGGCCGAGATCTGGCAGCGCCTGCTCGGGATCGCGCCGGTCGGCATCCACGACGACTTCTTCGACCTGGGCGGCAGCTCGCTGCTGGCCACCCAGCTGGCGGCGCGCACCGGCGAGGAGCTCGCGGTCGAGCTGCCGCTCGCCGACCTGCTGGCCCACCCCACCATCGCCGCCCTCGCCGCGGCGGTGGCCGGGCGCCGCGCCGCCGCCGGCGAGACCGGCGGCGCGCCGCCGCCGCTGCCGGCGCTGGTGCCCGACCCGCTGCACGCCCATGAGCCCTTCCCGCTGACCGACGTGCAGCAGGCCTACTGGATCGGGCGCGGCGGGCTCGAGCTGGGCAACGTCGCCACCCATTACTACCTCGAGATCGAGCTCACCGCTTTCGACGTCGCACGCTTCAACCGGGTGCTGGTGCGCACCATCGACCGCCATCCGATGTTGCGCGCGGTGGTGCTCGACGACGGCCGCCAGCAGGTGCTGCCGGCGGTGCCGCCGTACCGCGTCGCGGTGGTGGACCTGCGCGCCGCCGCCGCCGCCGCCGACCCGGCCATGGCCGAGCTGCGCTCGCGCATGTCGCACCAGGTGCGGCCGAGCGGCCGCTGGCCGCTGTTCGAGTTCGCGGCCAGCCTGCCGGCGCCGGGACGGACCCGCCTGCACGTCAGCTTCGATTTCCTGCTCGGCGACGCCTGGAGCGTGCAGCTGCTGCTCGCCGAGCTCGCCGCCGCCTACCGCCGCGCCGCGGCGCCCACCGCGGCGCCGGCGCCGGCGCCGCCCACCATCACCTTCCGCGATTACGTGCTGGCCGAGCGGCGCCTCGAAGAGGGCGCGGCGTTCGCCCGCTCCCTGGCCTACTGGCGCGACCGTCTCGCCGACCTGCCGGGCGCCCCCGAGCTGCCGCTCGCCAAGACCCTCGCCGCGATCGACCGGCCGCGCTTCGTGCGCCACCGCGGCGGGCTCGCGGCGCCGGCCTGGGAGCGGCTCAAGGGACGCGCCGCCAAGGCCGGGCTGACCGCCTCCGGCATGCTGGTCTGCGCCTTCGCCGACGTGGTGGCGGCGTGGAGCGCGCGGCCGCGCTTCCTGCTCAGCCTCACCCTGTTCAACCGCCTGCCGCTGCACCCCGAGGTCGACGAGCTGATCGGCGATTTCACCTCGGTGGTGCTGCTGGCGGTGGACGCGGCGAGCGACGAGGGTTTCCTGCAGCGGGCGCAGCGGCTGCAACGGCAGCTCTGGCTGGACCTCGATCATCGCTACGTCAGCGGGGTGCGCGTGCTGCGCGAGCTGGCGGCGGCGCGCGGCCAGGGCGGCGGGGTGGCGGTGCCGGTGGTCTTCACCAGCCTGCTCGGCCTCGACGCCGGCGGCTGGTCGGCCGGCGCCGCCGCGGGCGAGGCCGGCGACGGCGACGGCGAGCTCGCCGGACGCGACGTCTACAGCGTCAGCCAGACGCCGCAGGTGTTCCTGGACCACCAGGTGGAAGAGTCCGGCGGCGCCCTGGTCTACAGCTGGGACGTGGTCGAGGAGCTGTTCCCCGCCGGCATGATGGGCGAGATGTTCGCCGCCTACGGCAGCTGGCTCGAACGGCTGGCCGCCGACGCCGCGGCCTGGCAGGGGGTCCAGCCGCTGCTCGCCGCGGCGCGGCTCGCCGAGCGCGCGGCCTGGAACGCGACCGCCGCGCCGCTGCCGGAGACCACCCTGGACGCCATGGTCGCGGCGCAGGCCGCCCGCTCGCCGCTGGCGACGGCGGTGGTGGCCGCCGACCGGAGCCTCACCTACGAAGAGCTCGAGCGGCGCGCCCGCCGCCTGGCCTGGCGGCTGCACGAGCTCGGCGCCGCGCCCGACCGCCTGGTGGCGGTGGTGCTCGACAAGGGCTGGCAGCAGGCGGTGGCCACGCTCGCCGTGCTGCAGGCGGGAGCCGCCTACCTGCCGGTCGATCCGCAGCTCCCCGCCGAGCGCCTGGGCTTCCTGCTGGCGGAAGGCGGCGTCGAGATCGCGCTCACGGTGCCGGAGCTCGACGTCCGCCTCGACTGGCCGGCGGGCATCACCCGGCTCTGGGTCGACGACCAGGAGCCGCCCTCGCCCGCCCCCCCGCCGCTGCCGCGCCTGGCGCACCCCGGCAACCTCGCCTACGTCATCTTCACCTCGGGTTCCACCGGCCAGCCGAAAGGGGTGATGATCGAGCACCGGGCCGCGGCCAACACCCTCGCCGACCTCGACCGGCGCTTCGGCGTCGGGCCGGCGGACCGCGTGCTGGCGCTGTCGGCGCTCAACTTCGACCTTTCGGTGTACGACCTGTTCGGCGTGCTGGCGGCGGGCGGCTGCGTGGTGGTGCCCGAGCCGGGGGCGGCGCTCGACCCGGCACGGTGGCTCGAGGCCGCCGAGAGCGCCGGCGTGACGTTGTGGAACTCGGTGCCGGCGCTGATGGAGATGCTGATCGCACAGGCCGGCAGGCTGCCAGCCTGCCTGCGCCTGGTGCTGCTCTCCGGCGACTGGATCCCGCCCGCCCTGCCGGCGCGCATCCGCGAGCTGGCGCCCGCGGCGCGGGTGATCAGCCTGGGAGGCGCCACCGAAGCCGCCATCTGGTCCATCTTCCATCCGGTCGCCGACACCGACGCCGGCCGGCCCAGCATCCCTTACGGCCGGCCGCTCGACAACCAGTCCTGGCAGGTGCTCGACGCCCGCCTCGAGCCGCGGCCGGCGTGGGTGCCGGGCGATCTCTACATCGGCGGCGCCGGCCTCGCCCGCGGCTACTGGCGCGATCCCGACAAGACCCGGGCGGCCTTCTTCGAGCATCCGCGCACCGGCGAGCGCCTCTACCGCACCGGCGACCGCGGGCGCTACCTGCCCGGCGGCGACATCGAGCTGCTCGGCCGCGAAGACCTGCAGGTCAAGATCCACGGGCACCGCATCGAGCTGGGCGAGATCGAGGCCAACCTGGCGCGGCATCCCGCGGTCGACCGCTGCGCCGTCGCGGCCCACGGCGGCAGGCTGCTGGCCTGGGTGGTCCCCGCGGCCGCCGACGCCGACACCGAGGCCGGCGCCGCGGCGCCGGCCGTGGACGCCGGCGAGCTCACCCGCTTCCTGCAAGCCAAGCTGCCGGCCTACATGGTGCCGGCGGGCTTCACCTTCCTGGAGCGGCTGCCGCTGACCGCCAACGGCAAGGTGGACCGGCGCCGCCTGCCGCTCCCGGACGCCGCCGCGCCGCCGCCGGGGGCGGCGCCGCCGCGCAGCTCGGTCGAGGAGATCCTGTGCACCATCTGCGCCGAGCTGCTCGGCCGCCGCCAGGTCTTCGGCAGCGACAACTTCTTCGCCCTCGGCGGCCATTCGCTGCTCGCCACCCGGCTCGCCGCGCGGTTGCGTGACGCGCTCGGCGTCGAGCTGGCGCTGCGCCAGGTGCTCGGGGCGGCGGACCTGGCCGAGCTCGCCCGCGAGATCGAACGGCGGCGGCAGGAGGGCGCGGCGATCGCGGTGCCGCCGATCCTGCCGGTGCCACGGCCGGCCGGCGGCGGCCTGCCGCTCTCCTTCCCGCAGCAGCGCCTCTGGTTCCTCAAGCAGCTGGTGCCCGCGAGCCCGGTCTACAACGTCCACGTCGGCATGCGCTGCCGTGGCCGGCTCGCGCTGCCGGCCCTCGAGCGCAGCCTCTACGAGCTGGTGGCGCGCCACGAGATCCTGCGCACCGTGCTGCCGGCGGTGCGCGGCCGGCCGGTCCAGGTGGTGCGGCCGCCGGTGGCGGTGCCGCTGGCGCGCATCGACCTGGCGGGCCTGCCCGCCGGCCGGCGCGAGGCCGAGCTGGCGCGGGTGACGGCGCGCGAGGTGCTGGTGCCTTTCGACTTCACCGCCGGACCGCTGCTGCGCACCCGCCTGCTGCGCCTGGCGGCGGACGAGCACGTGCTGCTGGTCATCACCCATCACATCATCTGGGACGACTGGTCGCAGGCCATCCTGCTGCGCGAGCTGGGCGCCCTCTACGGCGCGCTCGCCGCCGGCCGCCCGGCGGCCGCCGCGCTGCCGCCGCTGCCGGTGCAATACGGCGACTTCGCCGACTGGCAGCGGCGCTGGCTGGACGGCGCGGTGGAGGAGGCCCACCTCGCCTACTGGCGCCGCCAGCTGGCGGCGGTGCCGCCGCTGCTCGCCCTCCCGACCGACCGGCCGCGGCCGCTTGAACAGAGCTTCCGCGGCAGGACACGGGCGGTGCGCCTGACCGCCGAGCTGGTGGCCGGGCTGCGGGCGCTCGCCAGGCAGGCGGACGCGACGCTGTTCATGACCCTGCTGGCGGCCTGCCAGGCCCTGCTCTACCGCTGGACGGGCCAGCGCGACCTGGTGGTCGGCACCCTCACCGGCAACCGCGTGCGCCCGGAGCTCGAGGGGCTGATCGGCTTCTTCGTCAACACCCTGCCGATGCGGGTGGAGGTCGCGGGCGAGCTGACCTTCGGCGACCACCTGGCGCGGGTCCGCGAGGTGGCGCTCGAGGCCTACGACCGCCAGGACCTGCCGTTCGAACGCCTGGTCGAGGCGCTGAAGCTGCCGCGCAACCTCGGCCACAACCCGCTCACCCAGGTGATCTTCAACCAGTTCAACGCCGAGCGGGCGGTGGTGGAGCTGCCCGGATTGACGCTGAGCGCGGTGGAGACCGAGCCGGGCTGGGCGCCCTTCGATCTCGCCCTGACCGTGACCGGCGGCGAGCACGGCATGGTGTGCGAGGCGCAGTACGCCACCGACCTGTTCGACGGCGCCACCATCGCCCGCCTGCTCGGCCACTTCCAGGAGCTCCTGGCGGCGATCGTGGCCGAGCCGCGAGCCACGCTCGCCACCCTGCCGCTGCTCGCGGCCGCCGAGCGCTGGCAGCTGCGCGGCGAGTGGAACGACAGCGTCCGGGACTACCCGCGCGAGGCGACCGTCCACGAGCTGTTCGCGGCCTGGGCGGCGCGGCGGCCGCTGGCGCCGGCGCTGACCGCCGGCGGCGTCACCTGGACCTACGGCGAGCTGGCGGCGCGCGCCGGCCGGCTGGCCGACCGCCTGCGCGCCCACGGCGTGGGGCCGGAGGTGCCGGTCGGCCTGCTGGCCGAGCGCTCGCCGTGGCTGATCGCCGCGCTGCTCGGCATCCTCGAGGCCGGCGGCGTGTACGTGCCGCTCGATCCGGAGCTGCCGCGGGAGCGGCTGCGCTGGATGGTCGCGGACATGGGGATACCGGTGATCGCCGGCGAGGCGCGCTTCCGCGACCGCCTCGGCGAGGACGCGCCGCCGCTGCTCGACCTGGAGGGTGACGACGACGCGGCGGGGGTGCCCGGCGCGGCTGGCGATGCCGCCCGCCGCTCGCGCACGGTCGCCGACAACCTCGCCTACGTCCTCTACACCTCCGGCTCGACCGGCAGGCCGAAGGGCGTGGCGGTGACCCATCGCGCCGTGGTGCGCCTGGTGCGCGGCGCCAACTACGCGACGCTGAGCCCGCAGCAGGTGGGCCTGTGCCTGTCGCCGGTGGCGTTCGACGCCTCGACGTTCGAGATCTGGGGGACCCTGCTCAACGGCGGCCGGCTGGTGATCCACGGCGGACGGCTGCCCGCCCTCGACGACCTGGCCCAGACGCTGGCCGCCGAAAGGGTGAGCGTCGCGTTCCTGACCCCGGCGCTGTTCCACGAGATGGTCGACCGGCGGGCCGGCGGCTTGCGGCCGCTGGGGCAGCTGCTGGTGGGCGGCGACGTCCTCTCGCCGGTCCACGCCCGGCGGGCGCTGGCGGAGAACCCCGGCCTGCGCCTGATCAACGGCTACGGCCCGACCGAGAACACCACCCTCTCCGCCTGCTTCGCGATGGCGTCGGCCGCGGCGGTGCCGTCGCCGGTGCCCATCGGCCGGCCGGTCTCGAACAGCTCGGTGCAGCTGCTCGACGACGAGCTGCGGCCGGTGCCGGTCGGAGTGGCCGCCGATCTCTGGGTGGCGGGAGACGGGCTCGCCCGCTGCTACGCCGGCCGCCCCGAGCTGACCGCCGCCGCCTTCCTGCCGCATCCGGCAAGCGAGCAGCCGGGCGAGCGGCTGTACTACACCGGCGACCGCGCCCGCTGGCTCGCCGACGGCGCGCTCGAGTTCCTCGGCCGGCGCGACCTGCAAGTCAAGGTGCGCGGCTTCCGCATCGAGCTGGGCGAGATCGAGGAGACCCTGCGCCAGCACCCCGCGGTGGTCGACGCGGTGGCGGTGGTGCGCGAGAGCGCCGGCCACAAGCGGCTGCTCGCCTACGTCGCGGCACGCGACGGCGATCCGCGCGCCGACCTGCGCCGGCTGCTGCGCGAGCGCCTGCCGGAGGCGATGATGCCGCACGCCCTGGTGCTGCTCGCCTCGCTGCCGCTCGGCCCGACCGGCAAGGTGGACCGCGCCGCGCTGCCCGAGGCCGTCGCCGAGACCGCCGTCGCCGAGGCCGGCGCCGGCGAGCCGCGGGATGCGGTCGAGGCGACGCTGGCCGAGATCTGGCGGCAGGTCCTGGGCCTGCCCGCCATCGGCGTGCACGACAACTTCTTCGAACTCGGCGGCGACTCGATCCTCTCCATCCAGGTGGTGGCGAGAGCGCGCGAGGCGGGGCTGGCGCTCACCCCGGTGCAGCTGTTCCAGCACCAGACCATCGCCCGGCTGGCACCGCAGGCCCAGCCGGCGGCGGCGGTCGCGGCGCCCGAGGAGTCCGGTCCGCCGAGCGGGCCGGTGCCGCTGCTGCCGGTGCAACGCTGGTTCCTCGAACAGCACCCCGACGGCACGCACCACTTCAATCAGGTCCATCTGCTCGAGGTGCCGAGGCGGCTGGCGCCGGGCCTGCTCGCCGCCGCGGCGCGGCTGGTCGTCGAGCGCCACGACGCCCCGCGCCTGCGCTTCCGCCGCGGCGCCGGCGGCGGCTGGCAGCAGCGGCTGGCGGAGCGCGCCGTCATCGCGGCGGGCGACGGCGCCGCGGCCGCCGGCGTGCACCAGGTGTCGCTCGCGGCGCTGCCCGGCGAGCGCTGGCGGGCGGCGCTCGAAGCGGCGGCCGCGGCGGTGCAGACCGGCTTCGACCTCGCGGCCGGGCCGCTGCTGCGGGTGGCCGTCTTCATCCTGCCCGGCGGCGCGGCGCACCGGCTGCTGCTCACCGCCCATCACCTGGTGGTGGACGGGGTCTCCTGGCGCGTGCTCCTCGAAGAGTTGCAGACCGCCTGCCGCCAGCTCGCGGCCGGAGAGCCGCCGCGCCTGCCGGCCACCACCGCCAGCTTCCGGCGCTGGGCCGAACGGCTCGCCGAGCACGCGCGGCAGCCGGCGATCCGCGACGAGCTGGACTTCTGGCTGCGGCTGGCGGAGCGGCCGGCGGTGCCGCTGCCGGTCGATTTCCCGCCGGGGGCCAACCGCTACGGGCTGGCCGCCAACCTGGTGGTGTCGCTCTCCCCCGAGGCCACGCGGGCGCTGCTGCGCGAGGTGCCGGCCGCCTACGGCACCCGCATCGACGAGGTGCTGCTCACCGCGCTCGTCCTCGCCTTCGCGGCCTGGACGGGCGTCGAGCGCCTGCTGGTGCACCTCGAAGGGCACGGGCGCGAGGAGCTGTTCCCGGAGCTCGACACCAGCCGCACGGTCGGCTGGTTCACCTCCCTCATGCCGGTGGCGCTCGAAGTGCCGGCCGGCGCCGAGCCCGGCACGGCCCTCAAGGCGGTCAAGGAGCAGCTGCGCGCGCTGCCTCGCCGCGGCATCGGCTTCGGCCTGCTGCGCTACGCCAGCGGCGATCCCGACCTCGAGCTCCTGCTTGCCGGCCTGCCGGCGCCGGAGCTGAGCTTCACCTACCTCGGCCAGCTCGACCAGGTGCTCCCCGAGCGCTCGCTGCTGACCCTGGCCGAGCCGCCGCGCTGCGCCACCGAGGATGCCGGCCTGCGCCGGCCCCACCTGCTGGACGTCGACACCCGGGTGGCCGAGGAGCGCCTCTGCGTCACCTGGCGATACAGCCGCGGCAGCTACCGGGCCGCGACCGTCGAGGCCCTGGCGCGGCAGTACCTGAGCGAGCTCTCGCGGCTGATCGCGCACTGCCGGGCGCCGGAGGCCGGCGGCTTCACGCCGTCGGACTTCCCGGGCGCCAGCGTCACCCAGGAGGAGCTGGACAGGATCCTGTCGCAGCTCGGCGGCGCATGAAGCGGGCCGACGTCGAAGACCTCTACGCGCTGTCGCCGCTGCAGCAGGGCATGCTCTTCCACGCGCTGGCCGCGCCGCGGGCGGGCCTGTACTGCGAGCAGCTGGTCTGCGAGCTGGCCGGGGAGCTCGACGCGACGGCGATGACGGCCGCCTGGCAGCGAGTCGTGGAGCGCCATCCCGTGCTGCGCACCAGCTTCATCTGGCGCGGCGTGCGCGAGCCGGTGCAGGTCGTGCACCGCCGGGTCGAGGTGCCGCTGCAACGCCACGACTGGCGAGCGCTGCCGGAGGCCGAGCAGGAGGTCCGTCTGCGCGGCCTCCTGGCTGCCGGCGCCGAGCGCGGTTTCGACCTCGCCGCGCCGCCCCTGCTGCGCCTGGACCTGATCGCGCTCGGCCCGGGCCGCCACCGGCTGGTGTGGAGCTACCCGCACATCCTGCTCGACGGCTGGTCCCTGCCGCTGGTGATCGGCGAGGTGTTCGCGCTCTACGACGGCGGCCGGCGCGGCGAGCCGCGGCAGCTGCCGGCACGGCGGCCGTTCCGCGACTACGTGCTGTGGTTGCAGCAGCGCGACGCCGCCGCCTCGCGCGAGTACTGGCGGCGCGCCTTCGCCGGCTTCACCGGGCCCACTCACCTCGGGCTGGCGCCGCCCGGGGAAGGCGGCCGGCGCCGCGACCTGATGACGGCGCTCGACGCCGCCTCCTCGGCGCGGCTGCAGGCGCTCGCCCGGCGCGCCCAGGTCACCGCCAACACCCTGGCGGTCGGCGCCTGGGCGCTGCTGCTCGCCCGCTACAGCGGCAGCCACGACGTGGTGTTCGGCGTCACCCTCTCCGGCCGGCCGCCGGAGCTGGCCGGGGTCGAGGAGATGGTGGGACTGTTCATCAACACCGTGCCGGTGCGCGCGGCGGCGCCGCCGGCGGCGCCGCTGCTGCCCTGGCTGCGCGGCCTGCAGGAGCAGCAGGCCGAGCTGATGCAGCACGGCCACGCCCAGCTGGTCGACATCCAGCGGTGGAGCGGCGCGGCGGCCGGGCAATCGCTGTTCGAGACGCTGCTGATCTGCGAGAACTATCCGCTGCGCGGCCCCGAGGCGGCCGATCAGGCGAGCCTGCGCCTCGCCGGCGTGAGCATCGAGGAGCGCTCCAACTATCCGCTCCTGCTGGCGGTGGTGCCGGGGGCCGAGCTGGTGCTGCGGCTGTTCTTCGACGACGAGCGCTGCGACGCGCCGATGGCCGCCCGGCTGCTCGGCCACGTGGCGGCGCTGCTCGCGAGCTTTGCGGCGGCTCCCGAGGCGGCGCTCGGCGCCCTGCCGATGCTCACCGCCGCCCAGCGCCACCAGCTGGTGGCGGAGGCCAACGACACCAGCCGCGAGCCGGCGGGCGGCGGGCCGCTGCTGCACCGGCGCTTCGCCTCCTGGGCGATGCGCGTGCCGGACCGCGCCGCGCTCAGCGCCGCCGGCGCGGTGGTGAGCTATGGCGAGCTGGCGGCGCGCGTGGCGCGGCTGGCCGGCGAGCTGCGCCGGCTGGGCGTCGGGCCCGAGGTCGTGGCGGGCATCCACGTCGAGCGCTCGCCCGCGCTGCCGACGGCGATCCTGGCCGTGCTGCGGGCCGGCGGCGCCTTCCTGCCGCTCGCCCCCGGCTACCCGGCCGAGCGGCTGGCTTTCATGCTGGGCGATGCGGCGCCGGCGGTGCTGCTGACCGAGAGCCGGCTCGCCGGCGGCCTGCCGCCCACCGCCTGCCGGGTGCTCTGCCTCGACGCCCCGGCCGTTGCCAGGGCGCCGCTCGCCGCGCCGCCGCCCGACGACGTGCTGGCGGACAACCTCGCCTACGTCATCTACACCTCGGGCTCGACCGGCGTGCCCAAGGGAGTCGAGCTCAGCCATCGCGGGCTCGCCAACCTGGCCGGCACCCTGGCCGAGCACCTCTGCCTGGCGACCCCCGGCGACCGC
>Ga0210405_10000415_pt1 | contig 58053 bp, 61 predicted proteins | sample IncBWH11MmetaG_FD_155492 | JGI IMG/M metagenome (GOLD analysis project Ga0210405, IMG submission 155492) | Forest soil microbial communities from Barre Woods Harvard Forest LTER site, Petersham, Massachusetts, United States - Inc-BW-H-11-M | ecosystem: Environmental > Terrestrial > Soil >...
GGAACCGGATGGGCTCGCAGCTCAACATGTCGATCTGGCTTTGCAGGAGTCGACTGCGGGTGCAGTTAAAGTCGGTTACAGCAACGATGGGACCGCACTCGCGTTCGATTTGCTGAGTGCGCTGCGAGCAGGCGAAATCATTTCCATTCAAGGCGATCGTGTCGTCGGCCAAGTAGCGCACGCGCCCGCGAACCTTTTCGGTCGTGAAGTCTCGCTACCAACCGGTCCGTTCGTTCTTTCGCTGGTGTCCGAGACGCCAATCTATCCGTTGTTCATTGTCCGCACCGGTTATCGAAAATACAAAATCGTCGCACGAGAGCCGATTCTTTGCGCGCGAACCGGCGCGTCACGGGATCAGGTAATTGCGGAGGCGATGCAACGGTGGGCTGAAGTGTTGCAGGAAATTGGCCGCGCTCATTGGCCCCAGTGGTTCGCGTTTACAGCCCTCGCTTAAACCGGACCGATGAATTGGAAATACCATCGGACGAATTTTTCGCCGAAAAACATCCAAATCATCGCGCCGAGTGCCAGGTAAGGGCCGAAAGGTAATTTGGCAGACCAGACGCGTTTGCCTATCAGGAGAGTGGCCAGTCCAACCATTGACCCAACCACCGAGCCGGCAAAAATGCTGAATAGCACGCCACGCCAACCCAGGAAAGCGCCAATGGCGGCCAGAAATTTCAGATCGCCGCGTCCCATCGCTTCCCGCGGAATTTCCAATTCGCGCGCAACACCTGAGATTTGATCGACGGTATCGAGCAAAAGTTCTTCGTCGGCCACGCGAACGCGGTTGTAGTGAAATTCCAGGACCTCGGATCCAAACTCGCGATTGTCGATCTTCGCTTCATCGCAGTGAAGAAGTAGGCGGTCTTTTTCCCGGGCGAAATAATCGCTCCACAAACTACGCTCTTCGCCAACGACAAAGTCGGCATCCTCGCCGCGCCGCATCCAGTGGAACGGCGTAGGCGCGTCCAGCTCGACTCGTTTCTTGCCAAACGCGATCTTCCCGCCCTCGAGCACGATCCAGAGAATCACGTAACCGAGCGCAGCTGCGAGCACGGAACGAACAACCGCCGCCAGACGTGTGTCTGCGTCCATCAGCTGCGGCACCAAAAGACTGGCAATGATTCCCGCTACCGTGCCGCCGATCGTGACCTGGTCGGGAATGATGAAATGCTCGAGATCAACGAACGTTGCCACGATCAAGATTGAGACGAAAACCCAGTAGGCGATGGCGATCTGCCACGGAAAGAATTCCCAGACCGCGACAAAGAGCAGCGCGGTCAATAGTTCGACGCCGAAATACCGAAACGCGATTTTGGCGCCGCATTTGGCGCAACGACCGCGCAAAAAGAGCCAGCTCAGCAGTGGAACATTTTGTTGCCACGGAATCGGGGCGTGGCAGGCCGGACAGAACGAGCGTCGAGGTTCGTTCACGGAAATGTCGCGCGGCAGCCGGTAGATGTTGACGTTCAAAAATGAACCGACAACCGCGCCGAGGACGAACGCGACTACAGTAAATAGTGCGTAGTAGGAAGCGATTTCCACGCGGTCAGGCTGGACGCGGCCGGGACGCCCGGCGCTCCATCATCCAGGCGATCCAGATGCAACTTTCGTAGAGCAAGGCCATGGGCAACGCCATTGCGACCAAGGTCAGCAAATCGGGCGTCGGGGCAATGATTGCCGCCAGAATGAAAATCAGCACGATGGCGTACGGCCGAGTGCGGGCCATGAATTTGTAAGTGATAAGACCGAAATAAACCAACCCGAGCACGACAACGGGCAATTCAAAAGCGAGGCCAAAGCCGAGCACGAACTTCGTTACAAACGAATAATACTGCTGGACCGTCCAGGTCGGCGCCCAGCCGAGTGATTGAGTGTCACGAAAGAAGAACAGAATCGTTTTCGGCAACAACCAAAAATAACAAACGAGCACGCCCAGCAGGAACAGGCCAAAACTACCCGCAATTGCCGGAAACAGGAAACGCTTTTCCACCGCAGTCAGCGCCGGCAGGACAAATTCGGCCAAGAAATAGAGAAGCAGCGGGAATGAAAGGACAATTCCGGCATAGAACGCAAGATGGAACGAAATCACGATCGAGTCGGTGATGCCAAGCGCTTTGAGCGCGCCGACTTGGGGATCGACCACGCGCAACGGCGCCTGTATCAGCCGCACCAGCGTCTGCCGAAAAAGGAAGCAAATGATCATTGCCGCGAACACGGCAATTGCCATTTTGACCACAGTCCAGCGCAAGTCCTCCAAGTGCTCAAGAAATGGCTTTGACGTTTCGCCCTCTGGCAGGTCGCGAAACTTAAAAATATCTCGCAGTGTCATAACCAATTACTGCGGGCTGAGTGAAATCAGGCCGCGGGCGGCAAGACGCGAGCAAATCGCAAGCGTGTTGGAATCGCGGATCTCGTTTTGTGCGATCATCCGGCTCAGCTCGCGAACATCGACTGCGCGACAGTCGACGATTGCCTCGCCTTCTTCGCGGTTGTGGACCTCGGCGCGTCGAACCGGTCGAACCAGAAAAAAATAGCAATGTTCGTCAGTAAGCCCGGCTGAAGTGAAAAAGAATCCGAGGGAAATTGTTTCGCCTCCGGGCGCGAGATCGTAACCGGTCTCCTCGTGCAGTTCACGCAAGGCGACTGCTTCGATTTCCTTCCCGGTAGCGTCCGGATTGTCGATCTGACCTGCCGGCATCGACCAAATTGCGGCCCGAATGGGAATCCGCTCCTCTTTGATTAGCAACAACCTTCCATCGGCGGTCATCGGAGCTATCACCACCGCCGCTTTGCGTTTGATTGTCGTCCAAGTTCGCGGTCCCGAAGAAGACGGCGTTCGAACCTGCTCAGTGACGACCTCGAGATGTGGGTTTGCGAAGTCCGTTTTGGCGGAGACCGTTTTCCACCCATCTGTGTCCTGCACCAGATTGCTTTGTCTCACGCCGGAAGATTATCCGTGAAGCTGCTCCCGCCAACGTTTGATCTGCGCTTTGACGTTGTCAGGCGACGGCGCGCCGATGGCCCGGCGCGCGGAGAGCGATCGGCGCACGTCGAACACTTTAGCAACATCGGAATTGAACAGTGGCGAGAGTTTTCTCAACTTGCTCAACGGAATAGCGCGAAGGTTTGTTTTCTTTCCCACCGCTTCGGCGACGAGTCGGCCAATAACTTCATGGGCTTTCCGAAACGCCATCCCTTTCCTAACCAGGTATTCCGCAAGGTCAGTGGCGAGAAGATTAGGATCTCCGGCCGCGTCCTGCATTTTCTCCCGATTGATCTTTATTTTCGGGAGCATCGCCGAAAAGACTTCCAGCGCGGCGCTGATCGTGTCGACAGAATCAAATAACGCTTCTTTATCTTCCTGAAGATCTCGATTGTACGACGACGGGAGCGCTTTCAGTGTCGTCAAGATCGACACCAGGTTACCGTAGAGGCGGCCGGTTTTCCCGCGGGTGAGCTCGGCCATGTCCGGATTTTTCTTTTGCGGCATCAAACTTGAGCCGGTGGAAAATTCTTCACTGAACTCAACAAAACAAAATTCGCTTGTGCTCCAAAGGATGAGATCCTCGCTGACGCGCGACAGATGCATCCCAATCATCGCCAGACAAAAGATGAACTCGCACGCAAAATCGCGGTCACTGACCGCGTCGAGACTGTTTTGACTGACCTGCGAGAACTTAAGATCTCGCGCCATTGATTCGCGATCGAGCACGATCGTTGAACCAGCGAGAGCGGCTGAACCCAGCGGCAGAACATCCGTCCGGTTTAGGCAATCACGAAGACGTTCGACATCGCGAGCAAAGGCTTCCACATGACCCAACAGGTAATGCGCAAGCAACACCGGTTGGGCGCGCTGGAGATGGGTGTATCCAGGCATGACGACGCCGACATGTTTCTGCGCGAGACCAACTAACGACTGTTGGAGTTTCTTGAGTTGCGAAGATGCGCGTTTGATTTCGTCTTTAACGTAGAGTCGCAAATCGAGCGCGACCTGATCGTTCCGGCTGCGCGCAGTGTGCAGTTTCGCGCCTGCTTCGCCGATTTTCTTGGTCAGAGCATTTTCGATATTGATGTGCACGTCCTCCAGCGACTCGCTCCACGAAAACATCCCTGAAACGATTTCGCGTTCGATTTCACGCAAACCGGTTTCGATTTTCTTCTTCTCCTCGACCGAAATAACGCCCGACTTGGCCAGAGCACCAGCGTGGACAATCGAGCCGGCTATGTCGTGACGGTAAAGGCGACGATCAAACGATTGCGATTCGCCATACCGCGCTGCTGATCTGGCCATGGGTTTGCGGAATCGTCCCTTACGCATTGGATCACTCGAGCGACGCCCGGCCGGTCACCGTGACCGACACGTAAGCAACGTCCTTTAAAACAAACTTGCGGACCTCGAGACGAATCTTTCGGATGCGGAATTTCCGCAAGAGGTGAGCGGCAAGATCGTGAGCCAAGGTTTCGAGAAGTTTCGGGGACTGTTGGGTCAAATATGTTTTTATTTCCTGACAAAGAACAGCGTAATCGACAGTCCGGTCAACGGCGTCTTTAACGTCTCGGAGATCTCGCGCCGGCCAGGCCGTGAGGTTGAGAGCAAGACGCTGTCGTTTCGATCGTTCGGCTTTTGATACGCCAACGTGCGCAAACACCTTCAATTGTTCGACATGGATCTCATGTTCGCCACCGACTCGCATGATCATTATTCTATTGCCTTACCTATCTCACGGAAAAGTTTGGGCTGCCCCGTGAATTTTTCCGACGCGACGAATCGAACGTCAGCCGACGCGAAAGCGAACGTCACGGATGATCTTTCCCCCGAACCGCTGCTTGAGTTTCCGCAAAATGTCGATCTTGGAAATCTGCTCCAGCTCGTAATGCAGCGCAGGTTGCAGGACGCGAACGTACAGAACCCCTTCGCGCAAAGCAACGGGTGTGGAATGGGCAGCGATAAATTCACCGACGATCTTGCTCCACGCCTCGACGATTTCGGTTTCGTCTAATCGCTCTTTCAGACCAAGGCGTTGCATGAGTGACGGTAAAATTTCGGCCGGCGCCGCCCAGCGATTGGGCGCGATCGTTTTTTCCGGTAAACCCCGCCACTCAGCGATAATCTTGGCGCGAAGAGACGGCTTCATTGCAGAATCAGATTCCTCGACTCTGCAGGAAATAACAAGATCGACAATCGCCGATCAGTAGCGGCGACGCATGTTGCTCGGCAGAATGTTCAGCTCGGTGCGGTACTTCGCCACGGTGCGACGCGCAATCGGAATACCGCGCTTGCTCAAGATCTCCACGATTTCCTTGTCACTCAGCGGCGAATTACCTGTCTCGTCTTTCACGAGATCGAGGATCGCTTCTTTCACGCTCGTGTTGCTCATCGATTCACCGGTGGCGGTTTGGTAACCCGGCGTGAAGAAGTATTTCATTTCGAACACGCCCTGCGGAGTCGACATGTATTTTCCCGAAATCGCGCGACTCACGGTCGTTTCGTGAACACCGACCGCGTCGGCGATCTGAACCATGGTCATCGGTTTTAAGAACGCCGAGCCTTTGTCGAAAAACTCGCGCTGCCGCTTCACGATTTCGTGGGCAATGTTGGAAATGGTCTGCTGGCGTTGATGAATCGATTTGATCAGAAATTTCCCGCTCCTGATTTTGTCCCGGATGTAATCCTTCACGTCGCTGCCATTTCGGTCCTGCGCCATGATGTCCTTGTAGGTATTGCTGATGCGCAGGTGGGGAATTTGTTCGCCGTTTAGGATGACCTGGTAATTGCTGTTCACTTTTTCCACAGTCACATCCGGAAGAACGTAATTCTTGGGAGCTTCGGCGAATATCGCGCCTGGCCGCGGATCAAGTTGGGCGATATTATTGGCGCACTTCTGAACTTGCTCGACACCGATTCCGATCCGTCGCGCGATTTCCGGAAAACGGCGCTTGCCCAGATCCTGCATGTGATCGGCCACGATCTTGTATTCAAGACTGTTTTGCCGGCCTTCGCGTTTGAGTTGAATCAATAAACACTCGCGCAAATCTCTCGCGCCCACGCCCGGCGGATGAAAGCTCTGAATCAGCGTGAGCATGTTCTCGAAATCCTCTTTCGGAATTCCGGTGTTGAGCGCCATCTCCTCCGGCGTCGTTTGGAGAAACCCGTTGTCGTCGATATTGCCAATAATCAGCTCCGCCGTCTTACGATCGTCAGCGTTCAGGAAGTTCTGGTTGAGTTGTCCCATCAGGTGCTGCTGGAGCGTCTCCTGCGTCGGGATTGAATCGAAGAAGAATTGCCGCTTTTCTTCCGCTTCCTGTGAACGTCCGCTATAGCTGCTCGATTGCGCCATGTAATCGCGCCATTCATCATCGAGCTTTGCGAGTCGATCGAATTCCTCTTTGAAATTATCGTCGGCCGGGGCCTCGGATTCAGCCGGCGCGTCAGCGTTTGGTGGATCGGCCAATTCCTCCAGCACCGGATTGGTTTCCATCTCCTGTTGAACCAGATTTCGCAGCTCGAGCAATGGCGCCTGAAGAATCAGGAGACTTTGCTGTAGCTGGGGGGCGAGAACCTGTTGCAGAGAAAGGTTCTGCGTCTGATGCATCCCGGGACCGGCCATATTGTGGAGTTTACTGTCGGGCGACGGACAGGCAAGCAGGATACGGGCCGCGCCTTCTTTCCCTCGGTAAATTCGCTCTGAACAGGGATTTTTGGAACACGAATTGCTAATTTGAATCGGGCCCGTCCGAAATGAGACACATTCTCTTTCCACTACTCCTTTGCGCGATCACCGCCGGCCTTTCTTCCAGTGTCGCTCAGATTCCAACACCGAATGACGTCCTTTTGAGATTAACCAAAGAAGTCGCGGCGCAACAGGAACAGATCGCGGCCAATCAAGGCAAGGTCGAAGAAAAACTGACTACGATCGGAGAGAGCCTGCGGGTGGCGAGAATTTTTGGTCACCGAAGCGATTAATGAGAACGATTATTCAATCGATACTAATGGTGAGTGTTCTTGCGGCTGTACCTTTGACTGCGCAGACGACCGACACTGAAAACGACCAACTTCTCAAGGCGGTAAAGGAACTCACTGCTAAACAAGCCCAGCTCGTCGACAATGAAGGCAAAATCGAAACCAAGGTAAGTGACCTTGCTGAAGCCATTCGGGTTGCCCGCATCTATATGAGCCGGTCCGGCGGACCGCACCTAGCACCACCACCCGGGAGTAATGTGCCGGTTCCACGGCCACCTCCTCCAGCCCAAAAGCCATGACAAAATCCCGACTTCTTTTTCTTTCGTTGACTGCGACGTGTTCGCTACTCGCGATTATTCCGTTCGTTAAAGGACAATCGCAACCGATCATAGTGCAGTCTGCGACAAACAATGCGATTAGCGCCTCAACCGCGAGCACGACAAGCCAAGCCGCAACGATGGCACAGAATGCCGCTGCGGTTCAGGTCGCCATCCAAACGTTGGAACGAATCAAGTCGACTAATGACGACGTGCTGAAAAGGCAGGAAACAACGCTTCGGCAACTGGAGGAGATGCAGCAGGCTGCCGAAGAATTGAAAATCTTCAGCAAGCGGGGCTAGACAAAAAGAGCTATTTCTTCTTCGGCTCGATCTTCCGATAAAGCGTGGCCATGCTGATTCCAAGCATGTTGGCTGCTTTTTCCCGCGAACCGTCGCAGTGCTGAAGCGTGGCTTCGATGTAGTTGCGCTCCTGCTGCTGCACGAAGTCGTCCAGCGTCTGTCCTACAGGCATATTCGCGATCGCTTGGTCGATCTTACTGTCGTGAGCGTGATCCACGATGTGCGGAGGCAGGTCCGCCGGTAGAATCAGATCGTTTTCACACAACGCGCACGCGCGCTCGATCGCATTCTCCAATTCGCGGACGTTTCCGGGATAATGATAGTTGCACAGAATATCGACTGCCACGGAATCGATCTTTTTCGGCTCGCCTCCGGTCGCGCTCGCCTGTTTTTGCAAGAAATGATTCACTAGCAACGGCACGTCTTCGAGACGCTCGCGCAAAGCCGGGATCTCCATCGGAATAACTGCGAGCCGGTAATACAAATCTTCGCGGAACGTTCCGTCCTTGAGTTTCGGTTGAAGCCGCTCGTTAGTGGCGCCGATCACGCGGACGTTGACCGGCGAACTCTTGTTGTCACCGACGCGACGGACTTCGCGCTCCTGCAAGACACGAAGAAGTTTGGTCTGCAACTGCGGCGCCATTGAGTTCACTTCATCAAGGAAAATTGTTCCCAGATTGGCTTCCTCAAACAGGCCGCGTTTATCTGCGACTGCGCCGGTAAACGATCCCTTCTTGTGACCGAACAATTCCGACTCAAGCAAATTCTCCGGCAACGCGCTGCAATTGATCGCCACAAAGGGATGATGCTGCCGATTGCTATTGAAATGCAGTCCGCGCGCGACCAGTTCCTTTCCAGTGCCGCTTTCTCCGACGATTAGCACCGTGCTATCGGTATCGGCGACTTTGCTGATCAAATTGTAAACGTGCTGCATCTTGCCGCTCGTGCCGATGATATTCTCGAGCTTGTGTTTCTCTTTGAGCTCTTTGCGGAGATACGTGACCTCGCCGACCGCCGCCTGATAATCGAGCGCCATTTGGATGCGCGTTTGCAGCTCGTCGATTTTGAACGGCTTCAGAATGTAATCTCGCGCACCCATCTTCATCGCCTGCACCGCGGTCTCTGCCGATCCAAAAGCGGTGATCAGAATGACCGACGTTTGGCGTTGATGCTCGCGAACGTGCCGCAATACATCAAAGCCGTTCATCGATTCCATCTTGATATCGGTAATCAACACTTCGGGTTGAATGGCGTCGAGTTGCTCGATCGCCTTCGACGGCGCGTTGAACGGGAAAACCTGGTGTCCTTTTTCGCGACAGAGAGTAACAATCACTTCTACCATCGCGGGTTCGTCATCGATGATTACGATTTTAGCCATGGGAAATCTCAGCGCGGAGAATATTTCAGTTTTGAGAAAAAGAAAGCGATTTTGAGAATTTTGCTTGGTTAGGCCGAAACCCTGCCGCCAATCATCGACCAGCCAACCAGTCCATCGAAGGCGAGGATTCCGTCGATTGCGAATGTCGATCCAGTGAGAGGAAGTGCGATCAGGTCCGCTAAAAAATTTGTCCGAATCTGCCCGAGCGCGTTTTCCCGGCCCAATGCGCGCGCGGGATTCACGGTTACCATTTTCAAAATCTCTTCCGGCGAAACGCCGGGAAACTCTTGTTGAGACGCGCGCATCTCCGCGAAGAGACTCAGATCCTCATTGCTCGCCAAACTGTCCGTTCCGAGACAAATGTTGAATCCGAGCCCACGGAGCTTTTCGAACTGAAAGGGCGAATGTCCGAAATACTGGTGACTGCGCGGACAATGCACGATCGAGAAATTGTCAGCCGATGTCCGCAAAGAAAAGAAGTCATTCTCGCTAAGCTCATTCAAGTGCGTGACCAGGTAGCGGCGATTGCCCTCAATCGGTCCGGGCCGAACGGGCGGTTGCGAGCGATTCGGTGAACCGCCCCTACCTAGGAAGCAATTGACTGGCGTCGTCCCGTCGCAATCGCTCATATCTCTCCCGATTTCTTTCAGGAAATCATAAAGCGTTCCGCTCGCATCCCGGAACATCGACATCTCTTCGCGTGATTCGGCGAGATGCGTCGTCAGCAAAATGTTATCGCGCTTCGCGATCTCGTCGCACAGCCGATATAGAGTTGGCGAAGCTGTAAACGGCGTGTGCGGTGCGAGTCCCCAATGCTTTTGCGATGTTAATTGGTCAACCGCAGAATCCAAAATCTCTCTTGCGCGGCTGGGATTGCGCACGTCGATCAACTCGGCGAACCAACAGGTTCGAATCGGCGGTTCAATACGCGAAACCAATTCAGGAAACGCGGTCAGGTTTGCAATCGTCGTTGTGCCGAACCGCTGTGCTTCCGAAAAGCCGTCGTTGATCGACGCGACATAATTTTCCACCGAAAGATTTTCTTTCTCCGCGTTGATCGCCCGGATCCAATCCGTGAACGATTTCTGCCGCGGGATCTTGCCGCGCAGGCAAGTGTAATCGAGGTGGCAGTGCGCGTTGATCAGGCCGGGCAGCAGCACTTGCTCGCTCAGATCGAAAACTTCCTCGCGCGAGTGTTTTCCACTGATCTCGGGAAACGTTCCAACATCGACAATACGGTCCCCTAAAATCACCACCGCGCCATTGTCGATCGGCGGACCATCCATGGTCACAACGACTCCCGCCCGGATGATCATTCGCCCGTTTCGCCTTTGACCACTCGGCGGCATTCGGCCACAAGCAAATTACACGCTTCCCGACAAAGCAACGGAATCGCCCGCTCGCCACGGCCGGTTTGATCGTGCTCCGGACAAAATTTCTCCGGCGGCAATTTCGCTGACGGACTTCCGCCACGGGCGTCGCGTTTCCAGAGGATCGAACGCAAACAGCCGCCGTCTGATTTGCAAAAGCTTCCAACCACATCGTCGATCTGTTCGTCCGTAATTTTCGCGGCAACGCGATACATTCCCGATTGTCGATTCAACGTGTCGCGGAGTGCCGTCGTCGTCAGACGATTTGCCTGCCCCGCCGCCAGCATCCCCAGTCTCCCTGGATAAAGAAAATCGAGAGCGCGCCGCAACTCACCAAGACCCGCAACTTCCAGTCGCCAGCCGTGCCGGAGATTCGGCGCAGTTTTCAAGGGTCGATAATTGCCCGCATCGTCGTATCGAGCAATTTCGACTGCGTCCTCTGATTTCCGAAAAATCTGCCCTTTCTTGCTCGATTGGTCATCGCGATGGGAAAGGATAAATCCCCCGTCGTCGGTTCCTCGAATGAGAACTTGGCCGATCGACTTGCTGTCGCCCAACGCCTCCGCCAGGGTTGTCTCGGTCGAATCCGGCATTGCGCCAGCTAAGCCAGACAGTGTGCGATCAGTCCGGCCGAGCGCTCTAGAAATTGTCGGTCTTCTTCACCGAACGCATTCACTTTGTCGCTTTCGGCATCGAGCATGCCGACGATGTGCCGGCTTTCGCTCCGCATTGGAACGATGATCTCGGATCGCGTCGTGTGAAAAGTCGGCAGGTAGCGTTTGTCCTTGTGAACATCGCCGACCACGATTGGTTTGCCCGATTCCAGCGCGGCGCCGCACAATCCCTGGCTGGTTGGGAAACGGGGGTAAGCCGGCGGTTCGTTGCCGGTGCCCGCCAAGATCACAAACTCGTTCTTCACAATTTTGTAGATGGCAATGAACCGATAGTCGCGCGCTGCCCGAATCATCTCCGCGACCTGCTTGACACTCCTTTTCGTGCAGCCGCTGGCCAGAACGTAGGCCCCGATATCCTGGAGTTTTTTTAGCGTGTCGGTATGCATGACGGCTTCAGTAGGTCAGGAAAGATTGCGAGCCCGGGCGCGCGCGCAACTTTTCTTCCGCTGTTAAAATTGCGGACGACCTGGCCGACCGGATAATTGGCGAGCCTTAAGGGCTTGTTTGTTCCCTAGCGCTGGTTGCGAGTTCGATGATGATTTCGGCCACTCGTGGATCGGTGCCGATTGAGCTCGCGTAAAAGAGAGCCCGATCATCGACCTGGTAGGGCCGGCGTCGAAACACCTCGCCACCTTTCCGCCTATTAGATGCCGACCCTTTTTCCTGGATTCCGAGCAACACTGGAATGTCTTGATAGCTATGAAGCCCGTCTGAAATGAAAAACGGAACCACCACCACGTTTGGCGTGCTGGTTAGGACTCTCCAGTCAGAAACCATCGGAAATTCCTCCATGTAAACGTTGAGCACGTTTGCATAACGGCCGAGCGCCCGGATTTTTTCAGCTTCTCGCTTCGCCGCCACCGCGCTGTTTTCGTTCAAGTCCGTTCCGTGCGCAACGATCAGTAAACTGGTCGCGTTCTCCGGAATGTCCGGGGCAATTTCCCGCGCCCGTTCCACCAGCAAATCTGTCATCAGGGGATGATTGCCAACCGGGTCGGCATAATACCAAGTTTGCCCATCCGAACGCCTGGTGACCTTGCCATTTAGCTCAAGCTCCCGCGGGATGACCGCCTGCGTGAAGTAACCTTCGCTGATGAAGTTCGGCACAACGCAAACCTCACGAACCTTTCCCGGATCGAACAAAAAACGGGCGTCGCGTAAACTCGGTTCCTCCTTCCAAAACGCGCACTGGACGTCGACAAAAATATTTCGACGCCGGATTTCTATCGCGTGAGAGAGAGTCGGCGCACTCGAATCCGGATTCACCGTCGATCCATGGCCCACAATGAGCAATGCGGTCTCTGGGCGACTGGTCACGGCTATCAACTAAACCACAGGGAACGCAGAGACTACAGAGAACAGATTCTTGATTCTTCCTCCGTGACCTCCGCGACCTCTGCGGTTAGATTCTCGTGGCGATGAAATTCCGGACTTGCAAGAACACCGACCTGACCGTCAGCGAAGTCGGCTTCGGGTTGTGGACGGTGTCGACCGGTTGGTGGGGAAACTTTACCGAAGGCGAAGCGATCGGGCTGATGCACAAGGCGTTCGACCTGGGCGTGACTCTGTTCGACGCCGCCGACACCTACGGAAACGGTCTGAGCGAAGAGTTGATTGCAAAAGCGTTTCCGAAACAGCGCGACGAGATCGTGATCGCGACCAAGGTCGGCTATGATTTCCTAAATTACGGCGCAGCGCGCGGCAGGGGTCAGCGCGAAATTCCGCAGGATTTTTCGCCGGACGCGATTGAGCGCGCAACCGGCGCGGCGCTGAAGCGATTAAGGACCGATCACATCGATTTACTACAGCTGCACAACATCCGGATGGAACAGGTTTACGATGATGCCCTCTGGAACGCGCTTGATAAGCTGAAGGCGTCCGGAAAAATTCGTTATTATGGCATCGCGCTCGGCCCGGCGATCGGCTGGCTTTACGAAGGAGTGAATTGCATTCGGGAACGCGACGTCACGAGCATTCAGCACATCTACAACATGCTCGAGCAGCATCCCGGTCGCGCGATGCAGGACGCCGCGACCGAATCAGGCAAGGACACAATGTTCCTGATTCGGGTAACGCATTCGTCCGGAATGCTCGAAGGCAAATACACCGCCGACACGGTTTTTCCACCGACCGATCATCGGAGTCATCGTCCACGCAGTTGGTTGCTCAACGGAGTAAAGAAGATCGACAAGTTACGGTTCCTCGAAAATGCCGAGCGCACGCTTGGACAAGCGGCGCTCCTCTGGTTGCTGGCAGATGAGCGGGTCGCATCGACCTTGCCGAACATTTACAACGAAGAACAGCTCGTTGAATTCGCCAGGGCGTCCGATTGTCCACCGCTGACACACGAAGACCTCAGCAGAATCGATAATCTCTTTTCCGAAAACTTCGGTCTCGAACCTGACGAACCGAAGTTCAAGGGAACAATGGAGCTGGTGGGAGCAGCGACATAGAAGGTAAAGCCGCGATGGGTAGCGGCGAGCGAGATGGGAATCGAGCGAGTTTCAATGGAGCTGCCGAAAGAAACCGCCGTTGCCTAATCCGACGCGTCTTCTTCGACTGGTTGGGCACGGCGAACCTGCTGACTCGATTCGCGCCGGCCACGATTGCCTGTTTCCGGCGCCTTGTAAATTTCTTTGAAAATATCGGCGATCATCGGTGCGGCGGTAGTGCCGCCGTGAACTTTGCTTCCGACGTCACCTTCGTAGACCGCGGAAAACGCGTAGCGCGGCTGGTCTGCCGGCAAAAATCCAGCAAACCATGCGGCCGTCCGTTCCTTGTTTTTCGGACCCCATTGCGCGGTACCTGTCTTGCCCGCGACTTCAACACCATCCAACTCCGCCTCGTGGCCGGTGCCGTTTGGCCCGTTGACGACATCGATCATCCCCTCGCGAACTTCGTTCATGGTCGCCTTGGAAACATCCAGGGTGCGTTTTTCGCGCAACTCGTAAGCGGTAACAATTTGTTGATCGACCGATTGCACCTGGCGGACCAGTCGCGTTTGATAAAACTTGCCGCCATTGGCAATGATCGCCATCGCCTGCGCCATTTGCAGCGGCGTCACCTGGGTGTCGCCCTGCCCGATCGACAGGTTCGCAATGTCGCCGTTCAGAATTTTGCGGCCATGCGTCGCCTTCATGTAGTCGTCGTTTGGAATGCGCCCTTCCGCTTCGCCGCGCAACGGAATGCCGCACTTCGCGCCAAAGCCAAGCTTGAGTGCCCAGTCGATGATTGGCTCCGCACCCGTCTTGATTCCTACCTGATAGAACCACGTGTCACATGATTCGGTGAGCGCCTGGACAAAATTCTGCGCGCCTTGGTCTCCCTTTTTCCAATTGTGAAACGTCAGATTGCCAATCTGGATCGCAGGCAGGCATTGATAAAGATCCTCGGAGTGGACCGCGCCAGTCTCGAGCGCAGCAATGCCGACCGCGACTTTGAACGTCGAACCCGGCGGATAAGACGAGCGAAATGCGCGCGCCAAGAGCGGAATGTTCGGATCGTCCTGCAATTGTTTGAATTTCTCCGCGGAGATCGATGGGACGAAAGCGTTCGGGTCGTAGGCCGGCATTGAAGCCATCGCCAGAATGTCCCCGTCGGTCGGATCGACAATCACGATCGCGCCGCGTTTTGCCCTCGCCGCTAACGCCTTTTCGGCCAGCTCCTGAAGCCGCAGGTCCAAGGTGGTAACGATGTTGTTCCCCGGCACGGCGGGCTTGATCAACTTCTCGGAGGTTTTTCGGCCGTCCTTGTCGAAGGTCAGTTTGTATTCGCCGTGTTTGCCAGTGAGGAGTTCGTTGAACGTTTGCTCGAGCCCGTCCCGTCCCTCCGTTTCCGGCCAGAGGGTTTCGTGATTGTCGATGATTCCGTCGAGGTTGCGGCCTGTCTTTCCGGTATAGCCGATAATGTGGCCGGCCAATTTGCCGTTGGGATAGATCCGAACGTAAACCGGCCGGACAACGAGCGAATCCTTCGCGCGGTCTTTAACCGCTTCGTATTCCGATTGACTCAGGTTCTGCGCGATGACCAGCGGCATGATGCCGCGGTTGCGATAGTGACGCAGAATCGCGTCGTCGGAAATTTTGATCGACCGTCCGGTCAATTTTGCCGCCTTCTCGATCTTTTCCCGCGCAAACGCGACTGCTTTGGCATCCGTGAAATCCAGCGGGGTCGGAAAACTGATTGCGAGATTGTAGCTGACCTTGTTTTGAGCGAGTGGCAGGCCGGTTCGATCTGTGATTTGCCCGCGCGGCGCCGGGATGTCGAGGATGTAGGTACGCGCAAGCTTTTGGGTCTCAAATGTCGGGATGATCGTCTCTTCGTCGCCAGTCGGAGGCAGGCTAGGGTTTGGCGTCGCGCACGGCGCGAGATTCTGCGCGAGAATAAGTCCCGAAGCACACTGCGCGAGGAAAATTAAGGCCCAACCCTTCATCGCAAGATCGACATCTTCGGACGCTGATCGCTCGCGTCAATGCCGCTGCAGAAATCGGCGCACTTCCTCCGCGAGTTTTTGCCCGATTCCTTCTGTCGCGGCGATCTGTTCGACGCTCGCTTTGCGCAGACGATTGACTGAGCCAAATTTTCGCAGCAGCAGATTTTTCCGGTTCTGACTCACGCCCGGACAATCGTCCAAAATGCTTTCGTCGATTCGCTTCTTGAGCAGCAATTGATGATAAGCGTTCGCAAACCGGTGCGCTTCATCGCGGATTCGTTGAAGTAAGTGAAGCGCGCCGGAATCCACGGGCAACTGAAGCGGCATGGCCCGTCCAGGCCGATAGATTTCCTCATGTTCTTTGGCCAGACCGATGATTGGCAAATCATGAAGACCAAGGCGTTGCAACTCGCGACACGCCGATGAAAGTTGGCCCTTGCCGCCGTCCACGATGATCAAGTCCGGCAAACGAACGGGAACAAATTGCGGATTTCGGATACCGGACACCGGATAGGTTTCAATGCGACGCGCAGTGTCGAAAGCATTCTCTTGCGAATGCTCAGGTGATAAATCGACAACGTGGTGTTCGTCCGCTCTTTCCGGTTTCCGATTTCCGGTTTCCGAAATTTGCAGCAACACTCGTGAATACCGTCTTCTCACCACTTCTGCCATGCTGGCGAAATCATCCTGGCCCTCGACCGTCCGGACCCGGTATCGCCGATAGCAATTCTTGTCCGGCACACCGTCGCGAAAACAGACCATCGAGGCGACGACGTGAGTCGTGGAAATATTGGAGATGTCGAAGCACTCCATTACGACCGGCAGCCGTGGCAAGTGCAGCGCTTCACCTAACGCCTGAACATCGGCCATTGGATCGATGGCGCTCGGCAGAGTTCCCCGCGTGAAACGTCGCGTCGATCTCGTCGTCTGCCGAACGTCGTTAATCATGTTTCGCAGCTCGGCCGCTTTTTCGAAATCCATTTTCTCAGCGGCCTTGCGCATCTCCTCGTCCAACAATTCGATCATTTCGCGCGATTGGCCTTCCAGAAACTCGCACGCCTGGGCCACCCGTTCGCGATATCGCTCCGCGGTGATTTCGCTCAACCGCACCGGCACTTGATACGTCGAAGACTTCAGTTCGCGTTCGCTCGGCGCACCGCGACCAAACGTGAGCACGCCAAATTTCTTTCGCATCAAATTGAGCGTTTGGCGTAGCGCGCCTGCTGCAGCAAATGGTCCAAAATACCGCGAGCTGTCGTTTTTCTTGAGACGCGTCAGGCGAAACCGTGGCCATTCCTCCGACAGATCGACCTTCACCAGCAGGAAGCGTTTGTCGTCGCGAAACGAAACGTTGTATCGCGGCCGGTATTCCTTGATCAGCTTGCCTTCGAGCAAAACCGACTCGGCTTCGCTGCGAACGACGTGCGTTTCGAAATCCCACGTCGCCTCGAGCAGCGCGCGTGTTTTCAGATCGGCTTGCGCCAATTTCGAGGGCAAAAAATACGAACTCACCCGTTTTTTTAGGTCGCGGGCCTTCCCCACATAAATCACGCGGTTAAACCGGTCGCGCATGAGGTACACACCCGGTTTGTGCGGCACTTCGTGCACTTTCTTCTGCAGATCCGGCTTTTCTTTGCGTAAAACGGCCATGAAAGATGGATAATTGTACGCGGCCAGGGTCAGATCGACAATCTGGTGGATCGAGCAGTCCGTTGCTCGATGTTAAAAATGGCGGCCGAGCGGCCTATCCACCTTACGCCGCACCCCGTCGAGGCAGCGCCGACTGCACCATCATCAACTCGCTCACGTTTTCAGGCGTGAGCAAACCGACCAGACGTTTCATGCCGTCGAGCACCGGCACGGCCGGACAATTGCACTCCTGCATGATGCGGAACGCTTCTTCGAATCGCGTGCCAGTCGTCACGGTCGGGATGTCACGGCGCATCACGTCACTGACTCGAATGTTTGGATCATCTTTGCGCAACGCCGCGATCAAGTCATGGCGGGTTAAAATCCCCGCGACATTTCCACTTTCATCCAGCACGGGAAAGTCGTGTTGCGACGTCGCCAGCAAGGCATCGACCGCGTCCTGTAAAGTCGCCGTCGCGGGAAGCGTGCGAAACTCACGGACCATCGCGCTGGAAACGGGAAATCGGCGCGAGACATCGCGCATTTGAGCGAGGCCAGCTTCCTGCGATGCGCCGAGATAAACAAAAAGCGCGATGAAGATCAGAAAGGGATTTGGGGGATACAGTCCCGGTATACCAAAAAGGCCGACAATTCCAAAAAGGAAAGCGAACGCCTGGCCGACTGTTGCCGCGATCTGAGTGGCTCGCGCATAAGTCATCCGTGTTGCGAGCAAAGCGCGGAGCACGCGGCCGCCGTCCATTGGAAACGCCGGAATCAGATTAAACAACAACAGGTAAACATTGAGCCTGAAAATGCTCAGCACCAAGTCGTTGCCGTGAATGAGAGTTCCGAGATCGACCGTGCCTCGTGCCGCAATGACTGCGAACAGCGACAATGCAATAATTGCAGTCACCGCCGGTCCGGCTGCAGCGATCACCAATTCCTGTTTCGGTTCTTCCGGAATTCGTTCCAGACGGGCGACTCCGCCGATCGGTAACAAGGTGATGTCGGGGGTATTGATGCCGTACGTCTTCGCAGCCAGCGCGTGACCGAATTCGTGCAACACCACGCACAAAAACAACAGCAGCACAAAAATCGCCGCGGACGCGGAGCCAATGGCCACCCAGAGAATTAACAACAGGAAGGTGATGTGGATGCGTAACTGGATGCCGGCAACACGCAGTATCGGAATCGACCAGCTCATAGACAGACTCTCGTTCCTCTTTTAATCGCACGCCACAAGTGTTGAAGGCGGCTCGCTCGCAATTGAAACTACTGCTGATGGAGATTGTCGATGTTGCAATTGTCGGAGGTGGCCCGGCTGGCTCGACCTGCGCCGCAGTCTGTGCGGCTGCCGGACTACGAACTGTTTTGCTCGAGCGTGAAAAATTTCCACGCGAAAAAGTCTGCGGCGACTGCATCAACCCAGCCTGCTTGCCTGTATTGCAACGACTTGGCCTGGCCGAAGACGTGTCCAACTGGCCGCATGCGGTGGTAGAGGCAGTGGACTTCATCACGATCGGCGGAAGCGCGGTCCGGGCAAGTCTCCCAACCGGCGGTGCCAGGATGCTTACGATCAAGCGCAGCGTTCTTGATGATCGTCTGCTCAATCGTGCCCGCGAACTGGGAACTCAGGTTCATCAAGAATCGACGGTTGTTGCGCTACACAGAACACGCGACCACGATTGGAAGATCGACATCGTCCGGGACGCGTTTCTCGCTCGCGTTCTGGTTGGAGCCGACGGCCGCAATTCAACCGTGGCGCGCTTTTGCAATCTGCTACCGCACCCAGAGCGTGAGCGTGTCGCGTTGCAAGCGCACATTCCGCTTCCGGCGGGCTTCGGAAATCGCGTTGTGTTGCAGTTACTGCCTGAAGGTTATTCTGGTCAGGCGCAGGTAAATGAACGCGAGTTGAATCTATGTCTCGTCGGGACACCGCCCACGATCGCGTCGCTTCGAACCTGGGCCGAACGCGAGTTCAAACTGCCACGCAATCAACAATGGCGCACAATTACTCCGCTCACTCGTGTGCCAGTTTCATCCGCGCACGATAATTTACTTTTTATTGGCGATGCCGCGCGCGTCGTCGAGCCATTTACGGGTGACGGAATTTATTATGCGCTGCGTTCCGGCGAACTCGCTGCAAACGCGATCGTAAGAATCATCCGTGGCGAAGATCGACAATTGGCAACCAAAGAGTTCGCGCGCGCGCATCGCGCTATCTATCGCGGACGATTGTGGATCAACTTACTCGCACGGGAAGCGGTCCTACATCCGCAAGTTGCCTCGAAATTGATCGCCGTGACACCTATTAGCGCACCGCTTCTCCGCTGGCTAACGCGAAAAATTGTCAATACTACCAAAAAAACTTGAATGCTTAAAGCAGTCAAGCTCTCCGACCTACCATCGAAACTTGAATGCTTAATGCATTCAAGTTTAATTGACCGCGCGCAATCGAGAGACGTTTTACCACTTTCTCTGACCTGATAATTCGGAGATGAGAGACCGTCAGATTGATTGCCGGGCCGCCTTGACCGTGTTCGACATCAACATCGCGATCGTCATTGGACCGACGCCGCCGGGAACTGGTGTGATTGCTCTTGTCTTTTCCGCCACTTCATCGAACGCGACATCGCCAACCAGCCGATAACCTCGCTTGTCGCTTTTATCTTCAACGCGATTGATTCCCACGTCGATGACCACGGCGCCTTCGCGAACATGACCGGCTTTCACAAAATGCGCACGACCGATCGCAGCAATCAAAATGTCTGCCGATCGCGTAATCTCTTCGAGGTTCTTGCTCCGCGAGTGAACGACTGTCACCGTCGCGTCGCCACCTTTCGCCTTTTGCATGAGCAACAACGCAACCGGCTTTCCAACAATCATACTCCGTCCGAGAACGACCACGTGCGCGCCGCCGATGTCGATCTTGCTTTCGATAAGCAAACGTTGAACGCCCAGCGGTGTGCATGGAACAAATCCGGTCGGATCGCCCATCGCGAGCTTGGCGACATTCAGAGGATGAAAGCCATCGACGTCTTTCGCGGGATTGAGCGCCCGGACGATCGCAGCCTCATCTACTTGTTTCGGCGGCGGCGATTGAACCAGAATACCGTGAATCGCGGGATCACGGTTCAGGTCTTCAACGCGCGCCAGTAATTCTGCCTGACTCGTCGATTCCGGCAGTTCGAGCTTAACGGAATGCAGCCCTAGCTCGCGGCTCATTTTGTCTTTCGATCGAACGTAAGCACGCGAGGCGGGATCATCGCCGACCAAAACCACTGCCAGCCCGGGCGTCACACCTTTTGATTTCAGCGCAGCTAGTTCGCCCCGAAGATCGACATAGACTTTTTCGGCAATTGCGCGACCGTCGATCAGATTCGGCATTGGATCGAACTTAGATGAGTCAGCGGCGCTCAACCAGCGACATCATCACATTCTGCAACCGCAATCGCTCGCGCTCGAATTCTTCGTCGGAAGATGTCGAACTTATCCGTTGCGGCTGTCCAATGATCACCCGCACTTTGGAGAATGGTTTCGGAATAATGAACCGGTCCCAACTCTTGACCCGCCAGCAGCTCGAATACTCCATATTGACCGGGACAACGGGCGCTCCGGTTTTTTGCGCGAGAAAAATGATTCCGGGTCCGAGTTCGTAAGCCGGGCCGCGTGGTCCGTCGGGCGTAATCAAAACATCACGCCCGGAAGCGAGAACCTCGCTCAACTCAAGCAGCGCGCTCGCGCCCATTCGCGAACTTGAGCCGCGGACGACATCAAATCCAAAACGTCGGGTCGCATCCGCGATCATATCGCCATCGCGGCTGGCACTGATCAAGCCTGCGCCGGGGCGTTGCGGGAAAAACTTTTTCAGAACAAACGAAATCAAGAGCAGCCGATTGTGCCAAAGCGCGGCAATGTAATTTCCTTCAACTGGTTTTCCGAGAACGCCGGCGCGATCGTCCATTTCGTAGCGAAGCGTGCGCGCCAAAATTTGCAGCAGACGGAATCCAAGCGCTACGAGCCATCGCGCTTTTCGGCCTTCGATCTTCAAGATTTCTTACGTGCGCGGCGTCCCGCGGTTTGGTCGGCCCAGCGATAGGTGCGCGGACTCGGCAGACCGATTTGATCGAGAATCCGCCACACTACGGTATCGACGACGTCGATGACTGAAGCCGGCCGGCCGTAGAACGATGGAATCGCGGGGAGAACTACCGCCCCTGCTTCGAGGAGCGTTGCTACGTTGCGCGCATGAATCAAGTTCCACGGTGTCTCGCGCGGGACGACAACCAGTTTGCGGCGCTCCTTCAAGAAAACGTCGGCTGCGCGCAACAGCGCCGTGTCGCTCGAACCCGAGGCAATCCGGCCCAGCGTCGCCATGGAACACGGAACAATGACCATCGCATCGAATTTTGCCGAGCCGCTGACAAACGGCACGTTGAGATCGTTCTCGGAGTGTTGGACGATCCCCTTTGGAATCTTGATCGAACCAAGCTCCTGTTTCGCAACCTGCCTGGAATGACCGCTCATCACGAGATGAACCTCGTGCGCCGTCGAGTCTATCTGCTCGAGCAACCGCTGCAAATAGATGGAGCCGCTGGCGCCGGTAGCGGCAATCACAAGTTTCATCGGCGAAGAGTTTGAATTTATTCGTTTAAGGGGGCAATAAGATACACGATGGTTAAGAAACTGTTACACACCCGCTATCGGGTGAAGGACCTAGAAAAGACGGTCAATTTTTACAAGGACGTCCTCGGACTTCAGGAAATGCGACGGCATACCTCCGGTCGCGGATCGCAATTGGTTTTTCTCAAGGCGCCTGAAAGCGACGAGGAAATTGAGATCTGTAAATTCGACGAGAGCGGACCGGTGGTAGTCGGCCCGGACCTTACTCACCTCGCCTTCGAAGTAGATGATCTCGATAAATTCGCCCGGCAATCGGCGTCAAGAGGCTATCCACTGTCTGATGGCCCTCACAAGACCTCCGGCGGCAGCGTCATTGCATTCGTCGATGCGCCGGAAGGCTACGAAATTGAATTGATCCAACGCGGAAAAGATCTTTAGCCGCTTGCGCGCATTGAATCTTTGCCGCTAATTTCCCGCCCATGAATCGCTGGTGTCGCGCTGGTTTCGTCTTTTGCGCGATCGGCCTTGCCGCTACTTGTTTTGCGGTTGCGCCGACCTCCATCTCGCCGGACGAGGATAATTCAAACGAAGTTCGACCAACCGGCGTTCCGGCGCGTCATACGCGAGCTAAATCATCCGCGACAGCAAGCTCAGATTCGGACTCTGACGCGACTCCGAAGACGCGGCGCGCCCGCCGCGCAACGACAAGACCTCGCGATTCCGACGACGATTCAATTCCGGTCCAGACCGTTCCGGGCTCGATCCCGAGGACCACGGCCAATTCGGTCATCGTGATCAACGTCAGCAATGGTCAGGTGCTCTACGAAAAAAATGCGGATGCGATTCGCGCGCCGGCCAGCACAACCAAGCTTCTAACCGGACTGATCGTCGCAGAAAGCGGGAACCTCGACCGGGCAGTGACTGTCCAACAGACGGACACCCTCGCCGAACCGGTGAAGTTGAATATCAAACCCGGGGACACCTATTCGCGCATCGACCTGTTGCGCGCATTGCTGGTGAAAAGCCCCAACGACGTTGCGCGTTGTTTGGCCCGCGATAATGCCGGGAGCATTGAAGCGTTCGCTGAAAGAATGAACCAGCGCGCGTTCGCCATCGGCGCGCGCAACTCGCGCTGGGTCAATCCGAACGGATTGCCCGATGCTCGCCAGTATTCGACCGCGCGGGATCTTTCAACGATCGCGCGCGTCGCCTATGCGAATCCCATCATCCGCTCCATCGTCTGTCTGCCGCAGTTGAATTTCCGCTACGCCAACGGCCGAACTCGAGAGTTGGAAAATACCAACAAGCTTCTGAAGCGATTGCCCTACTGCAATGGCATGAAGACCGGATATACCGAGGCCGCAGGCAAATGCTTGATCGCCAGCGGATCGAGGCCGGGCAAAGACATCATCGTCGTTGTGCTCGGGGACAGCCACTCCGGCGTCTGGCGCGACGCAGGCGCGCTCCTCGCATGGGCGCTTTGGAATCCGTCCGCCGGATAAGCGAGGATCAGGCGACTTCGCCGAAAAGGAATCGAATTAGTCGACCGTGCGCTACGGCGTGCGGGATGCAGCCCAGTAACGCAGCAACGGGCTGGGCATCAAAGCCGGATTGTGATCGACACTATCCGGAGAATCCGCTGGAACGTCTTCCGGACCTTGCGCAGGCGGGGCGGGTTCTTCACCGGGAACGCCGGGCTCGGTTGCGTTGCTGGCGTATTTCGCCGTCAAGCGCTGCTCGAGAGACTGATTAGCAGCTGTGGTCTGAGTAGTGGTCGAGCAAGCCGGAAGGAACGCGAGACCGAGCAAACAGAAGGCGATTTCAATTTTCATGGCGCGGAAGACTTAATTTAGTGACGCCCTTATAATTACTATAATCGGTGAGCGAATGGCAAGAACTTTTTTCCGCTCACAACAACCGGGCCAAAATCGGCCCCAGCTTGTCGATCGTAGCCTTGGGCCACAGGCTCCGTTCGGTCGTCATAGCAGCGTCCAGGGCCGAATGCTCAGGCCAGCTCGGTTGGGCCGGTATCCGCGGGATCGCCTCCACCAACACTCTTTTCGCGGCCTCCGCGTTCGCGGTTAGATGCCCGAATACGGTCCGGGCCGAGACGGGCTCCTCCTCGGTCTTCCAGCAGTCGTAGTCGGTAATCATTGCCATCGTGGCCAGGGCGATCTCCGCTTCCCGCGCCAACTTCGCTTCCGGCAAATTTGTCATGCCAATCACGTCAAAACCGTGGCGGCGGTTCAATTCCGATTCGGCGCGCGTCGAGAAAGCCGGGCCGTCCATGTTCACGTAGGTGCCGCCGTTGTGAGCGGTGACGCCGACTTTCCTGGCCGATTCGGCCAGCAGAGTTCGCAATTGAGTGCTGATCGGCTCCGCGAAAGAAATATGAGCGGCAATTCCTTCGCCGAAAAATGTATGAACCGCGCGCGAGCTGGTGCGGTCGTAAAACTGCGAGGGCAATAGAATGTCACGCGGCTTGTATTTCTCCTGCAGACTTCCGACCGCCGTGACGGCGATGATCCAGCGCACATTGAGCGACCGCAGCGCATAAATATTCGCGCGATGATTTAGCTCGTGAGGCAGAATCCGATGGCCGCGCCCATGCCTTGGCAAAAAATAAACCTGGCGACCGCTGATTGTCCCGCCAATCAACACATCGGACGGTGAACCATAGGGGGTATCGACTTTCAGCTCTGTCGCATCGAGCAACTGCTCCATCTGATACAGGCCGCTTCCGCCGATGATTCCGATTGCCGGTGCGTTCTCTTTCATTCGGGCGCCGATTAAATCGGAAAGATCGACAAGTTGGAAAGCGGATAATCTGGCGATGGCGGAGACGACGCGCCGGTGTATTATTTCGCCCGCTGATGCCCAAGTTTTTCATCAAAACCTACGGCTGCCAGATGAACGAACGCGATTCGGAACAGGTCGCGCATTCGCTTATTGAACGTGGCTACCAACGCGCCGACAGCGAGTCCGACGCTGATGTGGTGTTGCTTAACACCTGCAGCGTCCGTGACATGGCCGACCAAAAGGCGTTGGGCAAGATGGGAATGCTCGGCCGCATCGCGAAGGAACGCCCGCACGTTGTTTTCGGTTTTCTTGGATGCATGGCGCAGGCACGCGGCGCGGCGCTTTTTGAAAACATGCCGCACGTCGATCTCGTCGTTGGCACCCAGAAATTTCATCGCGTCGCGGATTACATCGATGACGCCCTGGCGAGAAAGCGTAATCGCACCATGGACGATCCGCGATTTTCGATCGTCGACATTAAGGAGGAAACGGGATCCCAATCGACGATTTACCAACAGAAACTGGCGCCGAGGCAAGCGACCGCGTTTGTGTCGATCATGCAGGGCTGCAACATGTGCTGCACGTTTTGCATCGTTCCGCAGACGCGAGGTGCTGAACGCAGTCGTTCGATTGGGGAAATCGTCGCCGAGATCCGCGAGCTTGTGTCCCGTGGCGTGAAGGACGTGACGCTTCTCGGCCAAATCGTCAATCTCTACGGCCGCCACGAGTTTCCAAAAATCGACAATAAGAGCCCGTTCGTTCAATTGCTCGAAGCCGTCCACGAAATCGACGGCTTGGAGCGGCTGCGGTTTACTTCGCCCCACCCGATCGGATTTCGAGAGGATCTAATCGGCGCCTACCGACGTCTGCCGAAGTTAGTCGACCATCTTCACCTGCCCGTGCAATCCGGTTCGAACAGAATCCTGAAGGCGATGCACCGCACTTACACCGCCGAGAAATATGTCGAGCTTGTGCAGCGCGTACGGGAAGCGCGGGAAGGTATCGCCATCACAACCGACGTTATCGTCGGATTTCCGGGCGAGACGAATGACGATTACAATCAAACAAGAAAACTTGTCGACGAGATCCAATTCGATAACGCGTTCGTGTTCCGTTATTCGCCGCGGCGCGACACGCCGGCCGCTGAAATGACCGATCAAATCGATGAAAGCATAAAGGAAGCGCGCAACCACGATCTGCTCGAAGTCGTGGACGACTGCGCGCGACGAATCAACGAAAGACTGGTCGACCGCAAGCTGGAAGTCCTTTGTGAAGGCCCAAGCAAAACAAATCGGTCGCGCCTGATGGGACGCACCCGGACAAACAAGATCGTCTTGTTCGAAAGCCACGAAGATGTGATCGGCGCATTTGTCGATGTTCGCATTGAACGTGCGACCGGGTTCAGCCTTTACGGAACTCCCGCCGTCGCCAAGATGCAGAGCTCAACCATTGCAGCATGATCTACGACCTTAGTCTCCACACAGTCGGCATTGTGGCCGGGGCGCTGCTCGTTCTCATTAGTCTGCCCGGATTCATAAAGCCGTCTGCAGTCCAACGCTGGGTCAGGAGCTTGCCGCGATCCCGGGTCGCTGGGGTTGCCTTGCTGACTATTGTTTTGGTCTGGTCCTTCTGGCTGCTCGCTACCATGGAAATGGGCGAGTTCTCCACCTTTCGTAAGCCGCTGCTTATCGTGTTGCCAATCGGCTATCTTCTCGTGGTCCGATTCGTCGAAGAATTTCTCGCCGTCCGGGCGTTGGGAATTCTTTGTTTGCTTGCGGCCGAGCCAATGCTGGAAGCCGCGTTCTTTCGATACGAAACCAGCCGGCTGTTCCTGACCGTTCTTGCCTATTTGCTCATCATCGCCGGTCTTTTTTGGGTAACGATGCCGTATTTGCTGCGGGACCAGATCAACTGGAGCAGCCAAACGAACACGCGTTGGCACGCGATTCATGGCATCGCCGCGCTCTACGGGATCACCATTCTCGCCTGCGCGTTTACGCAATACTAAGCGGCGTAGCGCTCGATTAGGAACTGATGCGCATCGGCATCAGGACATAAAGAAACGGCGTCTGGATTTTTAGGACGCCGGGACTCATCTCATCGATGAGATCGAGAAAGACTTCGTCTTCGGTCAACGCCCGCAACGGCGCCATGAAAAACTCTGGATTGAAAGCGATCGAGAAGTCGCGGCCCTTGTATTGAACTGGGAGCGATTCCTTGGCTTCACCGACTTCGGGCGTGTTGGCGGTAATTTCGATGTTATTCTTGCTGAAATTCAGCTTAATCGAGTTCGATTTCTCACTCGCCAGGAGCGACACGCGCCGCAGCGAATTCAAAAACGTTTCCCGTTCGAGGGTAACCCTCTCCTTCGCTTCCGCCGGAATGACCTGCTTGTAGTTCGGGTAATTTCCTTCGATCAACTTCGACACCAATAACGTTTTGTTTAAATCGAAAGCGATCTGGCCACTGGCCACGCTCACCTTGACATCGCCTTCGTCGGTCAGAAGCCGTTGCAGTTCTGTAACCGCTTTCGTCGGAACGATAATATCGGTTTCCTGGCTCCTCGGAATTTCCAGTTCAATGTCGACCATCGCCAAACGTCGGCCATCCGTAGCAACGAGTGTGAGCTTGTTGTCTTTGAAGCTGAACAACAGACCATTGAGGACGTAACGCGTCTCGTCAGTTGAGATGGCGTAGGAAGTTTTTCTCAAACCATCCCGCAAATCCTTCTGCCGGATCGTCACCACCTTGGCTTCTTCAAACTTCGGCAGCGGCGGGAATTCCTCTTCAGGCAGACCAAGAATCTTGAAAAAGCTCTGGCCGCTGCGAATCGAAGCCGCGTTCTTTCCATCGACATCAATCTGGATCTCGGCGGCGGGCAATTCGCGAACGATGTTGAACAACCGCCGCGCCGGAAGCGTTGTTGCGCCTTCCTTTTCCACCTCCGCTTCGAAACTTCCCCGAACCCCGACGTCAAGGTCAGTGGTTGTCAGATGCACTGAGCCGTCGCTCGCCTGCAGCAACACGTTCGAAAGAATCGGCAGGGTCGTGCGAGTGCTCACGACATTTTGAACCTGTTGCAAGCCTTCCAGCAGCTTTTCTTTCGTGGCGCTAAACTTCATCGAGACAAATCTGGTTAAGATGTTAGGCGGCCCGTCCTATTCGGCAACCGCAAAGTCTTGTGCGCTCGGATCAACAGGTACACTCAGCGTTGCAGCGAGCTGTCGATGAACGAAATCGTCTGCCGGATGCTGTCCTGCTCCTTCATCCGCTTCTTTACTAATTTGCACGCGTGCAAAACCGTACCGTGGTCACGCCCCCCAAACGCATCGCCGATTTCATTGAGCGACGACTTGGTTAATTCCCGCGCCAGATACATCGCTACTTGTCGCGGAAACGCGATGCTGGCGGGACGACGCTTGCTCGTCATGTCGGCCAACCGGACGTCGAAATGCTCGGCCACTTTGCGTTGAATTTGCTCGATCGTGATCGAGGTCCGTGCCTCCTCCTGCAGAATGTCCTTGAGCAAATGCTCGATTACTTCCTGAGTCAGCGCCTTTCCGCTGAGTGACGCGAACGACGCAACCCGCATGAGTGCGCCCTCCAGCCTTCGCACGTTGCTGCGGATTCGGTTGGCGAGAAATTCAAAGACCTCATCCGGCAACTTGATCTGCATCCCCCGCGCCTTCTTACGCAAGATGGCGAGTCGGGTTTCGATCGCCGGCGGTTGCAGCTCGGCCGTTAAACCCCACTCGAACCGGGAAACGAGCCGGTGCTCAAGGTTGGCAATTTCCGAGGCCGGCCGATCGCACGAGAGCACGATCTGCTTGTGGCCGTCAAACAGGGTATTGAATGTGTGGAAAAACTCCTCCTGTGAACGTTCCTTGCCGGCCAGGAATTGGATGTCGTCGATGCAAAGCAGGTCGGCCTGGCGATAACGCTTGCGGAATTTGACCAGATTGTTGTGCTGGATCGCATCAATGAACTCGTTGATGAACAGTTCGCTCGAAAGATAAATCACCTTGGTGTTCTTCTTTTTCGCGACCACGTATTGCCCGATCGCCTGCATCAGGTGCGTTTTGCCGAGACCGACACCGCCGTAAATGAAAAGCGGATTGTAAGTGCGCGCCGGCGCTTGGGCGACAGCAAGACTGGCTGCGTGCGCAATTTCGTTATTGGGTCCGATCACGAACGACTCAAATGTGTTGCGCGGATTGAGTCCGAACAAACTCGTGCTCGCCGGTTTTGCATCGACCGTCGAATTAGTTTGCTTTGAGGGTATTGCCAATTCGGCGTCCTCGACCGGCGACTCTGAGGAAATGAACTTGATTTCGCGCGGTTCGCCGATCGCGGTCAGCACCGCCGCTTCCAGGGCCACCATGTGATTACTCTCGATCCAGTATTGGTAGATGTTGTTCGGCACGCGAAAACTGAGCGCTTTCGGTGTGACGGCGGCCAATTCAACCGCGGAGAACCAGCGTTTAAATGTATCTGCGCTGACGTGGGGTTTGAGGGCGGCCGAGAGTTTCTGCCAGAGCTGCGTACATTTCTCGTCCATGGGAGTTGTTAACAGTGTTACACAATCGCCATAAAGGCGGTTATGAGAGGGAATTCTTGCTCCTTGCCAGGGCGTCGCTTTGAGAGACGCGCCGCGGCGCGAAGCATCAAAAGCCGGTTAAAAATGCCAAAATTGCCAAAATACGAGGGAAAACGCGACTTTCGCCTGCGAGTAATTAATCGTTCCGCAACAGGATCGACATCTCGTTCATCGTTTCGGTTTACCAGGGTTAAGGCTTTGCTCATGCTAGGGAATCAAATCTTTATCGGACATGTTCACATCTTATTCACACGCGCCTTCCTTTCGTCCCCTGCCGCGGGCTTGAGATTAGAAATCGCGACCAACATCGACAAGAAAAAATCTGAACTTTATTTTTATTTGCCGGTCAAAAAATTCTTGACGAAAAAAGCAAAACGCGCGTGTCCCCAAAGCAACAAATTTTCATTTCATCGCTTGCACGATCTCATCCGCGCGCATCGGCATTTTCTTTGCTCCAACCGGCTGCTAATGTGTTGTAGCGCTGTCCAACCAACATGCCGCGCGTCCTGATTTCAGCTCTGTTATTGTTCGTAGCGGTCTCAATTACCCGCGGCGCCGAAGAACCGCTGAATCCGCCATTTGGATTTCGCTGGAACGACACAATGGGGCGCGTCGAAGCAGTGCTCAAAGGCGCAAAAGCGACCATTATTAAACGTGAAAAAGTTGAAAATCGCGAGGTGTGGACCGTTGAGGGCCTCGTGCATCCGGGATTGAAGCGGACCAAATTCACGTTCAAAGGCGGCGGACTCTACGGCGTCGAGTTGGAGTACGAATATCCGGATTGGTCGATCGAGCGTTACAACGAGCGCATGGGTGAAATCCGCCGTTACTTCGACGCTAAATACGGCACCGGAAAACTGGTTTCGCGGACGCGGGACGGCGATTCCGACGATGTGATTACAACCCTGGTCGGCTACCAATGGACAATCGGAGCGACCATGCTCGAGCTCTTTTATTTTTCGGCGCAACGAGACCAGCTCGTGTTCCGCATCATCTCGGTTGACTACAAAGCGCTGTGATTTGTAGCTAGGGCGCTCCGCCTCGGCAGAGCGAGGCGGCTACAACTCAAAGTGTTGTTTCTGCGACTGCGCGTTGCCGATGCTTCATCCCGCGCTGCGTTTCTTTTTGCAGGCGCTTTAGTCTGCTCGACACACTCATCTTCGCCGCCGAGCTCATCCGGTCGATGAATAAAATCCCGTTGAGATGATCGACCTCGTGTTGAATAGCGCGCGCCAGAAAGCCGGTGGTTTCGATCACAATCGGGTTGCCGCCCAAATCCTGTCCGCGCACGATGATCGATCTTGCCCGCGCGATTTCGCCTGTAATTTCGGGGAAACTCAGACAGCCTTCCGTGCCTGTTTCGGTCTCGGTGCCCAGCTCGATCTCCGGGTTGATCAATACCAGCGGCATTGCTGATTTTGGATCGATTTGGTTCCCGTTCAATTTCACGGAAGTTGGCCGGTCCTCGACCTGAGACACATCGAGCACGGTGAGTTGAATTGGCTCGCCGACTTGTTGCGCAGCCAATCCAACTCCGTTGGCCAGGTGCATCGTTTCGATCATGTTCTGCGCCAGCTCGCGGACCCGATCGTCGATCTTTTCGATCCGTTTTCCCTTTGCCCGCAACACTGGGTCGCCATACTGCACGATCTCCAGCTTCATTTTTCGCCGCGGGTAAACGCCGGAAGATTTTTCACCCCGGCCAATTTCAACGCGTCCATCACTTTGACGATGATTCCGAAGGACGCCTTCTTGTCCGCCTGCATCGCGAGCGAAGTGCGACGCGTCTCGGGCAAATTTCGGACCGCACTCTCCAAATCCCCCACCGCGATGGTTTTCCCATCAAGCGTGATCTCGTCGTTCTCACTCACGCTCAGGATCGCGTGTTCGAGCTCGGCCGGCGCAGTAGTTGCCGTCTTCGATTCCGGCAAATTGATCTGAACCTGCGGCTGATCTTTCTTAAACGTGGTCGAAACCACAAAAAAGATCAGAAGAATCGTCAAAATATCGACCAGCGAGACGATAATGACCGACGGCGCGCGACGCTTGCGAACTGCGAATTTCACGGATGGCGATCCTGGCTCACGCCATTGGCGCGATCTCTGGCGTCGCGGGCTGCGCCGGGGTGATCGGTTGGCCTGGCGTTTGCATCGGCATCTTTCGAGCGCCGGCGACACGGCCGTAATAGCATTTTGAAAGGAGATCGGTCACTAGCGATTCCATTTCCACGGAAAGGACTTCGACCTTTTTCGAAAAATAAACGAACGCGATCAAGCTGGGTACGGCAATTCCCAAACCGAACACGGTGCAATTGAGCGCCTCGGATATTCCGCGTGCGATCATCTTTGGATCGGCCGAAACGGCGCTAACGCCCAGGCTGGCAAAGACGTGTACCAGACCGGAAACCGTCCCAATCAAACCGATCAACGGTGCAATACCGATGATGACTTCCAAGACAACCAGTCCACGCTCAAGCCGAACCATTTCGTAACGAGCGCGCGTTTGGACGACTTCGACATTTTCAGAGCGCGGCCAGCGCAAATTCGCCAGCGCCACTCGAAGGATCCGCGCCAGCGATGAGGCGTCGTGTTGCACCATGCGAAAGAGCCGCTCCGGGTTCCCGCCCGGCGCCAGCCGTTCCATTTCTCCTTCGATCGTGAGCGGCAATACGTGCTTTTCCCGTAGCGCAAGGGTTCGCAAAATAATCACGGTGAGGGCAACGATCGAGCAGATCAGAAGCGGGTACATGAACACGCCGCCCTTGACAAAAAATCCCGTAATTGTCTCAAACACGTTCGACATCAGTTTGGAAACATCGTGAATGTGATTTGCTCGTCCAAACCTTCCGGCGGCAGGGTGCCGGCCACGTCTTCAGGAATCGGCGGCATTTGAATTTCAATGATAGATTGGAGACACACGTTGGCGAATGCTTCGTTGGAGCTGTTACTGACGACCTTCAGATTCTTCACTCGACCGCTGCGGTCAATTGAAAAGGCAACCTTGGTCGTCCCCAAATTGATCAAATCCATTTTCTGGGCGACATAAGCATACCAACGCGAACCGATGGCGTCTTGGACCATCTTCTCATAGCGGCCAAGCGGCGTGCCGATCGCATTGACCGATGAAATGCCACGGTTGGAGATCGATCCCGCCGAACGCGTGCGTTCCCTTAATGGTTGATAGCTCGATCTCGGCTGTTGTGATTGCGTCGCCGCAGACGGACGCGGGGTCGGCGTTGAGGTCAGCATGGCGAGCTCGTCGTTCTTCGAAACTGGCGTCGGTTTTACGGTCGGTTGCGGCGTTGCCGATTGCTGCGGCGCGGCGCTCGGTTGCGGTTGCGCGCCTTGGTTAGGCAAGGAATACGGGTGCGTATCCAAATCAAAGTTGGGACGATCCTTGCCCTCCTGTGTCGGCACTGGAAGATCTGCAGTCGCAGCGCCCTGGCTCGCCGCGATTGAGTTGGCGTTTGACTCGAACGTTTTTTCCTTGGGTGCCTCGGTTTGTTTCGACTCGTCGTTAGGGACAAACATCGTGTTCTTCGTCGGCGCCGGCGTCGAAAGGTCGAGAAAGCTGAGCTCGACCGGTTTGTCCTCTTCGGCCACTGAAAACGGGGCGTAGAGGAGACCGCCGTAGACCGCCAGCGAGTATCCGATCAGCAAATGGATTGCGACAGCGATCAAAAGCGCCCAGAAGACTTTGCGTATCTCCTGTTTCCGCTCGTCCGCGTCGTCCGCCGAATGACCGATGATAAACTCCGCCGAGGTCATGAATTCAGAACCGAAACATTATCGCACGCCTGAGACTGTGACAAACCCGGCACGGTTACTCTTTCTGCTAATCTTCGCCCTACTCTTGCGGGCGTGATGAAAAAGATATTGCTGGGCGTAGCCGCCATGGTCGCCAAAATATTCCCCTGTGAACGCGGTTAGCCGCGCCCCGTTCAATTTTCGCGCTCGCGGAAAATACTTTTCCCGCAGCACCCGCTCGATCCAGACGTCGATGGGAAAGGCCCGCAACCGCTCGTAGGCAAAAAGCATCACACAATTAGCAACCTTCGCACCCACGCCGGGCAGCTCGCACAAACGCGCCCGAAGATCGACGTCCGGAAGCTGCGCCAGCTTTTCAAGATCGACCTCTCCCGACGCGATGTGTCGCGCAGTCGCCAACAAGTTTTTCGCCCGATAACCGAGAGCGCATTTGCGCAGTTCCTTTTCCGAGCTCGCTCCGATCCGATCAGGGTTTGGAAATGAGTAGACAACCTGATTCTCGAATCGCCGCGCTTCACCGAATCGCTCCCGCAGTTTCTTCGAAATCTGTCGGATGTGCGCGACTTGTTTCATGGACGAACAAATGAATGTCGCCAGGCATTCCCATTTTGGTTGCCGAATAATTCGAAGGCCGCGGCAAAATTCGCGCGCTGCGTTCATCACCGGGTCATTTGGAAACGACGCGCAAATTTCGGCGAGTGGATGATCCAAAGCGAAGTAGTGCCGCACTTCCTGTTGACGCCCGCTGGTCGCCAGAGAGTTCGCGCGCTGCTCGACATAAACGGCGTTGTTGCCAATCGCGCCCACGAAACCGTTCCCAGTCCTTTCCCAATGAAACACCTGCCCGGAATCGAGGGTCATCGCCAAATCGAAGTTCGGTGCGAGGATTTTGCTTAACGGCATCAGGAAACGTTCAACGCCTCACGCTCAACGTCCAACGCTCAATATCTGTGTGAATCTGTGTTCATCTGTGGCTAAGTAACGCCCGACATGGACGCGCGACTCGCGATTGATAGCGGAGTGCTTCTTATTTATTTCGTCGTCATCATTTCGATCGGCCTGTTTATGGGCCGTAAGGAACGCGACCTTGCCGATTTCGCCCTCGGTCGCCGTCAAATCGCCTGGTGGGCCATTCTCGCATCCCTCATCGCCGCCGAAACCAGTGCGGGAACATTTTTCGGCACGCCGGGGGAGGGTTTCACGTTTCGCAATTATACCTATTTGCAGCTGGCCCTGGGCACAATCCTCGCCCGCATTTTGGTCAGCTACATTTTCATCAAGCCCTACTACGACTACAAAGTTTACTCGATTTACGAATACCTGACCGTTCGCTTCGGCGTCGGCACCAAGAACGCCGCCTCCGCCGTTTTCCTTTTCACCCGCTTACTCGCCTCCGGCGCGCGATTGTACGTCGCCGCCATCGCGCTCGCCCTCGGCTACGAAATGATTCGCGGTGTGCGCCCGAATCAAACCGAGACCCTGTTCATCTACATTGGCGCCGTCGTCGTGATTGTCCTTTTGACAGCGATTTACACGACGCTTGGTGGAATCAAGGCCGTCATTTGGACCGACGTTATTCAAGCTTCAATCATGATCGGCAGCGCAATCGTCGCGGTCGGCCTGCTTTACTTTTCGATCCCGGGCGGCTGGCACGAGATCGTGGAGCGTCACGGCGGCTTTCACCTTTCCGATTTCATCACCACCGGCCTCGATCCGGCCAAAACCGGCTGGGACAAAATTAAAGGCATGTTCGCGATCGAGTACACGATTTTTGCGGGACTGATTGGTTCGACGTTCATGACGATGTCGACGCACGGCACCGATCAAGACATGGTGCAACGAATGTTGACCGCGCCCGATGTCCGACGCAGCCGCCGCTCGCTCATCATGTCGGGGCTCGCCGACATTCCGATCGCGTTCACGTTTCTCAGCATCGGTGTGTTGCTTTGGGTTTTCTATCAGACCCATCAGGACCCGACTCTACCGAAAACCCCGAACGAGATTTTTTGTCACTACATTCTCTATGAAATGCCAGTCGGCATTCGCGGCCTGTTGCTCGCCGGAATCTTCGCGACAGCGATGGGTTCGCTAAGCACGGCCATCAACGCGCTCGCCACCAGTTTCACTCGCGATTGGTACGAGCATTACATCAATAGAACGTCCACACCGGAACAGAGCCTGCGCGCGGTGCGCTGGGCCACGGTTTGGTTTTCGGTCCTGATGATCGTAGTCGCTTCAACCACGGCCTACCTCGTAATCGTTTATCCGAACGTGCGCATCATCCCAATCGTTTTGGGAATTTACGGTTACACTTACGGATCGGTGCTTGGCATTTTTCTGGCCGGTATGCTGACGAAATCCCGCGGTAACAATCGCGGCAACATTCTCGCGATGATCCTTGGCTTCATCGTGGTGGCGATCCTGAGCGGATTGCCCAACAGCATTGCCGGACTTTTCGGATCGAGACTTTACCAACAGCCGGGCTGGCTTCCGGTGATGGAATTCCCATGGTGGATCTGCTTCGGTACGATCGTCACTTTTTCGGTGGCGATCCTTTTCCGGACTGCCGCGAAACAAGACCAGGTAACGCTAAAGAATTGACTGACCAGTGCACGCCAATTAGTTGGTATCTTTCCGCGTCCTAAACTACGAAAATCTTATGCATGTTGTGACTGACAAATGTAATGGCTGCAAGTTCACCGACTGTGTAGAGGTCTGCCCGGTGGCGTGCTTCTACGAGATGGACAAGCAGGTGGTCATTCATGCAGATGACTGCATTGATTGCACAGCGTGCGTAGACGTTTGTCCGGTGCACGCGATCTATGCGGAGGCGGACCTTCCCGCGGAATTTGCCAAAGACACCGAGTTCAACACCACCCAGGCCGCGCAGCTGAAGGATTCCGGCGCACCGGCAATCACGGTCAAGAAAGATGCGCTGCCGGGCGCGGCGGAGCGGAGAAAAGCTCTGGGGTACTGATCGTTTATTCTCGAGATTCTTTTCTCGGCTGCGATTTATCCGCCTCGAGTTTGATTTTCAAATCGCGCAGCTGACGGGAGTCGACATCGGCGGGCGATTGCGACATCAAATCCATTCCGCGATTATTTTTGGGAAACGCCATTACCTCGCGGATTGATTGCGCGCCGCAGATCAGCATCACCAGGCGATCCAGGCCGAGCGCGATTCCGCCGTGCGGCGGCGCGCCCATTCGCAGCGCGCGAAGTATATGGCCGAACATTGCCTGTCGATCCTCCGGACCGATCCCGAGCACGCCAAACATCTTGTCCTGCAACTGCGGCTCGTGAATTCGAATGCTGCCCCCGCCAATCTCAACGCCGTTGAGCACAACGTCATAAGCTTCTGCGCGGATAGCGGCGAGCTTTGCCTTGTCGCCAAGCAACGTTACGTCTTCGGCTTTTGGCCGCGTGAACGGATGATGCATCGCGTTCCATTTGTTTTCTTCGGCGCTCCACAGCAGCAATGGAAAATCGTAGACCCACAGGAAATCCCAGATTTCCTTTTCCGGAACCGATTTTTGAATCTCGGCCACTCGGAGCCTAATTCTCCCGAGCACCTCGCAGGCGATATCCCATTTGTCAGCGGCAAAGAAAACACAGTCGCCTTCCGCAATTTGTAATTTCGTTTGCAATGCCGACTTCTCTGCGTCGGAAAAGAATTTCACGATCGGCGACTTCCATTCGCCGTTTTCGATCTTGATAAACGCGAGACCCTTCGCTCCGAATGTTTTGGCAATCTCAGTCAGTTCGTCGACCTGGCCGATCGTAATTCCGGCAAATCCTTTAGCATTGATCGCTTTCACAACTCCGCCGGAGTCGATCGCGCCGCGGAAGACTTTGAAACTGCTCGCCCGAAATTCGTCACTGAAATCGATAAGCTCCATTCCAAACCGGCGATCCGGCTTGTCGCTGCCGAAACGTCCGACCGCTTCACGATAAGTCAGTCGCTCGAACGGCGTCTTGATGTCGATGTTGCGGGTCGCCTTAAAAATGGCGGCCAACATTCCCTCGGTCAGTTTGAAAATGTCGGAAGGCTCAACAAACGACGCTTCGATGTCGATTTGTGTGAACTCCGGCTGGCGATCGGCCCGTAAATCTTCGTCGCGAAAACACTTCGCAATCTGAAAGTATTTTTCGACGCCGCCAACCTGGAGCAGTTGTTTGTATTGCTGCGGCGCTTGAGGCAAAGCGTAAAACTTCCCTGGCGCGAGTCGGCTGGGCACGAGAAAATCGCGCGCACCTTCCGGTGTGCTCTTCGACAAAATCGGCGTCTCGATTTCGAGATAACCCTGCGAATCGAGATAATCGCGCGTCGCTTTTGCTGCCCTGTGCCGGATTCGCAGGTTGCGAGACAGTTCCGGGCGCCGAAGATCATAGTATCTATACGTCAGTCGCAAATCCTCGTTGTGAATCTCCGCATCGATCGGAAACGGCAGATCATCGGCACGATTGAGAATTTTCAGCGCAGTTGGAATCACCTCGATGTCACCCGTGGCGAGTTTCGGATTCTCCGTTCCCGGGACACGCGGAGCGACTTTGCCGGTAACCTGAATCACGTCTTCGCTCCGCAACCCATGCGCCTGTTTCGCAAGCTCTGCGTTTTCCTCCGGACGAAAAACGACCTGAGTCAGGCCTTCGCGGTCCCGCAGATCGATGAATATTACGCCGCCATGATCGCGTGAGACGTGGACCCAACCGGCAAGCGTAACTTCCTTGCCGATGTCGGTCCTGCGAAGCGAGTTGCAGTCAGTCGTGCGATACATGGTCAAACAGAGCCCGACACGGTGAAGAATTTCGCCACGCTGTCCAGCAGCGCCTCGCTCGGAATCAACGATTCTTCACGCGTTGCCAGATTTTTCACTTTCACCTGCGGCCATTCATCTCCGTAAAGCAATGCAATCCGCGCTCCTGCGTTTTCGGCATTTTGAAATTGCTTCCCGACTTTTTCAGCCGTGAGCGGATAGTCGGTACGATAACCGCGATCGCGCAGCTCTTGAATTCGTTCGAGGGCGTCACCACGGCGCTGCTCCTTGGCGATCACAACGTAGATGTCGATATTATTCTCCCCTTTGATCGCAGCATCCAATCGCTCGCGAGTCGCCGGCCGTTCGCGCAACAATTCTCCGAGGACCACGTCGCCCATCGCGAAACCGAGCGCTGGCATCGAAACCGCACCGTCGCTCAACTGGGCGATCAAATTATCGTAGCGACCGCCGCCCGCGATCGCGCGCAACTTTCCGGCCCGATCGAAGACCTCGAAAACTGTCCCGGTGTAGTAAGCAAGTCCGCGAACTATTTTGACGTCGATATCGACAAAACCAGCGAGCCCGCGAGCACCCAGTCCGTCAACCAGCCGATCGAGTTTTCCGCTGCGGCCGCCCTTGTCGAAAACCGAAAAAACGGGACCCGCGAGCTTTCCAAGTTTCTCCTCGGTTTTCTCGCGCGGCTCGCGTCCCGATTTGTCGATTACTTGCAAAACTTCTTCCCATTGTTCGGCGGGAAGTTTTTGTTGTCGCAGAAAATCGGTCCAAAACTCACGGTCGCTGATTCGAATCACGAAGTCTTCTTCGGTAAGTCCAAACGAACGCAGGATGTCAATGCAAACCGCAATCAGCTCGATATCGGCAGCGAAATCATCTTCGCCGATAACGTCGCAATTCAGTTGATAATGTTCGCGCAACCGGCCGCGTTGCTGTTTCTCGTACCGAAAAAATTGCCCGATCGAAAACCACTTGAGCGGTTTCTTGAAAGCGCGCTCGTGAGCAGCCACTACGCGCGCTAGCGTCGGCGTCAGCTCGGGTCGCATCGAAACTTCGCGTTCGCCTTTGTCGGTGAAATTGAAGAGTTGATCGACAATTTCGGCGCCGCTCTTTTTCCGGTAGAGCTCGGTCGCTTCGAGCACAGGCCCGTCCCATTCGACGAAGCCGTAACGGCGCGCGACCTTGCGCCACCGCGCGAAAATATAATTTCGCGCAGCGCAATCCTCGGGCAGGAAATCTCGAAAACCTGGAAGAGTTTGCATTATTTCAAAAACCGGACAGCCGACTCGGCGCGAACCATTTGTGGCGCAGCGGTCGAATAAATCGCCACTGCGGGGAGTCAAACTTCTTCACAAGAAAGAGCATTGGGTAACCAAAGCAAACAACAACTATGAAAGAAAACACATTAGCGAAAATATTGGCCGTGGCTTGCGGCTTGGTCGCCGTCACCGCGATGGCCCAAACATCTACAACGGTCACAACAACCAAAGACGCTGCGACAGGGACTGCCGTCACCGAGAGCAGCACAACCACCGCGGCCGGAACAATCACTACTTATACGCCTGGGAGCGATTACCTGATGCTCCGGGCGGGAACAACTGGCACTCCTGCGCGGTACTATTACAACCGGGAAACGACGGTGCTCGATCCGGAAGGTCGCACCGTAACCTGGTCGGCCGTTCGCCCAGACGTGCCCGCGACAGTTTATTACGTTCGCGAAGGCGATCGGATGATCGTGCGCAAGGTCGTGCTGAGCAAACCTACGGTCGTGGAAAAAGAAACAACCACAACGACAACCACAACAACGCAAAAGCCCTGAGTGACAGCTAGTGGCGGCGCATAGCGCCGCGGCTACACCGCAAATTCAAAGCGCCCGCGAAGAAATTCGCGGGCGCTTCTGTTTTAGTCGCCGTAACCGCGCGGAAATTTCTGGTGCCATTTCCACGCGCTCTCGATGATGGCGTCGAGCGACTGAAATTGGGGTTGCCAGCCAAGCTCGCGCTTTATCTTTTCCGAGGTTGCGATCAACCGGGGCGGATCGCCCGGCCGGCGCGGTTTTTCCACGACGTCGATGTCGCGGCCCGTGACCGTTCGGCAGGAGTCGATCACCTGCCGCACGCTCGCTCCCCCGCCGGTGCCGAGATTGTAAAACTCACTCTTCGATGCGTTGAGCGCGAGAATGTGAGCCTGCGCCAGATCGATAATGTGGATGTAATCACGAATGCAGGTGCCGTCCGGCGTCTCGTAGTCAGTCCCAAACACTTCGACGTTCGCCTTTTCGCCGAGCGCGACCTTAAGCACGTTTGGAATTAAATGAGTTTCGCAGCGATGGTCTTCGCCAAATTTCGCTGATGCTCCAGCCGCGTTGAAATAGCGAAGTGAAACAAACCTCACTCCGTGAATCTGATCGTACCACCGCAGAATTTTTTCGAACGCCAGTTTGGATTCACCGTATGGATTGATCGGCTGCTTCGGCGTCGTTTCGTCAATGGGAAGCCGTTCTGGAGGACCAAAAATCGCACAGGTCGACGAGAAAATTAGTTTTTGGACATCGGCTGCCGCCATCGCGTCGAGAAGATTCAGACCGTTGGCAACATTGTTGCGAAAATATTTCGACGGATTTTTCATCGATTCGCCGACCAGCGCGTTGGCCGCGAAATGCATGACCGCGTCCGGCTTCTGCTTCGAAAGCGTTTTCTCGACTAATTGCCGATCTTGCAGATCGCCTTCGATGAATTGAGCGCGGGAATCAATTGCTGCGCGATGTCCTTCGCTCAAGTTGTCGAAAATCGAAACGCTGTGGCCTTCGTCGAGCAGCAGCTCGGCGCAAACGCTGCCGATGTAACCGGCGCCACCGACGACCAGAATGTTCATCGTCGGGAAAATCGGCGGACTACGCCGTTAATCAATCCAAAGTGCGGCTAGACGACGGTTTCGTCGAGACCTGCTTCGAATTTCCGCTTTTCGCCGTCGAGTGAGTCGAGCTCAAAGCAACCCGCACAGTCGCGGAAGGGTTCTTCTTTTGCAGCGAGGCGACCATCTTTTGAACGTGCGGGTGTTTTATGCGTGGGCCAAGCACTTGGAGACTCTTTTCCTCCGAACCCCACTGCAAAATGTCGATGTCAACATTGCGCACGCCCCAGCGCTTCATTTCAAGTTTGGTTGGCTTGTAAAGATCGATCGTGTTTGAACCAACCAGCGCCGTTCCGTAATCGTCGATGATGTATTCTTCGCGCGTGCTACAGATCCGGAATCGCGTCCCGAGCGGGAACTGCGACCAATCTGCAGCCGCGCTCATGACGTGACGGCCAGACAAATAAGTGCCAAGGGCATTTTTCCGTCCGCCTTTTTCGGCCCGGGTGTAGGCAGTGGTTCGCACGTTGGACATGCGACCGAGGTGAGAGTTAGCGGCTGCGACTGCAGCGAGCGGCTTTACCGCGGGGTGTCCGGCACAACCGACGAGGATGAAAGCAACAGCACCAACAGCTGTTGCAAGGTTAAGGCTTCTTGGCATTTGCAACTTCGCGGCCTGAGATAGCAGCTACGCGCAAGGTGGCAAGAATAATCTTACGCGTTCGCAATTTTATCTTCTTCATGACCAGCAGATTTTAGCTGGGTAAAAGCAGCAAAAAACGCGCTAGCCGAGAAAATTACTCACAGCTTATTCACGAAGCGCGCGGCAATTCGGTCGTGCAATGCGGACAACGCGTCGCCTTGATTGGGATCGACATCGTGCAGGCCGGGCAATCTTTTACCACTGGTGGAGCGCTCGGTGATGGCTTCTTCATTCTGTTCATCGCCTTGATCACCAGGAAGATGCAAAAAGCGACGATCAGAAAATTAATTATAAGTGTAATGAAGTTACCGTAGTTCCACGTGACCGCGCCTGCTTTGGCCGCGTCGGCCGCAGTGTTGAACACACCTCCCCCTGGCGCGTCCTTAAGGACCAGAAACTTGTTGGAGAAATCGAGACCGCCGGTGAGTAACCCGATCGGCGGCATCAAGATATCTTTGACGAGAGAGTTCACGATCCCGCCGAACGCCGCGCCTATGATGACACCGACCGCGAGATCGATCGCGTTGCCTTTGACGGCAAATTCTTTGAATTCCTTCCACATGCCGCCTGTTTAACTACTGGACGACGATGTTCACAAGCTTTTTTGGGACGACTACAACCTTGAGAACGTTCTTACCGACAACGAGTTCCGCGATTTTCGGGTTCGCTAGCGCGGCGGCTTTCATCTCATCTTCGGTTGCGGAAGTCGACATCGTCATTCGATCTCGAAGTTTCCCGTTCACTTGGATGACGATCTCCACTTCATCTTCGACCAGGAATTTTTCGTCGTAAGGCGGCCACGGTTGTTCGGTAATATCGCCGGGCGACTTCAATTTTTCCCACAACTCGGAGCTCAGATGCGGGGCGAATGGATTGAGCAAGATCAAGAATGTCCGCATCGCCGAAATCGGGATGATGTCGGCCCCGCGTTGCGGGATAAAAGCGTTCACGAAAATCATCATCTGTGATATCGCGGTGTTGAAACCGAGTGACTCGATGTCTTCCGTCACTTTCTTAATCGTGGCGTGAAGAACTTTGTTCTGCGCCTTGGCCAACTCGACATCTTTCAACGCGGGCGACAATTGCCATTCGCCCGCCTGGTTCTCGGTCATCATCAATCGCCAAACCCGCGCAAGAAACCGGGAAACGCCTTCGACCCCCCGCATGCTCCACGGTTTCATCTGTTCCAACGGCCCCATGAACATTTCGTAACAACGAAACGCATCCGCGCCGTACTGCTCGATGACGTCGTCGGGATTCACGATGTTTCCACGCGACTTCGACATTTTCTGGCCGTCCTCGCCGAGAATGATTCCCTGGTTCACCAAACGCTGAAATGGCTCCGGTTTCGACAGGTATCCGAGATCGAAAAGAACCTTGTGCCAGAATCGCGCATAAAGGAGATGCAGCACCGCGTGCTCGGTCCCGCCAACGTAAAGATCGACGGTGCCCGGATGATCGCCCGCTGCCCAATACCGTTCAGCATCTTCGCCGACGAATCGTCGGTCGCTCTGCGGATCGCAAAAACGCAGGTAATACCAGCAGGAGCCGGCCCATTGCGGCATCACGTTTAATTCTCGCGTCGCTTTGCCCGAATAACGGATCCACTCCTTCGCCTTGGCTAACGGCGGCTCGCCAGTGCCAGTCGGCTTGTAATCTTCCAACGGCGGCGGCACGACCGGCAGCTCGTTTTCATTAAGCGCCCGGTGTTTTCGATACTGCCCGTCCGGCTCGGACTCCCAAACGATTGGAAACGGTTCGCCCCAGTAACGCTGTCGCGAGAAAAGCCAGTCGCGTAGTTTGTAATTGATTGCTCGTTTGCCCAGACCGCGCTCTTCCAGCCAGGAGGTGATTTTTCGAATCGCTTCGCGCGACGGCAGTCCATCAATGATTGGCGAATTGATTGCGACACCCTCGCCAACGAATCCGATCGGATCTTCATCGCCCGGCGGCTGAACGACTTGTCGAATCGGCAAATCGAATTTGCGCGCGAACTCGAGATCGCGTTCGTCGTGCGCGGGAACTGCCTGGATCGCGCCGGTGCCGTAGCCAAGCAGTACGTAATCAGCAAGCCAGATCGGAATCTTCTCCTCGTTCGCTGGGTTGATCGCGTAAGCGCCCGTAAAGACGCCTGTTTTTTCCTTCGAGAGCTCGGTCCGTTCCAGATCGCTCTTGCGGGCGGTGCGTTCGCGATATTCGCGCACCGCCGGCCACTGTTCTTCAATCACGATTTGATCGACCAGCGAATGTTCCGGCGCCAGTACCATGTAGGTAGCGCCGTAAAGGGTGTCGGGACGCGTGGTAAAAACGCGGATCTTGTTATCGTCGACCTTGAAATCGATTTCAGCGCCTTCGCTTCGGCCGATCCAATTGCGTTGGAGTAATTTGATGCCTTCGGGCCAATCAAGTCCTTCGAGTTCATCGATCAACCGCTCGGCGTAGGCTGTGATGCGCAACATCCATTGCCTCATCGGACGTCGGACGACCGGAAATCCGCCGACCTCGCTCTTGCCGTCGACCACCTCTTCGTTCGCGAGAACCGTCCCGAGCTCCGGGCACCAATTCACCGGAACATCCGCGACGTAAGCCAGACGTTTATGCTCAATCATCCACTGCTTTGTGTCGTCGCCGTCCTCGAACTCGTAGTTTGAATCAATGTGTTCGATAAGCGTTTCAATCGGCTCGGCCTTGTTCGTTTCCGGGTCGAACCAAGAATTGTAGAGCTTCAGGAAAATCCACTGGGTCCATTTGAAGTAACCGGGATCGGTGGTGTTGATTTCGCGCTGCCAATCGTAGGAAAAACCAATCCGCTTCAGCTGCGACTTGAACTTGGCGACGTTATCGCGGGTCGTGATCGCAGGATGCTGGCCGCTCCTGATCGCATATTGCTCCGCCGGCAGACCAAATGCATCCCAACCCATCGGATGCAAAACATTGAAGCCGCGCATCCGTTTGTAACGCGCGATAATGTCCGTGGCGGTGTAGCCCTCCGGGTGGCCGACATGTAATCCGGCGCCGCTGGGGTACGGAAACATATCGAGCACATAGAATTTCGATTTTTTTGAATCGAATCCGTTCTCGCCCGGATTCGGCGCATGAAAACTCTGACGTTCGTCCCAGATTTTCTGCCATTTCGGCTCAATCTGGTCGAACGGATAAGGTTTGCGGCGCTCGCTGCTCATCGGATTATCAATCAGGAAAGCAGGAAAACAGGAAAAGCAAATGAAGTTACTGCTCGCAACTCGCAATCCACATAAGACGCGAGAATTTCGGGAACTGCTTCTAGATCAATTCGAGATCGCCGATCTCGGCAGTTATCCGAAGGTTAAGCTAGCGGAAGAAACGGGCACCACATTCGAACAAAACGCGACCTTAAAAGCGGTGGGTGTTTCGACGGCGGTCGACGGCCTCGTGATCGCGGACGATTCCGGACTCGAAGTCGATGCACTGAATGGCGCGCCGGGAATTTATTCCGCGCGCTACGGCGGCGTGAAGACCAGCGACGCGGCCAACATCGCCAAGTTGCTGCGAGAACTAGGCAACGCACCGAACCGATCGGCACGCTTTCGCTGTGTCATTGCGCTGGCGCGCGCCGGGAAGGCTCTGGGCACGCTGGAGGGCGTCGTCGAAGGAAGAATCCTTGACCAGCCGCGCGGAAAAGGCGGGTTCGGTTACGATCCAGTGTTTCAGCCAACTGGATTTGAGGAGACGTTTGCGGAGATGGTGCCCCAGCTAAAAAACAGAATCAGTCACCGCGCCAAGGCGGTTGCGGCGTTGCTCGAAAAACTGCGAGAAATCCGCGATTAATGCTGCGGGGGCGGCGGCGCCCCGGGGGGCGCTCCGGGAGGCGCTCCTGGTCCACCGCCACCTGGTGTGGCAGCGCGAATCTGATAGCCAACTTTCTCGATTTTCGCTCGTCGAACCATGTCGAGCACAGTGATCACATCACCATGAAGCGCCATGCCTTCAGCGCTGATGGAAACCTTAATGTTCGGATTCGCCGCGTGAAGTTGGAACAAGCGAGGCATCACCTGATCCTGGTTCACGACTTGTCCATCGAAACTGACGACGTTTCCGGCGCCGACACGAATGGAGACGAAGTCCTTCGGTGTGTTAGGCGGAGGCACCGACGCCGACGGCAGCGCCACCTTAATTCCCTTCATGTGGGTCTGGCTCAAGCTGACCATCATGAAGCTCGCCAACAGAAAGAACATGATGTCGATCAAGGGAATAATTTCGATACGGGCGTGCTTTTTAGGAATCGGTGATGCGACGTGCATAACTAATAGGAAGCTCCTGTCATGGTGTAGGTAATGGGCACTTTCACTTTTGGCGCAGCAGCCCCAGGTCTAAATCGCCAGCGCCTAAACGTGCTGACTGTTGCGTTATCCAAAATCGGGCTGCCGATAGATTGGGCCATCGAGGCATCGGTGACATTGCCGCTAGCAGTATCAACCGACAGCACGCAAACACCGCTGCCCGTTTGGTGACGGCTACGCGCCTCGTACGGATAGTCCGGTTTTGGAGCAAAGATAGCCACCGCTTTTGCGCCGGTGATGGACATCGTCCCCGTGACGCCTTGTGGCGCTTTGACTGGACCAGTTGGCTTATTGGTCTTTGGTGGTGGCGGCTTTTCTTCGTGGAATTCCGGCGCTACATCGGGAATCGGCGGCGGTTCCTGAATCGGAATGTCCTCCGGTGGGGGCGTCGGCTGATCCTCCGGCTGCAACGTCGCTTCAACCGTCGCTGTTGGAATGTCTGCCAAGTCGACTGCGGCCGGCTCGTGCTTCATTCCAGCGATCACCACTGATGCCGCCTCTATCAACACGGCCGCGCCGAAGGAGGCCCAAAATTGCCAACTCGGTGGTGGTTTATACAGCAGCGGTGCGGGCATAACTATGGTCCGGTTGGTGGAGCGGGCATGCTTTTTAGCGCGTCGCTTTTAATCTCAAACGCGACCTTGTAGAAACCGGCGGTCCGCAGAACATCGAGCACTCGGATGATGTTGAAGTGAACCGTGTCGGCGTCGCCGCGAATGAACACTTTGGCTTCGGGGTTTTCGTTATGTACTTGCTTCAGCCTCGCCAGTAAATCGTCGTAACTCTTCATCTCGTCTTTGTCGAAGTAGGGATGGCCATCGCGATCCACCGACACGCTGATGTACTCATTCTTCGCTTGGGTCTCGCCAGTTTGCCCAGTGGGCAGATTGACCTTCATGCCCTTCATATGCACCTGGCTCAAGCTCACCATCATGAAGCTAGCCAGCAGAAAGAACATGATGTCGATCAACGGAATGATCTCGATCCGTGCTTTGTGGTGCGGGATTGGTGAGCTAACGCGCATAAACTTCTAGATCGACGAGCCCTTCGCCGAGCTCTGAGGAGCGTGGCCTCCTATATTCACTTCCTCGTGGCGTCCTTTACTTTGAGCTTCGAGCATAACTTCGAGATTCGTGGCTGCGGTCTGCAGCTCGAACTCTAAGTTAGACACGCGCGAGGTGAAAAAGTTAAACGGAATCAGCGAGAAGATCGCGATGCCGAGACCGCACGCCGTCGCGATGAGCGCTTCGCCGATACCGCCTGTGATAGAGGCGATCGCAATCTCTTCATTCCCCAGGGCGAGAAAGGCTTTCATCAGACCCGTGACCGTGCCCAACAAACCGAGCAACGGCGCGAGAGTAACCAATGTGTCCATCACCACCAGGAACCGGCCGGCGCGTTTGATCTCAATACCGGCGGCCACTTGCAGCGCGCCCTGCAACGACGCGTGCTGATGGTTCAAGCCGTTCCACATCATGCGCAGAACCGGATCGCGCGAATCACGCGAAAGTCGCGACGCTTCCGCCAGGTCGCCAACTTCGATGGCAGTGAAAACCTTCTCGACCCGCTTCGGATCCCGGCGGAACCAGCGGCCGGTCCACCAAAAAACGCGTTCGATCACGACCGTGAGCGCAACGATCGACACGATCAGAATCGGCCACATGACCGGACCGCCCTGGTTAAATTTATCGACAAAGTAGTTTCCGGTGACTTTTGTCTCGTACAAATGCGCAGCAGGGGCCGCGGATGCACTTGGCGCCGGAGCTAAGGTCGCAGTAACGCTGGTTCCCGGGGCGGGTACTCCCGGTGCGCCCGGGACAGCGGGTGACATTCCTGGCGCGCCCGGCGGCATTCCACCAGGAGGCGGCAGGCCCGGCGCTCCGGGTTGTTGCGCCGGCATGCCTGGTTGCTGAACTCCCGGTTGCGCACCCGCGGGATTCATCGGCGCGCCTGCGGCAGGCGGCGCATTGGGTGGCGGTGGTGGTTGCTGCCCGGGCTTCTGCGGCGGCTGAGAAAACGCAGTCAGCGCAATCATGCTGAGACAGAGAGTTAGGAATGTTTTCATAATTTCGGCGGAGTTGAATTTACTGCTCGGTACATCCGATTTATCCCAAAAGGTTTGGATGCGAGTCGAGCAAAACTTTTCACTTTTCTTTAGTGGACGCTCCCAAGGCAAGCGTCGTTTAATATTCGCATCAGCCACGCTCGCAGGATGTAGCACCGAGCCTGAAAAACCCGATGCTGGCCTGAAGAAGATCAGTGCGCGGTCACGCGATTGCGCAACGGTGGCCAATCATCGATCTGCGCTTCCAGCTCGTCGCCAGCCCGGATCGGACCCACCCCCGATGGGGTCCCCGTCAGGATGACGTCGCCAGGCAACAAAGTGAGGGACCGACTGGCAAACGAAACAATCTCCGCCGAGGGGTAAATCATCTGACTAGTGCGCGCGCGCTGGCGCACTTGGCCATTTTGGCGCAACTCGAGCGCGAGATCCCCAACATCAACATCGGCGTACACGAACGGCCCGATCGGCGTGTAAGTGTCGAACGATTTGCAACGCGCGAATTGTTTTTCGGACTTCTGCAAATCCCGATCACTGATATCGAGACCAACCGTGTATCCGAAAATGAAGTCGTGTGCCTGTTCGATCGGAACATTCTTCGCCCTGCGTCCGATGATAATGGCCAGCTCGGCCTCAAAATCGGTTTGATGATCGGGAAACGCGATCTCAATCTCGCCGTTGTGCGCTAGCAGCGAACTGGGCGCTTTGAACCAGATCAGCGGCGTCCCAAGCGGCGTCCGCTTCATCTCCGCAATGTGGTCCGCGTAATTCAATCCCACCGCAATCAGCTTTGACGGCGTGACCGGTAATTCGACCACCACATCCCCCAGCTTTCGCACCTCGCCGGTCGGTTCCACATCGATCCAGTACGGCTTTGCCAGAACGTGCACCTCGCCCCCGCGAACTTCACCGTAGAAAAATTCATCGCCCGACTTAAATCCGCCAAATGTTCTCATCTCGTTGTCAGATTACAGGTAGGGGCGATTGATCTCAATCGCCTGCGGGCGGTTCGGTGAACCGTCCCTCACCTTGGAACCACCGCTACAAAATCGCGTACCAATTTCAATTCGGAGATCGAAAACGGGCCTCCGTTCGTCCGTTTGAACCAAAACGCGCTGGATGAGCCGCCGTCCAGATTTAGCGCGCGCTGGATTTTAAAATCGGGGATCGCGATGATGGCTAGAATGTTCGACAAGTCCGCAAGTGTGACGTCGGAGCAAAAGCCCAAGGCTGCTTTGTCGCCGCCAACCGCAGCGAAAGTCCGACGAGCGGATTTGGTCGATTCCAAACCACGCACCGCCTTTCCAAGATCGACAATCATTGGCCCACACTCGACCGCGGCATCCGGTTTTTGAATGAGAGAAAATTCGGACACGCGCGAAATTTGAACTTTTTTTCCGGTGGAGCTGAGCACTCCTGAAAGTAGACGGGCCCTTTGCAATGGCGCGACCATTTTCCCGTCAATAATCAGCAATCCAATCGGCCGATAGTCGGGATCAAAATAACCGCCGTTGACCGCGGCCAGGAAATTTCCGCGAGCCATTACATCTTCGAGATCAGATCGCGGTTCAGACGGTTGATCCACCACCCGAAGACGGCACGACTTCGTCGAAAAGATCGCCAACTCCAGCGAGGCCCGGTCTCCGCTGCTGGAATCCTCTACCACCACATAACGGTGCTCGAGTCCGCGCACGGGCGACGGCTCCGACTGACTGGATATTTGGTTCCACTGCGCGTTCGCAGTGGAGAAAACAAAGAGAACGAAAATTCCGGCGCTAAGTTTTCGCACCGTACTTGTCGATCAAAGCTTGGAAGCGCGGGTCTTTGCGCAACGGATCCCAGACCGGGTCGAGCTTCAGCACGGGAGCGGTCAACCCGGCGGGGGTATTCAACAAATGTTCCACTAGTTGCAGCGCCTGGTCGGTTTCGCCGGTCCATGCATAAATTTGAGCGAGCGTCGTGCTCACGCTTGGTCCGTCGAATGCGTCCTTTCCTTCCGGCAGAAGTTCCGAAGCGCGTTTTCCCTCGCGAATCGCATCTTCCTTGCGACCAAGGGCGGCGAAAATCATGCCTAGTTGCGAGTGACGGCTGGCATCGTCCGGCGTTTCACGAAGCTGTTGCTCCACGAAAGCGCGCGCGCGTTCCATCGCTTCGTGCGCCTTTGGCTTATCCCCCAAAAAGTAATAGCATTCTCCCATCAAAAGCGATTTCGGTGTCGGCGCGCCGTTCTCGCCGTGAAGCGTTTCACCTTTGAGCTTTTGCAACAGATCGAGACCCTCAGCAAATTTCCTTTCGTAGATCAAATAGATAACGCGCGCTTCCGTCACCAGACCGTCCGGGTCGAAACCGAGCGGAACGTCGGCCAATTCCTGTTTACCGAAACTGAGGTCGCCGCGGGAGCTAATCGCGACTTGCGCTCGCATCGCGTGCAAACCCATCGAGGAAGGGGAGAGCGCAATGCCGCGGTCGAAGATTCTAATGGCCGCATCCCAGTTTCTGACAGAAGCATAGTTGATTCCAAGGTTCTGCAAAACCCACGCGTCTTTCGGACTTACCGTGGCAGCCTTTTCGAAATTCGCCGTCGACTCCGCCCATTTGCCCTGCCGCCGTTGAATTGCGCCGAGTGAAAGCAACACGTCGGGATCGTTTGGCAAGCCTTTTTGCGCAATGTTAAATTCCTCAAGCGCACGATCGTAGTCTAAATCGCCGTAGTAATAGCAATAGCCGAGCGCCAGATGCGCTTCGGGCAGGTTCGGCTGCAACTTCAAGGCTTGCTCGGCGGCGGCGCGCGCTTTGACGCGGCGCGACGCGCTTGGATCGAACGAGTGAAAAATCCAGCTCTCCAAATTCGAGAACCTGGCATAAGCGAGAGCGAAGCTCGGATCGAGGTCAATCGCGCGCTGGTAAAGTTGTTCGCCTTGTTTCAGTTTTTCGTTGTCGTCTGGCACGAACAAATTCATCGCTTGAATGTAAGCGAGATAGGCCTCTCCATTTTCGGTCGGCTTCCGTTCCAGGAATGCTTTTTCCGTTGGCGAAAGCTTGGCTTGCAATTCGTTCGCGATTTTCTGGGCGAGGTCGGTCTGAATCGCGAAGACGTCGGTTAAATCGCGATCGTAGTCGTTGGCCCAAATGTGTTCGTCAGTGTTGGCGTCGATGAGCTGAACATTCACGCGCACGCGATTGCCGGAACGGCGCACGCTGCCCTCAAGAATCGCCCCGACCCCGAGCTCTTTTCCAATCTCCCGAACGTTGGATGTCTTTCCTCGATACGGCATGACCGATGTGCGGGAAATGACCTTCAGATCGCCGACCTTCGACAAATTCGTGAGGATGTCGTCCTGAACGCCGTCCGCGAAATAGGCGTTCTCTTTCTCGTCGCTCAAATTCTCAAACGGCAGAACGGCGATCGATTTGTCTACTTTGTGAGCAGCCGCGCGTGGAAGAACAAAGAATCCGACCCCGGCGGAAATGATGACGCCGGCTGCGGCAAGCAAAAATAGATTGCGACGACGGTGCGTCGTCGGCGCGGTCTGGGCCGCGGCGCTGGATGTGCGCCGGATTCCGGCTGGCGTGATGTCGAACACCCAAGCCAGAACCAGCGCGACTGGGAATCCGAACAGTAAAAGCGCAATAACGACTCGAATGGCAGAATTGGAGATGTCGAAAACAGGAAGGACCTGAGCGAGACCCTGCGCCAGTGCCCAACTTGCCACGACGTAGGCAATCGCGACGCGGTAGACTTTTCGCCGCTTCAGTTCTTCAAAGAAGCCGTCCATAGGAACAGACTCAGGTACGTTAACGTTCAACGGCAACTGTTAGACAGGCAAATGGAAGGTGCCGTTCACTTAACCCCGGTGGCGAACACGGTTTGGAAGTGCGGGTTTTCTTTCTCACGTGAAACCACCGAGACTTCCACGTCTCGAAAGTCAGCGCCCTCGAGCAATTGATGGAGCCGGACTTCGCTGAAACCAAGCCACCGATCCGAATACAGCTTCCGAGCTTTCTCAAAATTGTGAGAGAGCAGGTCAAGCACAACGATACGGCCATTCTTTTTTAGAATTCGATGGGCCGATTTCATCGCTCGCTCGGGCTTGATTGCGTGGTGCAATGCCTGGCTTAGCAAAACGAGATCGACACTCTCTTTGGCAATCGGTGGATCTTCGAGATCGCCAAGCCGATATTCGAGATTCTTGAAACCATGCTCCTTCGCCAGCTTGGAACCGAACTCGACCATCTTCGGCGAATTATCGACCGCAATTACTTTGCGCGCGTTTCTCGCCAACAGCTGGGAAAGCGTACCCTCGCCGGCGCCAAGATCGACGATTGTCAATCGCGGCACGAGTGAGATTAAAGCGTGAGACAACGCTTTCCAGGAGCGGCCCGGCACGTAGCTGCGGCCGAACTTTCCCGCGAGCTGGTCGAAATATTCGCGCGCTTTGTCCTGACGTTTGCGCAAGGCAAGCTTCAACGCGGTGCGATCGCGCGCGGTTTCGGGAACTTCGCGCGCCAGGAGCTGCAGAATTTCCTGGATTCGACCGCGCGGGCCGTTTTTCCCAGCGGTTTTGGTCGCGTCGTAATAAACGTTTTTGCCGGCCCGGCGATCTTCGACGACGCCGGCGCGCTTCAACTGCGCGAGATGGCTGGAGATGCGGGATTGGCCCATACCGAGAATTTGCTGGAGCTCCGCGACGGAGAGCTCCTCCTGCTCGAGCAGCAAAAGCAATCGCAAGCGGGTAGAATCGGCCAGGAGCCGAAGCAAATTAATCGTTGACGGCATTCTCCAGGTAAACGATATATCTACGTATCATGATTGGTCAATATGTTCTGGCCGGCTTGATTTCAGCTCTCATCATTCATCACTAGTCGCTCATCACTTCTTTTTATGTCGCGCCGCTACATCTTTTCTTCCGAATCCGTCGGTGAAGGTCATCCTGACAAAGTTTGCGACACCATCTCGGACGCGGTCCTCGACGCCTGCATCAGACAAGATCGAAACAGCCGGGTCGCGTGCGAGACCTACGCCAAGAGCAACATCGTCATCGTCGGCGGCGAAATCACGATTCCGAACCTGCACGAAGACAAGCAGCTCGAAAGCGTTATTCCGATCTCGAAAATCGTGCGCGATACTGTCCGTGAGATCGGTTACGTAAACGACGACGACGTTTTTCACGCCGACAAGATCGCGATCCAAAACATTTTGACCAAACAGTCGCCGGACATCGCTCAAGGCGTGGACGCGCGTGCGGCAGATGGAAAGGATACCGCCGAACAAGGCGCGGGTGATCAGGGACTCATGTTTGGCTTTGCCTGCAACGAGACACCTGAACTGATGCCGGCGCCGATCATGTTCGCCCATCGACTTGGCCGAGAGCTCACTCGCATTCGCAAAAGCGGGAAAGTCGGATGGCTCCGGCCGGATGCGAAATCACAAGTCTCCGTGATTTACGAAAACGGAAAACCGATCGGCATTTCGTGCGTGGTGGTTTCAACTCAACACACTCGCGACGTAAAGCACTCGGAGATCCGCAGCTTCATCATCGAGGAAATCATCAAGAAGGTTTTGCCGAAAGAAATGTTGAATGACGAAACGCAATTCCTGGTAAATCCGACAGGCAACTTCGTGGTCGGCGGACCACAGGGCGATACCGGGCTGACCGGTCGCAAGATTATTGTCGATAGTTACGGTGGAATGGGCCGCCACGGCGGTGGCGCATTTTCCGGCAAAGATCCGAGCAAAGTCGATCGCAGCGCGGCTTACATGGGACGATGGGTGGCGAAAAACGTCGTCGCGGCCGGACTCGCTTCAAAATGCGAACTGCAATTTGCCTACGCCATTGGCCATCCAAAGCCGCTCAGCGTTCGCATCGACACATTCGGCACGCACACAGTGGATGAGGAAGCGATCGAGCGGGCTGTCCTCGGGACCTTCAGTTTCAAACCGGCCGACATTACCAAACAACTCGATTTGCTCCGCCCAATTTACTCAAAGACCACCAACTACGGTCACTTTGGCAAGATCGACGATCCCGACATCACCTGGGAAAGAACCGACAAAGCTGACGCGCTGAAGAAGGCCGCCAGTTAATTTTATGAGCACGACAACGACTGAAACGAAAACGAAACAGGATTATAAAGTCGCCGACATTTCGTTGGCGGACTTTGGCCGCAAGGAGATTTCAATCGCGGAGAAGGAAATGCCCGGGTTGATGTCGATCCGCGAGAAATACGCGCCGCAAAAGCCGCTCGCCGGAGTTCGCATCACCGGTTCGCTCCACATGACGATTCAGACCGCGGTCTTGATCGAAACATTGATCGATCTTGGCGCGACTGTGCGCTGGGCGTCGTGCAATATTTTTTCGACACAAGACCACGCCGCGGCGGCAATCGCCAGGGCCGGCATCCCAGTTTTCGCGTGGAAAGGTGAATCGCTCGAAGAGTATTGGTGGTGCACTTATCGCGCGCTCTCGCATCCCGACGGCAAAGGTCCGCAGTTGATTGTCGACGATGGCGGCGACGCGACGCTGTTGATTCACAAAGGTTACGAGCTCGAAGAAGGCAGCGATTGGGCGAAATCAAAATCCGCGAACAAAGAAGAGCAAGTCATCAAGGATTTGTTGCTCGAAGTGCAACGGGAGAATCCGTATCGCTGGCACGAGATCGCAAAAGATTGGCGCGGCGTTTCGGAGGAAACGACCACGGGCGTGCATCGCCTTTACAAAATGGAGCAGGAAAACCGGCTCCTGATTCCTGCAATCAACGTCAACGATTCAGTCACCAAATCGAAGTTTGATAATCTCTATGGCTGCCGCCATTCGTTGGTCGATGGATTAAATCGCGCGCTCGACGTGATGATCGCCGGCAAAATCGCGGTGGTGTGCGGTTACGGCGACGTCGGCAAAGGTTGCGCACAATCGCTGCGCGGTCAGGGCGCGCGCGTTGTAATCACCGAGATCGATCCGATCAACGCGCTTCAGGCTGCGATGGAAGGCTATGAAGTCACAACGATCGAAAACACACTCGGTCGAGGCGACATTTATATCAGCGCCACCGGCAATGCGGACGTGATCACGTTCGAGCACATGCAGAAAATGAAAGATCAGGCCGTCGTCGGGAACATCGGCCATTTCGACAACGAAATTCAGGTCGACGCGCTGAACTCCGCCAACGGCGTGAAGCGAACGAACATCAAGCCGCAGGTCGACAAATACACGTTTCCCGACGGGCACGAAATTTTTCTGCTGTCTGAAGGCCGGTTGCTAAACCTTGGCAACGCGACAGGTCATCCCAGCTTTGTCATGTCGAACTCATTCTCGAACCAGGTGCTCGCGCAGCTCGATCTCTGGAAAAACCGCGATGCTTACAAGCCCGGCGTCTACGTTTTGTCGAAGAAACTCGACGAAGAAGTGGCGCGACTGCATTTGAACAAGATCGGCGTGAAGCTGACCAAGCTCACCGACCAACAAGCCGAATACCTCGGCGTGCCAGTCGACGGTCCGTTCAAGTCAGAACATTACCGCTACTAGGCGGTCACCAGAAAGATTTTTGGGCTTCGACCTGCGTCGCTTCCACGTAGGAGCAATCCGGTGTTTTGCCGCGTCGCCATTTACCGATAACTCGGACGCGGTGGCGAGAACGAACGGCGTCCTTCAGAATTTGGGATTCTCGCCACGGCGCCGCGAGCGAGATCGATGTCGATCTTCCAGTATGAAAGATGAACACGACTTGCGATGCGCACGATTCGCCAGGATACAAAGTTACGGTTCCAACCTGATCGAATTCGCCGCCGGCCCGCACCACGCTGGGCCTGATCGCGGCCGGTCTGGCTCTTTCTGGTTCGCCGCACCCGGCAAACATCAATGCAACGAACAGAGCGAAAGCGATGCGAAGTGCGCTCATGGTTTGTCTTGAATGAACTTTTCGCCGTTCCAAGTGATTTTGTGCAAAACTTTCTTGGTTTTCAGACTGCGAACAACAACCGTGCGTCCGTGTCGCGGTAATTCAAATTGGAAATCGGTGTATTTCGAATTGCCTTGGAATCCACGATTTCGCAGCTTTGCGAAAACGGTTGCTTGTCTCCGCGACTGACATGCAAAGCAAACTTCCCGTCCGGCGATTTCGATGTCAGATACTCATCCGCGTCGCAAAACGAAGATGACGAACAATACCCAATCGCGACGACGAAAGAGACAAACAACCGTACCATCGGCGCTTGTGATGAAAATCGATCAGTTGACCGTCACGCTGACCGCATCGCTTGATTGGCCGACTTCTTTGTCGTTCAGAACTGCACGCGCAGTATATTTGAGTCCGCCTTTTCCAGGTGAGGTATCGATCGCTGGTGTGCGAAAGTAGAAACCGACCTTGACCGGAGATTTGTCGCCTTTGCCCTGGCGATAAAGATTGATCCCGGAAACGCCGCCGCCGGCTTTACGAAATGGAATCGTGACGAAGTTTCCGGTCTGGCGGGCCCGGCCGAGCTCAGCTTTGTATTTGGCAACATCAAACTTTTCGGTGTCGATCCGGAGTTTCCTGCCGATGTCAGCGTTGAATTTCGGATGGGCCTTAATTCGTTCGACGCGGGCCTGACGGCGCGTGTCGATTCCGGGGCGAACCGGAGTCGGCGCGCTGCCGCCCGCAGGAAGATCGACAAAATCGCCCGAAGATTGTCCGCTCAACACGGCGTTGCCGGCGTGCGCCGGATCCGCGTCGATGACCGGTCCAAGCGTCGTCAAAATGTGAACCGCGTATTTGGCATCGTTCACCGCATTCGTGATCTCGACCTCACTGAAGTCGAGCTCTGTTCCAATTTTTGGAAATTGCGTCGAGAAATTCTTGTACCAGTCGGTCCGACCGGCGCGATCAGCAGGAAAATAAGATTTGCTCATCGGTGTGTCGCTCCTGCGGATCGTTGTATCCGATCGGCTGGGCGCGCGTCAATTCCGTTCCCGTTGCGCCAGAATGAATTCCGCGAGTGCGCGGCTCTCAGCGTCCGGCGCGTTTTGCAAATTACGGAGCATCTTGTCCTGATCTTCGCGAGAACGGTTTTGGCCGAGCTTGAACTTCCCTTCCACGCGCGTGATGTCGATTTTGAAACCGACGATCGCCTTCAACATCGCAGTGATTTCCTGCTCCGATAAGGGAATCGTCCACGGGGTCGGCATCGGCGATTCAAATTTCGCGGTGGTGTCGAAAACGATTTGTTTCAATTCGGCATCATCTACCAACGCCGGTTTTCCGTAAACGTGAGCGACCGCGTAATTCCAGGTCGGCACGGTGTGCTGCTCTTCGTACCACGACGGCGAAACGTAAGCGTGTGGCCCATGAAAGATACACAGCACTTCCTCGGCACCGGCGAAATGTTTCCATTGCTCGTTCGCACGCGCCATGTGACTGCGAAGAACGTTTGTCTTTTCATCTAACAACACCGGCAAGTGACTGGCGACGATCCCGCCGTCATTAGTTGTGATCAGCGTCGCGAAGCTGTGCGCTTGAATGAACGCATTGATTGCTTCGCGATTTTCGACGCGGTTGAACGGCGGAATGTACATCAGGAAGAAGTGATGAGTGACAAGTGACCAGTGACAAGTAAAGAATTACCTGTCACTTTTCAGCGCTCACTGCTCCATGAAGAACCGCCAGGCGGCTGTAATTTTCATTCTCGTCACCGTCACACTCGACATTCTGGCGATGGGTTTGATCATTCCGGTTTTGCCCAAACTCATACTCGACTTTCTCGGCGGCCGTATGACGGACGCGGCGACATGGAGTGGGCGATTTGCGGTGGTCTTCGCACTGATGCAGTTCTTCTTCTCACCTTTGCTCGGCGTTTTGTCCGATAAATTTGGCCGCCGCCCGGTGATCCTATTGTCGAACCTCGGGCTGGGTTTGGATTACATCGTGATGGCAATGGCGCCCACTCTCTACTGGCTTTTCCTCGGCCGCGTGATTTCCGGCATTACTACATCGAGCATTCCAACCGCGATGGCCTACATCGCTGATGTAACGCCAAAGGAAAAGCGCGCCGGCGCGTTCGGCATGATCGGGGTTGCTTTCGGAATCGGATTCATCCTGGGACCGGGCCTCGGAGGATTGCTGGGCAAGGGCGATCCACGTCTCGCTTTCTGGGTGGCGGCCGGGTTAAGTCTGGCGAACTGGCTTTGGGGGTTCTTCTTTGTTCCGGAATCGCTTCCGCCGGAAAAACGACAGGAGTTCGCCTTGCGACGGGCCAATCCGGTCGGCTCGCTCAAACTTTTGCGCTCGCATCATGAACTCTGGCGGCTTGCTACGATTCAATTTCTCGCATACCTCGCGCACAATATCTTCAGCGTCTGGGCCCTTTACGGCATGTATCGATATGCCTGGAACACCGATGACACCGGGTACTCTCTCGTCTTCGTCGGAATCGTTACGGCAATCATTTCCGGCGGCTTGACCGGACGAATGGTGAAACGCTTTGGCGAAAAAATGACACTCTATATTGGTCAGT